>Ga0315289_10014185_pt1 | contig 11141 bp, 10 predicted proteins | sample YL17G11_40_MG_FD_203452 | JGI IMG/M metagenome (GOLD analysis project Ga0315289, IMG submission 203452) | Sediment microbial communities from Yellowstone Lake, YNP, Wyoming, USA - YL17G11_40 | ecosystem: Environmental > Aquatic > Freshwater > Lake > Sediment | place: USA: Wyoming | collected...
CACAGCGCTAAGGCTGAACAGACCTGAAAAAGCCAGATGCATCACCATGCTCGCAAGATAAAAAGAAATAGACAGGAAGAAATCGATTTAGCAACAGGCTGGCGCGCTATAGACTAATAAACTTCCGAGGCTAATCTGTTGCTCATGCCTCTGTTCGAATTTGTATTCAAAGCAATGCATGATTGTCCTTTCGGCAACATTTCGCGCAGATTTCCTTCATTGAAAATGTTTGTATGGTGTAACCGGGAACATGAAGTCATTGAGGTAATCATCCCAAAACGAGAAGAATACCCAGCCATTATTAAAGAATTGTCAAGAATTGGTGGAATAGTGAATGGATCTTATGATGGCAGCAGAATTCACCTGATCTCGAGAAAATGCTTCTGTACAATGGACAACTCGATAGGAAAGAACATCGACGCATTAGATCTTCTTCATATTTCGCCAGTAGTCTATGAACAGGGCTGGGAATACTATCGACTTATGATGTTCAGGCATGAAGACTTAAAGAAGCTCCTGTTGCGACTTGAACAGATGGGTGTCAAGGTTGAGATTCTGCGCAAGGTTCCTTTTGACGGTTTTATCGCGGGTTCGCTGACGCTTACGGCGGACGCATTGTTCTCGGACTTGACCGAGAAACAGATGGATGCTCTGATGAGCGCGCACAGCAATGGCTACTATAGGCTTCCAAGGAAACTCCCATTAACTATGATAGCCAAGAAAAAGAGAATACCCAGAACAACATTCGAGGAGCACTTGAGAAAGGCCGAGAACAAAATCGTCACAGGGCTAATTCCCTATCTACAATTGTTCACACGAACCCCGCGAAGAAAAGAGAGAATCTTCAGATCATCTATGAAATGCCTGCTAACAAACATCCGAAGAAGTGAGAATCATGATGTGTATGCGATCACTCGGAGCATAGAGCATTACAGGCAATGTTACGCTCCTTAGTGCGCGCTCGCTGGGAACACATTCGAATATTGGCATCATATGCTCGCTTCAAGAATAGGTTAAATCTTCGTTTCATTGATGAATATTAGTGCAGGAAATGTCTACAGCTCAGCGTGATTCGGAATGGCTCCTACAGAATGCAGGCTCAATAATCCGATATCGCACTACAACAGAGCTTGTTAAAGAATCAAACGAGAATAGGATAGAACCACTCAGAGATAAACTACTCTCAGACGGACTCGTACAGTTCTGGCTTGATCACCTGGTTCCAAATTTCGACAGGAACGTGATGCATAGTGGTAAATCTGAGGCTTTCGAAAATGCGATGGGCAAGCTGTATGAATTCGGATTAAGAAAGGGCTTTAGAGCCTTTGATGAAAAAACGAGACCATTTCAACGTTGGCTAGAGCAACAGATACGCCTTCCAACTGAAGGATATTACTCTCCGTTTTCAGTTTTCTACTGTACAATGGTAGCAGCTTTCTTAGCTATGACCGGCTATTCCAATGATGAGGCGGTCAAGACATGGATTCTGAGAAGATTAGATACGGTATATTCTTTTGTCAAGGAAGGAGATTTTGAGGTCTATGTGCCGCATGATTCTTTTTCAAGTTTTCCCAAGATCTATCGAGACTATCCTCTTCTGAGTCCTGATCTATACCCAGACGGAGAAATGAAGTTGCCATGGATACATGACGTTAACGCCTTCCTGCACTCTTCTTTTATGAAAGAAGATAATCAACTGGCAAGAAAAGTCGAAATGATCGTGAGTTTCATACTTAGTCCAGATTACCAGAAACTTCATCCAGATTACGGGGTCATTAGGAGCGAATCTGGACGATACTACGTGATGGGATGGAGCATTCATTTGCCAGGATATCTCGAAACCAACATGCGAGAAGAGGACCTTGGGCGTCTATTGATGTCGCTTAATCTACTGAGTCGCTCCAAAACAGCCAGGCAGCATTCATGGTTCAAACGTTCATTCTCCTCCTTTGAGAACTTTAGAACTAGAGAATGCTTGGTCACATTTCCACGTAAATGTTTGCCTGAGAAGGAATTCGGTTATTGGGTATCTGGATCTAGAATGGGACTCGAAACCAACCGCAGAGTCCAACGAGCAATTACCTGTGAATCTACCTTTAGGTATCTTGAAATCGCACTGAGAATTGCTTGACCAAAGCTATCATTTCTTGACGTGCTTCCAACAGGAATCGAGCGCGACCTGACTATTGAGTAAATGAATGTAGACAGACGATGACTGCATGAGTGTGGCAAAAGTCTTGAGATTCTTTCCTTGCAAAAGACTTGTCAGAGACACTAGAAGAGATGACTATTAAGTGCCACCCGTGGAAGACCCTGACAGGTAGCCGTCGCTTGTCAGTGCAATGCAGATATCGGGCGGTCTAGAATGCATAGCAGAATATTCTTCCTCTGATCAGAGGTTGTGGAATGAAGAATCGAATTGCGTTTACTGCTTTATTGGCGGTTGCCATGATCTATGGGCTTATCGATGTTCTGCTTAGGTTTGTGGGAAATGAGAATTACTTTTCAGTAGTGTTTTTTATTTTTCTTTTTTCGACCATTTTGTTATCACCAATCATTAAACTTGGCAAACAATCAGGTGAAGCAAGATCCATGAAAGGACTGAGGTTGATAGTGCCCTTGGGTTTTTTTCAAGCTGCGACATGGCTTCTACTGTATTTTGCAGTAATGAACACATCAATAGCTAATGCCGTCTTTGGGTATATGACCACTCCCATCTTTGTTATAGTCTTATCGCCATTTCTATTGAAGGAATGTGTTAACAAACACACTGCAGTGGCCTTGGTTTTGGCACTTCTCGGAGTTGTAATGGTTTTTGATCCTCGGAGGTTGATGCAATATATCGCTCCTATCGGAATAGTGAGTGGCATTCTTTCAGGGTTCTCATACGCAATGGTCGAGATTCTTCAAAGAAAACTGAAGGACCGCTACGATCCATTTTCTCTGACTTTCCTAGGAAAGTCTGCAGGACTGTTGATCATTTTTCCACTATTTTTACTGAATGGAGCGACCGTGCCAGGTGTGATTTCTACAATGATTATCTTACTGCTAGGTCTGGCAGCAATCAGCGGAGGAATACTGGCTTGTTATGGATTGAAACACGTAGTAGCACAGAGTGCATCAATAATCTTATTATTGGAACCGCTTATATCTATGGCCGCTGCATTCATATTATTCTTTGAAATCCCTTCTTTATCGACAATCTTGGGAGCAATTCTACTGCTGATTGCTGATGTTATTATAATCAGAAATCAATCAGAATCCAGCTAATAACGAGTATGAGATAATTACCTTTTGCGAAAGAAAACTCTTCCTTCAGTTTCTTTAATAATTTCAATTGTTTAATCTGCCTGCAGAGCCACTTTTCATTACGCATTTGAAAGTTGTGTATTCTTTTTTCTAATGTACGCTTAAAGTTCTCAGCAGACCAAGAAACTCCTAATGTGAAACCACAGTTCAAGGCAACTGTTGATGGCAATTTCTGTTTTGTCGCTTAGATTTTCTTCATCGACCTGAATAAGTAAAAGGTGTTGCCAAAGACGTCTTTGAAGGTAGCTTGCCAACCCTCACCTGGAATCTCACTCATTTTCCTGATGGTCTTCCCGCCTGCCTTCTCAATCTCTTCGAGTTTGTCTTCAATATCGTCCACTGCGATGTAGAAGAGGCAACCGTCAGTTTTCACCTTTTTGACCATCCTGAAGCTTCCTCCAATAGGTGTCCCCGTTTCGAAGAGAGTAAACCCCGATTTTTCATAGATCTTCCAACCAAAGATCTTCGAGTAAAATTCCTTCGCCTTTTCCATGTCAGTTACGGGTATTTCTATGTGCACAATAGGACTTGCCATTTTTCCATCTCCTTATTGACTGGCGCTTTCACCCACAAGTTAGCACAAGGACTGTCTTAAGAGTCTTATACCGACAAATGACGCCTCAATGACGATCCGTGAATAGACTAATAAACTTTGGAGTGTAATCTGTTGCTCATGCCTCTGTTCGAATTCGTATTCAAAGCAATGCATGATTGCCCCTTCGGAAATATTTCACGGAAGTTTCCATCTTTGAAGATGTTTGTTTGGTGTAACCGCGAACACGAAGTCATTGAAGTAATCATCCAAAAACGAGAAGAATACCCAGCCATTATTAAAGAATTGTCAAGAATTGGTGGAATAGTGAATGGATCTTATGATGACAGCAGAATTCACCTGATCTCGAGAAAATGCTTCTGCACAATGGACAACTCGATAGGAAAGAACATCGACGCATTAGATCTTCTTCATGTTTCGCCAGTAGTCTATGAACGGGGCTGGGAATACTATCGACTTATGATGTTCAGACATGAAGACTTAAAGAAGCTCCTGTTGCGACTTGAACAGATGGGTGTCAAGGTTGAGATTCTGCGTAAGGTTCCTTTTGACGGTTTTATCGCGGGTTCGCTGACGCTTACGGCGGACGCATTGTTCTCGGACTTGACCGAGAAACAGATGGATGCTCTGATGAGCGCGCACAGCAATGGCTACTATAGGCTTCCAAGGAAACTCCCATTAACTATGATAGCCAAGAGAAAAAGGGTGGCCAGAACAACATTCGAAGAACATTTACGAAAGGCTGAAAACAAAATCGTCAACGGTCTGGTCCCGTACTTGGAAATGTTTAGACGAGCACCGATAGAGAAAAGAGAAAATCTTCGCGTTCCTCTTAGAACTTCTTCCAAGAAGCATCTGAAAGAATGAAAATCAATAAGGGCGAGAAGGAGCCGAGCTCGATGTGACTCTCACATGAGAGGTGTAGCGGCATAGCAGCATAGGGCACCAAGTAGTCTCTGAGTAGACTTATTGCTGTCTTTTGCATCGGAGTCTACGATCATCTGACGCGAGTAGTCGAATAACGGTACAATCCTTATCATCTCCTCTTTTCATCATATCCACGCAGATATACGATGAAAAACGAGTGCTTAAGGAACAGTAACTGCTCTCAAGTAGTGGAAAGGGAGGTGCAGAATATTTGAGCAGAAGAGTTGGAGTCATTCTCATGATAATTCTAGCAGTAGGCATAATCGCCTTCACTACATTGTATTTATTTTGGCCCAGCTCACACTCCGAGATTATGAAGGAGAGCTTTGAAAATGGCTTTGGAGACTGGACACCCGATGGAAGCGTTCCCTTGGATCCTAGGAATCCAGGTCATTCAGTTGAGTGGAACATTACACGTGTGACAGAAGTCTTCCATTCGGGGCAATACGCGTTGAAATTCTTCATTGATGGGAGCCAGGATGATGGAACTATATGGATAGAAAGAAAGATCACAGTAAGGAAGAACTCACAAGTCCAGATCAATATCACTTTTGAATTCTACAGCGAAAGCGAGTTCAGCGCTAACACTGTTGCTGCGATATGTGCATATGTAGGGACCCGCAGTCCGGCATCTGAGGAAGATTTCATCATTCTTGGACCGGCTAACGAAGTTGCAGATTGGAAGAAATACGGCTACGACATAGCTCTTAACACTGCTTCGAGCGAGGAAGTATGGGTGGCCATAGGGATCACAGTACGTTGGGAAACGTATTTGACCTACCACATAGATGATATTGAAGTAGAAATCAAGTGAATCAATCAATTTCGTCGAAGAATCCGAATCCGCAGACGTCGTCCATAATGTTTTCATGCATCACGTTTGAAAGAGGATGCTTGACCACAAAGAAAATCGTTGCCGTGTTGTGCTTTAGCGTGATGGCCATGTGATCGTGTAGTCAAATAACGGTATAATCCCTAAATATCCTCTTCTACAGGAATGTTTTACAGGAGGGAAGAGGAATTTCGCAGGAAAAGATTTCTGCAGGCTATTGTGGAATGCACTGTAACGCTTGTGCACTACATACAGGAGAAATAGAAACGGCCATTTCTAGGTTGAAAGAACTCATCGAATTGTATGACATCGCAAGAGCAGCAGAGCTTCTCGGTGGAGTTGCGAACTTTCCACAGTTCTTGGAGACTTTAGATAGATTAAAGATAATGTTCGGAAGGTGCATTGGATGCCATGCTGGTGGTGGTTGGTCCGAATGCCCAATGAGGAAATGCTGTGTGGGACGTGAACTGAAGTCCTGTTACGAATGCGCGAAGATGCCCTGCCAGGAACTGATCAAATTCCAAAGAAAACACCTGCTGACTCCTGCTCCCCACTACGGAAGTTAGAACTGCTAGCTTCAAGAGCGTTCAGACATGATTGCTCCCCGTCGATTGCATATGGGAGACACCATTGGAATAGTTTCTCCGTCCGGCCCAATTCTAGGGGATTTGAGCCGCCAACTAACTGAAGGCATCAATTTTCTCAAAAGACTTGGTTTCAGAGTTGTACTAGGCAAAAATGCTTTGAACGTTGACGACTACTCTGCTGGGACTCCTGAGGAAAGAGCTGAAGACGTAAACTTGATGTTCAGTGACAAGAAGATCAAGGCCGTTTTTTGCTCGACTGGTGGCTTAACAGCAAACTCCTGTACTCCGCTCCTTGATTGGAAGGCAATACGACGAAATCCGAAAATCTTCTTAGGAATGAGTGATGTTACTGTTTTGCTTAATGCCATTTATGCCAAGACAAGCGTTATAACGTTCCACGGAAATAACGTTCTGAAATATGGAGCAGACCCTACGAAGTATGACACGCAGGAACTTGTCCAGAGATTAGTTGACGCCAAAATCGGAAGAATAAACAGGATTTCCGAGCGAAAAACGGTCAGAAAAGGCATTGCTGAAGGCAGATTGCTCGGAGGAAACCTAAGTTCTCTTCTAAGATTGGCTGGAACGTGCTATTTTCCAGATTTCAGTGATTCTATTCTGTTCATCGAAGCAAATGAGATAACACCACAGGAATGTAATTACGCATTCAATCAGCTCAGACAGATTGGTGTTTTCAACAAGACTGAAGGCGTCATTATTGGCTATGTTTGCAGTCTGCAGGCTTCACAGAAGAAACTGACATCAATGGAAGACATTCTGCTGAAGATCACCGAAGAATACGACTTTCCAATTCTGAAAATGAATGATTTCGGGCACAACTGCCCGAATACGGTATTGCCAATTGGGGTCAAAGCAAGACTTGATGCTGAAAGCAAGGAACTAGAAATCCTCGAGAGATGTGTGACATAGAGATGCAGAAGATTGAAAGTGAACAACACGCAAATGGAATTTATCTTGTCTCTGTGAACAACAAGGATGTTAGATTTCAGCCAAGTCAGCAACTCTATACAGAGAGTTGCACAAAGAAGCGGGTTGTCCATCGATTCTTAGAATACGTCCACCTTGAAACAGAGATGTGGTACTTCAGTGTCGCAATGATACTGTTAACGTTAGCAGGAGGCTTGGTCTCCGCCTTTGCCGGTGTAGCGATGAGGCAGCTGGGGGCCTCCTTCATAGAAATAGGGTTTGTCAGTGTTCTCTACAACTTAGCCCTGGCAGCTTCATCCTTCTTCGGCGGGTCCCTAAGCAGAAGATACGGGGGTAAGAACATTTTTGTCGCAGGCCTAGTGTGCAATCTGATAGGCATGCTTTTTTATGGAGCGACTGCTATCATGGGGAGCTGGATACTAATTGCCTCAGGCCTGCTTTTGGGACGCATTGCCTTAGGGTTTAGAGACACATCTTCTTTCGCCATAGTGTCCAGTTCGATAACAGAGAAGCAGAGGGCTACTGCTTTCGGTTTGTTGTATGCGTTTTCGTTTGCGGGTTCGATATTAGCGTCTGCAATCGCTGCAGCAATTGCCTTCTTCTTTGGTTACACGATTGTATTCTTAATAGCTACTCCGTTTGTCATTTTGGCCATAATAAGTGTGCTCCTTAAGCTTGAGAAGTGTGAAATGAATGCGGAAAGGCCAGTTCCATCGTGGAAAGAGCTTAAAGAAGCTCTCACGTTCAAAAAAAGCGTTACCTTCCTGCTGTTTATCGCATGTTGGGGACAATTTTTCGCAGAGTTCGGAAATCCCTATTATCTCATTTTCATGCAAGAGAACCTCGTGGCTCCTAGGTATCTGCTTCCAATGACTCAGGTGACAATGTCCACATCATCGTTAATAGCCGGACTTTCAATTGGACATTTGTCCAGCCTCATGAAGAGGAGGAACCTCTCATCGTCGCCGCGGTTCTCTTGGCGAGCGGCGGAGCAGGATTGGCTACGTTCTCAACATCCCCGTACATGATGCTTGCAGTTTACTTCTTGTTTGGGCTTTCGAATGTGATCGGCTTTGCGTGTTTACAGACATACTTTTCCGAAGTGGGAAAAGCGAGAAGCTCTCTGATATGGGGTACATACCTGGCGTTTCTATGGATAGGAGGAATCCCGTCTCCTTTCGTATCCGGTTTGATCGCTGAGAGATATGGGCTAAGACTATCATTTTTAATAGGCATGTCAGGGATGACAGCAGAAGCCTTTCTCCTCCAGATCTTCTTCAAGGAGGAACGGACTTCCGGGTTTACTCTTATGTCAAGCGAAAAAGCAGGTGGCCAACAACGTGCATAAATCCACGATCTATTCTCTCAGTTTCAAGCCAGCGTTCTCAACATCCTCGGAATCTGCCTCAACAATTCCTCTTTTGACCAAAGCTCGTACTACGGCAAGCAGATCTCGACCCTTCAGAAAATCCACATTTTTCTCTATCTGGGAAAAGATCATGGACCTTTCAGACTTCAGTGTTTCTATTACACCATTCTTCACATAGGTTAACTTCTCAATGTGTCTCTTGATTTCATCACGTGGGTTCTCAGGAATCAAGCCGTGACCGGGCAAAAGTACTTTGATATCGAGGTTCAGAAGTTCTCGGAGCGATCGTATCCAGTCGTCTGTATCTCCCATGAAGAGGACAGGCATGGTTTTTGTGGGATATATGGAATCACTTGCGAAGAGAATCTTTTCTTTCGGAAGGTAAACAGTCACAAGGTCTTCTGTGTGCCCCGATATGTGGAACTTGGACCTCCGTGCTTCCAAATTTTAAAGCAGTATCGGATGATATGGTTTTTGATGGTGGGATAACGTTCACCGTCTGCAAGCACGGTCGATAGTGAGTTGTTCTTGCATCGTCTTTTCGCATCGCCCGCGCGCGCAACAGTCTTTTGTACTCTTCGCCTTATGATTAATATGATAAAGCGCATCCTTCAAAAGGAATGTGAGCAAAAGTGAAACAACTTTCGACAGATGTCCTTATAATAGGATCTGGTGGAGCAGGATTAAGGGCAGCAATCGAAGCTCGAAGGCAAGGAGTGAATGTACTATTAGTCTCAAAAAGCAAGCTAGGCCTTGCCAATTGCACTGCAACGGCTGGAGGAGTCTTCAGAGCGTCTCAAGACGAGAAAAATATTGCAAAACATTTTCAAGAAACCTTAGAAGCAGGACGTTTTCTCAATAATCCAGCAATGGTTAGAACGCTGGTGACTAACGCATGGAATGCTGTGAAGGAAGTGAAAAGGCTCGGAATTGAATTGTTGGTTGAGAAAGGCAAAGTAAGCATAACTGCAAACAGGCCTCCAGCAGGAGTCAGTCTGTCGAAGGCATTAAGCAAACACGCTTCGGAGTTGGGAGTGAATTTTTCGGAAAAAACCGCTGTCTTTGATTTACTTGTCGAAGATGGCACATGCGTCGGCGCATTGGCCTTCCAAAAAGATGTTAGAGAAATAATCACTATATTAGCAAAATCGACTGTTTTAGCAACTGGCGGTTATTCCAGACTGTACGTTCGCAATGACAATCCACCGAGGATAACTGGAGATGGACTGGCCTTAGCCTTTGAAGCCGGAGCAGAATTGCAGGATCTGGAGTTTGTTCAATTCCAACCAATGTTTACAGATGATGGGGCCCCAAAAATGCCCATTCTCGATTGGTTAACTGAAGCCACAAAGAATCTCGTTCTTGGTGGACCATTAATAGGCAAAAAAGGAGAGCGATTTCTCGATAAGTACGGGTTGATGGAGAATAAAATCTTTAGAGATAACCTCACTGTTTCAATTGAACAAGAACTTCACGGAGAGCATGAAGATTCCGTCGTCTTTGATTTGACGCAGTTATCATCCAAAGAGATTATAGATGCCCTTAATTATGATTATCAGAGATGCTTGGTTCTTCCTCTTTGTCAAATATTATCAGAAAAAAGACTTCACGTAGCTTCATTTGCCCATTACACAATGGGCGGTGTAAGAATCAATGAAAAGAGTGAAACAAAGATACAGTCCCTCTATGCTGCAGGCGAAGTGACAAGCGGAATTCACGGTGCAAACAGAGTAGGTGGAAACGCTCTAACTGAAATAATGGTGTTCGGCACAATAGCTGGACGGCAAGCCGCGGAACATGCAAAATGCGTGAAGTCTATAGCATTAAATAAAGAACATATCAAATCAAGCGTAGAGAGGCTTCAAGAGTTTTGTCACAAGTCGAAGGCAAAAAAGGTTCAGCCATTTCAAATCAAAGCAGAAGTGAGCGCAGTTGTTTCAAGGTTCTGTAAACCGGTAAGGAGCGAAAAAGGGCTCAAATATACGTTAGACAAGTTGAGGCAAATAGAAGAAAGGGCTTCTTTCATGTTTGCAGATAATCCGGACCAGCTACAAGAAAGTATGGAAGCTAATTCAATGCTGCTACTTGCCAAACTGGTTGTTAGCTCCGCTTTGACAAGAAAAGAAAGCAGAGGAGCACATTTTCGTGTAGATTATCCCGAGAGTGATAATGTATATTGGCTGAAAAATATCATAATCTCACAGGAAAATGGCAAGACGAAAATCCGATATGAACATCCAATGAAAAAGCAAATTTAAAGATAGAATATCTATTATACTTTGACTTTTTTAACGAGTCCTCAATTATCCCAATGGCGCGATAATTTCTTGTCTTTCAATCATCAAAGACGGGCGTATTCTGAAGAAACTTGTCAGCTAGGAAGAGGTGATTACGAGATTCCTTTTCGACGCCGATCATCAAATCTAACATGATGTTTTACCGGTAAAGTTGGGTGGGGTCCCACCCCCCGCACCATCTTGTGAACCCGACGGGTTCTCGGTCTCTTCTGTTTCTAAAAGCTCATAGCACGTCCAGTGACGTGATCAAAGCTGTGAACTGTATTGATTGACAGGAACAAGCATAAGAGTTGAAGGATTGCACTTCTGAATATGTGGT
>Ga0315289_10014186_pt1 | contig 11140 bp, 9 predicted proteins | sample YL17G11_40_MG_FD_203452 | JGI IMG/M metagenome (GOLD analysis project Ga0315289, IMG submission 203452) | Sediment microbial communities from Yellowstone Lake, YNP, Wyoming, USA - YL17G11_40 | ecosystem: Environmental > Aquatic > Freshwater > Lake > Sediment | place: USA: Wyoming | collected...
GGAAAAAGCAAGTTAATGGAAAAAATATAACAGGGGTGGGAGAAACTGTCTGTGTTATTGATACAGGAGTCGATTATAATCATTCGAGTTTGGGCGGCGGATGGGGAAACAAAGTCATTGGCGGTTATGATTTTTATAATAAGGATTCAGACCCGATGGATGACCATGGACATGGAACGCATTGCGCAGGAATAATTGCTTCAGAGCATTTGACTTACAAAGGCGTTGCTCCAAATGCAAAAATCATAGCAATAAAAGCATGCTCTGTAGGAGGAAGCTGTCCTGACGATGCTATTATTAAAGGAATAGAATGGTGCATCGCGAACAAATCAATCTATAATATTTCTGTTATTTCAATGAGCCTTGGCGGAGGAGCCTATTCAAGTTACTGCGACAGCGATAATGTCGCAAACGTGAGCAATATGGCTGCTGCAAATGGAATCGCTGTTTTTGCAGCTTCTGCAAATGATGGCTATATTGATAGAATTTCAGCTCCTGCCTGCGGCTCTAATGTGACATCAGTAGGAGCGACAACAAAAGGCGATGAAATGTGGTCTGGAACAAACAGGGCTTCTATTCTTGACTTGCTTGCTCCAGGAGCAAGTATAACATCAACATGGAAAGGGGATAGTTTTGCCTCTGCAACAGGAACGTCAATGGCTACTCCGCATGCAGCAGGCGCTGCTGTTTTGCTCATACAATATCAGAAACTTTACAATAGCTTGAACCTGACTCCATTTGAAGTTGAATCTCTGCTGAAAAAAAATGGAAAGCAGATTTATGATTCAGCAAGCGGATTGAATTTCTCAAGAATAGATGTTCTTGCTTCAGTCAACGCAATTTTAAAAATAAATAACTCGGAGAGTTCAGTTGAAAGCAGCAAGGCAAAAGTGAAGTTTGAAGAAACAACTGACTTGGCAGGAGCAAATGACGCTTTTATTATGGCTGATAATTTAATCAGCCTTGACGCAGCAAGATATCCGCAGTTTAACAAATCAGCAAATCTTTCTTTGTATAATCTTGGCTTTGAAAAAACACCTCTTGTGCTGAGAAACGGAATTGTCTGTCCTGACTGCAACATTTTTTCATATTCTGGGGGCAATTTTTCATTCCATGTGCCTCATTTCACAAACTACAGCGCAGGAGCAAATTCAAATCTGACAATTTGGGATGAGACTGATATTGGCATGCCGTTTTACGAAGGAGATGCAAGGCAGAATGAAAACATAAGCTTTTTTGCCAATTACACAAACAAAACAGCAGGAGCAGCAATAAGCACTGCAGCTTGCAACATCACATTTTCTGACTTTGCTGCAAGCATGTTTTTCAACGTTACAAAAAATGTTTTTGAATACATCAGGAATTTTTCAAACAAAGGATATGATATCTCTTACAGCATTATCTGCAATCACACTGATTTTGAAACTTTAAATTCAAGTGACAGCATTGACGTCCTTTCAAGCGAATGCGGAGCGCCAAACCCAAATCAAAATTGGGTTATCAATGGAAGCACTTCGCAAACCTGCATCAACGAATATATTATGCTAAATCAGACAAGTATTCTTATTCAGGATAACTCTTCACTGACATTGCAGAACGTTACCTTAATGATGATTGTAGGAAACAACAATATCACTACAGGAGAAAATTCAACAATAAACATTGTGGATTCTACAGTCAACAGCGAAGTTGTAGACACTTCGTTCAATATTTATGCCAAAGGAAAAGTTAACCTTGAAAATTCAGTTTTGAACAACTCAGAGCTATATGTCAGCGGAAATAGCTCCAGCCACATCAAAGATTCAACATTCTACAAGAAGGCTTATTTTGATGGAAGCTCAATCAATACGATTAATAGCTCAACTTTCAATGATTATGTATACACAAAAAATTTAACAATAAACGTAATACAGAATTCAATTTTCTACAGCAGAATTTACTTACAAGAAAATTCAAAAGTAATTGCGTCAAATTCTTCTTTCAATAATCTTTTTACAATGCAGCAAAATGCGACCGTAAACTTTACTGAGCCAAAATCAAATATCTCCGGGCAGATAGTAATCCAAAATACGCCAAAGATATACGGCTCTGTTAGCATGCCTTCAAGCGCAACTGTTGCAGGAACAGTTGCAAGATATTATCCAATTTATGTGAATTACACGGGAACACCCGTGAGAGCAAGTGGCAAATTAGTTAACATAACAAATTTCAGCGGCTCTTTAATAACTTCAGGATATACAGATGCAAATGGATTAGTGAATCTTAATTTAACATTAAATTCAGCGAACTACGGCGCGGGAAATTTCACGATTCATGTGAATGATTCCAAAGATATCAGCTTATTTACAAGCACGCCGATAGTTCTTGAAGCTGCAGATACAGAAAGCCCGCGATGGAGCAATAATAAAACATACGGCTATGATTATTACACGGGATTCGGAAACACATCTTTTAACATAACATGGCAGGATAATGTCGCGGTTTCTTCCGCGTTTTTTGAAAGTAACTGGACAGGAACAGCAAGAAACTATTCAATGTCTTCTGCCGGAAGCAATGTATGGCAGTACAGCACAGTATTGCCGGCAGGAACTTTCTACTGGAAAAGCCATGCTAATGACACAACAGGAAATTTAAACTCAACAGATATCTGGCAGTTTACAATAGCGAAAGCAGATTCTGTTCTTGTTCTTGAACTGAACGGAGCAGAAGGGAATATTACTGTAAATCAAAATCAGAATGTAGGAGTCAATGCCACACTTTATACCCCTTCAGAAGGAACAGTGGTTATATTCAAAAACGGAAACCAGATAGCTTCTGGAATTCAGTCCGCATACGCCATAACTTCCTTTGCTGATGTAGGAATTTATAACATGACTGCTTATTATTCTGGAAATCAGAATTATTCTTCTTCATCTGAAATATTTTTTGTAACTGTCAGAGACTCCACAGCCCCGAGATACAGCAATATAACTGTCTCGCCTTCGAGCTCTGTAACTTATTCTCCGACGCAGGTTTATTACTTCAACATAACATGGCAGGATAATGTGAATTTAAGCAAATTATGGCTACAGAATAATTTCACAGGAACTATTGCAAATTACACGCTGAATTCAACCAGCAACGTTTATTCTTATAGCAGAACCGCAATCAATGCAGGCTCTTACGCATACAGATGGTTTGCAAATGACACTTCTGGAAATCTGAACTTTACTAACCAGTTTAGCTACATTGTCGGCAAGGCAAATCCTGAGATAAGCTTGCTTCTTAACGGCGATGACCATAGTATAATGATAGACAAAGGAGATGAAGTTGGAATAAACGCGACTTTGCTTGTCCCTTCGACAGGGACAATCGAAATAAACATAACAAAAGACGATGTGCAGTATGAGTTTGAGTCAGGCTCAGGTAAGAAGCTATTCAATTACACTTTTGATGTGGCAGGAACGTTTAAAGTTGATGCAAGTTTTGACGGCAATGGCAATTATAATTCCGGCTCTGAACAGCTGAGTGTTTTCGTTGAAGCGCCTGCTGCAAATGAGACAGGCGGCGCAGGTGCTGGTGCAGGAGCTGGAGCAGGGGCTGGCATGGAAGCAGGCGTAGGATGTGTTGAAACATGGATTTGCAACAGCTGGAGTCCCTGCATAAACAGCAAACAGACAAGAATCTGCACAGACACAAATAACTGCGGAACAACAGACGAAAGGCCCCCTTTGGAGCAAATTTGCAGCTCGCTTCAGGAAAATGCAACAAAAACAACTTTAGGAGAAAAAGCGGCGCCAGCAATTATTGGATGCAAAACACAATGGGAATTTTTAACAGCAAATCTGCTGGCTTTTGCAATATACTTCATGGCAATAAATTTATGGTTAAAAAAGAAAAGAAAATGGCAGTGGCTTGTCGCCGCTGGAGAATCTCTTGCAATTGCAGCGACAATCACTGTTTATGTTTATTTGCACTGCACCAGCCATATTCTTTACATAGCAATATCTGGGAGTTTGGCAGTTTTGATTCCTGCAGGATTATGGCTGTTTTATAATCGAAGTATATTGAAAAAAAAGATTAGAAAGCAGTGAGATATTCTATTTCTTCATCATCCAACCCAAGCTGTTTGTTAAACTGCTCGACTGGCTGTTTGTTTTTCAGCATTCCCGAATATATCATTGAAATATAAGGCATTTCTACTCTTGCTTTTTTCTTTGAGCAATGAATGACTTTCGCGTATTTCTGCGAGATAGTGACTTTTTTTGTTCTGTTTTCAATCCATATTTTCAAAAGCCTTGAAGTAGGCTTGTAGCTCATGAACCCCTCATTTACTTTTTTCTTTGAGACAGCGATTCCCGCTGTTATCAGAGCATAAATGTAAGGAAGAAAATTCCAGTATTGCCGCCTTCTTATTCTTCCCTTGAAAACATCAGCCCTGCTCAGCTTGTCATAAGCCATTGCCAGCTCGTCTGAGCGGTATTCTTTCGGAAGATTTTCATCTATCCAAAGCAGAATCTCATCAAGATCCATGTCGACATTGTCAAAAGCTCCGAGTGTAGCAACGGCTGACTTGCTTTTGAAAACAATTCTGAGGGCATTGAAAATATCCTGTTCCTTCTCGCGCTCGCTTGCGAGAAAATCTTTTTCCTCTATTTTTTTTCCAGCGAAAACCACTGCAGTGTACAAATCATTTACCGCTGCTCTCGCGTCTCCCAGTGAATTTGAGGCGATTTTTCTCAAAATGTCATAGTCAGCCTCAATCCCCTCGTCTTTGCATATTTTTTGCAGAAGCTTTACTATGCTGATTGAATTTATCCTTTTGAACTGAATTAATTCTGAATTTTTTCTTATAGCTTTTAATTTTTTGTCAAAGGGCTTGCTTGTTATGAGAATTATTGGCCAGAAAGACTCCATTATAAGCTTTCCAAGCTCAAGAACTCCGCCCCTGTCCTTGTCTCCGGAAATGCCCTCGAGCTCATCGACAACAATTATCTTTGCCTTAGCGAAAAGGCTTCTTTGCGAAAGAGCCTTGCCGACAACATTGTCTATCTGCTCCTTGTTCCTGAAATCAGAAGCGTTAATCTCAATCAGCTCATAGCCTAGCTCCGAGGCAAGGGCGTATGCGGCAGAAGTTTTTCCTGTTCCAGAGGGCCCGTATAAAATCACGGATTTTTTGTCTCTGTATTTATGGGATTTGCTCCTGAGAATAAATCTCAGCAATTCAGAAATCGCGCTTTCCTGACCTATAATATCTTTTATTTTTTTTGGCCTGTATTTTTCAGTCCACATTTCTTCCTCTATTTTTCCAGCGTGAATGACGCGAGCAGAGCCTCAAGCTGTATGAATTCATCGCTTCCTTCAACAATTCTGAATTCTATTTCCCCGCATTTCTCCATCAATCTTACTTTTTTCGCATCATCTATATCAAGATTCCAGATTTCTTTCTGCATTGATTTGATAATGTCTGTTCCGGAAAGTCCGTGCTTTAGCAGCAAGTCAGAAACTTTTTCTCTTGCGAGCAGAAAATCTCCGCGCAAGGCAGATTCAATTATCTCTTTTATCTGCTTTGGTTGGGCCATGCTAGCAACCGAGTACAGAGTGTCTTTGCTGATTTGCTTGCTTAATGTCGCTGATGCCTGCAGAATGTTTATCATTCTTCTGCAGTCCCCTCCGCTCAGCTCGAACAGAGTTCCGAGAGCGTCTTCTGAAATTGACAAGCTTTCTTTGACTGCAATTTCTTTGATTATTCTCTCTATCTCCTTCTGCTCGAGAGGCTTGAAATGGAATACAGCGCATCTTGACTGAATAGGGTCGATTATCTTGCTGCTGTAATTGCATCCGAGGATGAATCTACATGTTCCTGTAAAGTTTTCCATTGTTCTTCTCAATGCCTGCTGAGCCTCTTTTGTCAAAGCATCAGCCTCATCCAGAAAAATTATTTTGAAAGGGCCTGAGAAAGACTTGGTTCTCGCGAAGCCCTTTACTTTCTGCCTTACAACATCAATGCCTCTTTCATCGCTCGCGTTTAATTCAAGATAATTGCTTCTCCACCCTTCTCCATAAAGCGTTTTGACAATAACAAGCGAGAGAGATGATTTTCCTGTTCCGGCAGGGCCTGCGAAAAGCAGATGAGGGATGTTCTTCAGTTTTACAAATGCCTCAACTCTCTTGACAATCTCGTCCTGCCCGATAACTTCCTCGAATTTCTGGGGCCTGTACTTTTCTGTCCATATCGCATTCTCTGTTTCCATTTTTCTTCTTGGAGTTTAGAAATTTTCTGGCCAGATTAACTCTTGGCAAAATCTCCTTTTGATAATTATTGTTATAATTATTGCTGTTATATATAAGCCTTTCTATGTCTTGTATTATGTTTTTCTATCATGTATTATGAAGCGCATAAAAGCATTTTAAACTCAAATTCTTAAATTAAGAATGAAAGATATGCGAGAATTTCTAAAGAAATTTAATATAAAGGACATTTCAACCAGGCTAAGCAATGAGAAATTGGAGATTATCGCGAAAGAGCTGGAAAATCCCAATTTGCCATCTGAAATCAAAAGAGCAACTCATGAAAAACTCGCAAATGTTTATGAGAAAGAGGGGGATTACCTGAAAGCAATGCATCACTATCAGAACAGCAAAAATATGAAAAAGCAGAAAGAAATGTATTCTCTTCTTGGAAAATAAAACTTCAAGAATAAGTTTACTTAGCCTTTAATCTTTTCTCTTTTCTCTTGCGCTTTTCCCTTCTGAGCTTTTTTCTCTGCCATTTCCAGCGCATCTGCAGTCTCTTTTTCCATCGCCTGCTGCTTCTTTTCATGATTTTAACAGAATTTAGGGATTTAAAAATATATCGCGCCCCGCGCGCCGCCTGAGGGCGGCGCTCCAGATTTTTATATAAGCGGCTTCGCCGCCCATTGTCATAAAAACAGGTAACATTTGTCTTTTATTTAACAACCTTATGCTATCTCATCTGCGAAGCAGGCAAAAAAATAAAAAAATAAAAATAAAAAAATAAAAAACTCGTTAAGCCTTTAAATCTCAGAATTCTTCTTCAGTTTCTTCTGATGCTTCCTCAGCTTCCTCGACTTCTTCGGCTTCCTCTTTCTTTTCTTCTTCTTTTCTTGGAGTTATTCCTTTCCTTTTCATGAAGCATTCCCTGCAATACACAGGCAAGTCTCCCCTTGGTTTGAAAGGAACTTCCGCGTCTTTTCCGCATTCACTGCACTTTATCTTGTGCATCTCACGCGGACCGCCAAATCTTCTAAAGCCGCCTCCGCCTCTTCTAAATCCTCCACCATATGCCATTATAGAATCCTCCTATCTATATCCATTATATTTTATTTTCTTATAAGAACCCGCAAAATCGCTTTTGCCATTCTTATCATCCTATATTATAGGGCGTAATTTATAAATGTTGCGAAAGCGCGCCGCTGTGACTTGGGCGCTGCCATAACTTAAGCCCGCGCATCAGCGCGGGCGGAACCAGGCAGCGCTGGAAAACTTGGGCGCGGCGAAGCCGCGCTGACAATGCCCCGACCGGATAGGCATCAAAATCGGATAATCATAGGGACTCCAAAGCTGTTCCTTGGTTAATGCTGGATTGTCATCGATGTCCAGACTTTTTAAAATCATGCGACACCACAGGCGTGACAGAGAATAGGGCGCGCCATCAGGCGCACTGTACTGGGCGGGGCGACGAGCGCTGTGGGCGAGCGGGCAGGGATTAAAGGCAAAAAAATAAGTTTAAAAAGAAAACACAATATAATTATTAGTGAAGGCCAAGGATAAAAATGCTTTTGACAAAAAGAAAGTGAAAATAAAAAATCGACAAAGAATAATTGGAATAACGAGAAAATCTCAATTTATTGGAGAAAGAAAGGTGGGTTTAGATACCAATATTTTGATAAAGTTATATGACAATCCTTATCTGTTTGAATATGAAGAAAGCAGAATATTTAGATATCCAAATTTAGTATTCATTCATGTAATAAACAAATATGAACTGATAGAATATTTAGTCAAAAAAGGGTCTAATGAGGAAGAAGCAAGATTAAAAATTGGTTCTCTTATTAGAGAAAAGAATATTAGAGTGATTTATCCAAAAGATGTTTTTATTCCAGAGGGGGATATCCTTAGATTTGAAGATGCAGTAAACAAAAGGTTACAAGAAATTGGGAAGCCTTACCTTAAATGTCACAAGCCAGATAGCATTATTCTTTTAGCTTTTAAAAAAGTTAATATAAGCAGGATTATCTCAACAGATGAAGCATTTAGGGAAGGGGCTAAATTTTTAGGCATTGATGGCGGCAGTCTCCCTTCATTAAACTCGAAGATTTCAAAAGAATTAAGAAGAATTTTCGATTATAAACGAAAATATAAAAGAATTAAATAGTATCTAAAAACTCATTGATTTTTTTAAAATTTCCATCAAATTTTTTAGATAATTCCTGCCAGCTACCAACCCTTAGCTTTCTTGATTTTTGTGTTAAGTCTTTTTGCTCTCTCTCAGAGATATTAGCAGAAAATAATAACTCAAAATCTGAAAGGGCCATTTCTTTTTGAACTATCTCTTGGGTATTTTTCTGGGCAAGAGCTAGTATTTGCATCTCTCTATCCTGCAAAAATTGCATCAATTCTGGAGAACTTATTTGTTGTGTTTCCATCGCCTATTCATCCCCCCTTCTTCAATTAACTATAATTTAATCTTATTTAAAAACCTTGCCATAGCCAGCGTAGTGTCGAAAGGATTATAGAGCTTCTTCCTGAATTCAAAATATATCTGGAAAAATTGCTAAAAAAATAAGGCTAGGCCACTCTTTTTATTCTTCCTGCTTTCACATCTTCCAGGCTTTTTTTGAACTGACTAATAAGGTCAACATCGATTTTCTTCAGCACAATCATATCATTTATTCTTTCTATAGCTATCACAGTCCCTTCGCTTATAGCCATGTCATTTCTTATGCTTTGCGGAATTACAATCTGCCCTTTTGAGCTTATTTTTGTTATTTCCATGTTGTTTTTTGATGTAAGAAAGTAAGATTTTCTTATTTATAAATCTTCCGCTTATTTTATGCTTGGAAACATAAAAATATAACTTTTAAGTCGTGAGATGAACGTTCTGTTTCCTGCATGCTAAAAACACTTGAGAAACCTCAGAATACTGAGATGTGTTTTTATCATAATAAGAGGATAGAGCGCGCCGCAGCGCGCTTAAGGATTGTCGAGATGGAATGGATAGGTGTTATATACTACTGCAAATCTATGTGGGCACACTAACTAATATAATAAATTTGTGCCCATATAACTATAGGAATCCAAATTCTTTAAGATTTTCTCTTAAAGTGGTTATCATAAAGTTAAGAACAATCAAATAATCCTCATCATTTGATTTCCTTACTGCTTTAAGGTAATCTTCTCTCTGCCTCATATACACATTTATCCAAGGATATTTGTTTTTCTTCAATATAAAGTTCATAAGAAGTCTTGACATCCTGCCATTTCCGTCAACAAAGGGATGTATTGATACAAACTTCATTGAAAAAATCACAGCCATCTCAAATGGATGGCACTCTTTCTTGTGTTTATTATACCAATAAACCAAGCCTTTGATTAATTGAGGTACAATCTCTGATCGGGGAAATTTGACAGCGCTTCCGAAAATCTTTACTTCGCTTTCTCTATATCTGCCTGCAAAGCTTTCAGAAATATTCTTTAATATTAGCCCATGAAGTTTTAGTATAAATTCTTCATTTAATTCCCCATTATAAGATTTCATGAATTTTATTGCCTGGATATGATTTTCTGCTTCATGGATTTCTCTGACACTCTTTCCTTTTGGAGCAAGATGCTCGTCTACAACTAAAGCAGTATCCTCCAAAGACAATGAACTTCCCTCAATTGCATTGCTGTTATAAGTCAATTCGGTAAAGAATGAATGCTCAAATCTTTCAAATTCCTCTTTGCTTAATTTGTCAACTTTCTCAAAATAAATCTGCCGTAATTTTTCTATTTCCTCAACTTGCTCTTTTGTAAGGTGTTTATACTTTTTATTTAAAATCAACTCCAATTCAAACTTCTTTTTTTCTTTTCTCACTTCTTCTTTAGAAATATCACCTGTTCCGATAAACTTGCTTTGCTTAACCCATTTATCATTCCCCCTCTTGTTATAGACAAGATAATTCTGTTTCTTTCCATTAACTTCCCTAATCTCATGATATACCATAAAGAACTATGTGGGCACATATTTATAAATCTTTCTTTTGTGCCCATATACAACTTAGCTAGCTTGAGTTCGATGCCCCGACCGGATAGGCATCAAAATCGGATAATCATCGGGACTCTAAGGTTTTTATCCTCTGATCGATGCTGATTTCTTAGACAGCATCGGGGTTTTTAAATATTGTCGAGATGGAACGGATAGCAAGATTGAGGTGTTTGGTAAGGGGGGTTTATTGCAATAACCCAAAGACAAGGCCGGCGATTGTAGAATAAAATATTACAAGAGCCACATAAACAGCAGTTTTCTTTGTTCCCAAAACCTTTCTGATAACAAGCATAGCAGGGAGACTTAAAGAAGGCCCTGCAAGAAGCAGGGCAAGAGCTGGTCCAGAAGCCATCCCTTTGGCAATTAATGCTTGTAATATAGGAATCTCAGTTAATGTTGAAAAATACATAAATGCCCCGAATATTGAAGCAATTAAATTTCCGAATAAGGTATTATGCCCCACCAAGCTTTCTATCAGGGTTTGAGGCAGTAAAGGCATGATAAATCCTGCAATGAAAACCCCTATAAACAACAATGGGAGGAGCATCTTTGAAAAGCCCCATGTTTCTTCAAGCCATTTTTGAGCGATGTGGTCCCTGAATTTCCATAGAACTAATCCAACAACACCTAATGTAAAAATCGCCATTAAAGAGTATCTTAAGATTTTATCTATCTGCAGGCCATTAACAACTAAAACAGCAACCATCAAACCGAAAAATACTGCAAGAGTAATGTTTGATAATTTTGACTCTTCTGATTCCTGGATTATCAATTTTTCTTTGCTGACTTTCTCTCTAAAGATAAGGGCCATTGTTAATCCTACAATTATAGAAAGTGAAATAGCTGCAATTGCCCTTGCTAATCCTATTTTATAGCCTAATACAGACATTG
>Ga0315289_10014187_pt1 | contig 11140 bp, 11 predicted proteins | sample YL17G11_40_MG_FD_203452 | JGI IMG/M metagenome (GOLD analysis project Ga0315289, IMG submission 203452) | Sediment microbial communities from Yellowstone Lake, YNP, Wyoming, USA - YL17G11_40 | ecosystem: Environmental > Aquatic > Freshwater > Lake > Sediment | place: USA: Wyoming | collected...
TTTCCCCAGGATTCGAGATAAACCCTGTAATTGTATTAAGATCCGATTGAATGAGTGCCCCCCTCATTTGAGGATAAAGAATAACAGAGTCCAAGGACAGAATTCATTCAACAACAGGGTGAATTGCGTTTTTATTAAAAATAGTGTATTGAAATAATAATTTTAAGTAAACCCCGTTAGAAAGGACGGGGCTTTGACCTCGCCCTCAATAAGGAGGTGCTGCAATTTATTATATCATCCCTGCCATAAATGGCGGAGCTTTCTTACGGGGTAAACATATAACGATCGTTTAGTAAATTTCAAGAAAATTGTATGAAGAAAAAATGGATTAAACATCTAGTCTTTTTAGATTCAAAGAAGGAAAGAGGAAGGATGGAGGGTGAGGTGGTCGATTTGGAAGGACAAATTAGGGATAGGTTCTTAATCGAATAAAATCCAAATGTCAAAATCCAAATGCCAAATGAATGTCAAAGTTCCAAACCAAAAACAGTTTTGAAATTTGACATTTGGGCTTGATTTGACATTTGAACTTTGTCATTTGACATTCTCATCCTAAATGAGGAGAGGAGGCAGAAGATGGGTTTGGCATTGGCTCTGATCGCAATGGGAGTGCTCATTTTCTTAGATCGAATGGGTGCAGGATATGGTTTGCGGGAGGGATGGCCCTGGGTGGTCGTTGCTCTTGGAGTAGGGGGCATTCTTCGGAATAGAAAGAGTCCGGCTGCGTGGATCACGGCGATCATCGGGATCTTCATCTTGGGTGCAAGATATTACTCTATCCATATTTCATTCCCTGCAGTCATCAAGACCTACTTTATGCCGGTCCTCCTGATCGTCATCGGCCTGATTTGGCTGTTAAAATATCGAAAGGATTGATTCCAATTGCGGAATGCGGAACCTTTTAAATGGCAAATAGCAGATGGCAAATGGCGAATGGTTAATAACAAAAAACTATCAGCTATCAGCCATTAGCTATAAGCCATAAGCAGTAATCCGAAATCCGCCACGGTACGGGCGGTCGTACCGACCGCAATCCGAAATCATTAAGCTGGAATGAGTCCAGCAACGACCAGAATGGTGAGTTCCTCATCCCCCGTATTGGTTAGCTCATGAAAATGGCCGATGGGGATATGGATCGCATCTCCAGAAATAACCTCACGAACCTCATCATCGACCTGCATGCAACCACGGCCCTTTTGGATAATATAAATCTCTTCCATGGGATCTTCGTGACCAATGAGCTTCTTCCCAGGTGCTAATGAGGCATGGGCGAGGAACATCAGGGTTTGGAGGTGGCGGGTGTCGAGAATCATATGGGCAACGCCTCCACCGTGGGCCTGGTATTTGGTTGCTTTCACTTCGGGGTGTTCTAAATTTCGGACGATCATAGCTGGGTTCCTTTTTAAATGAAGTTATGAGTTCGGAGTTGGAAGTTCGTAGAGTTTAGTAATTTAGTAACTGAGTTCGGAACTCGGAGTCTCCGAACTAAACATAACGACATAATAAATTGCGCATGTGGTGTCATTCCCGCCCCGCATCAAGTGCGGGATAAACTCCAGCGGGAATCCAGAAATTCTAAGACCGAAATTCAAAGACTGGATTCCGGGTCAAGCCCGGAATGACAATTAAAGAGGATAAAATTTTTAGATGCGCAAATATTTATGACGCTCAATATAACCTACTAAACAGACTCCGAACTAATTACTCCGAACTATGGTATTCAGTCTTTCAAGGATGGATTGGGCGCCCTGGATAATCTCCTCAATCACCTCCTTTACGCTCTTTATTTCGTTGATCAAACCCACACACTGGCCGCAGGCGATGATAGCACCCTCCAGATCTCCCTCTAAAAGAGCCTTCTGACCCATTTGGCCACTGATGATGGTTAAGAGTTCTTCCAATGAGGTCCCTCTTTCTTCCATGGAAAGTGTCTTTTCAGCCGCTTTGTTCTTAATTACCCTAGCTGCATTTCGAATGGAACGCTGAATCACCATGGTATCGGTCTCTCTTGCCTTTACGAACCATTCTTTGATCTTGGGATGGGCCGGACATTCTTGGGTGGCAACAAAGCGTGTTCCCATCAACACCCCATCCGCACCCAGGGCGAGGGCAGCTAAGAAACCTCTGGCATCGGCAATCCCGCCTCCGGCAATAACGGGAATACGGAGAGAGCTTGCCACGCTCGGAATAAGAACCAATGAAGTGACATCATCCATTCCGGGGTGGCCTCCGCATTCAAATCCAACAATCGTCACAGCGTCTGCGCCAATCGACTCGGCTTTCTTAGCAAAACGTGCCGATGGAACTTTGTGGATGAGTTTGATCCCCTCACTTTTTAATTTTTGGATGAAGGGTTCAGGGCTCCTTCCCGAAGTCTCCACCACAGGAACCCTTTCCTCTAATAGGATCTCCAAAATCTCCTCAGTTCTATCGCCCTTTGTCAATTCTGGAAGCATGGAGAGGTTCACCCCAAAGGGTTTTTTAGTCATCCCTCTTATCCGGCGAATCTCTTTTCTTAAACTATCCTGATCGGGAAAGGAGAGGCTGGAGATGATTCCCAATCCACCTGCCTCTGATACAGCAGAGGCAAGCTGGGCTGTGGCAAGCCACTGGAGTCCCCCCTGGAGGATCGGATATTTGATACCCAGTAGTTTTGTCAATCGCGTTTCGAACATCTGTCTTCTCCTTCTAAGAAAAGATTATCTGCAATGAGGATTATACATTCAAAAAAAATTTAGTCAATTTATTCGATCCATACCATCTTCGTACCCAAATTCCGATTTAGAAATTGTCATTGCGAGGGAACCGAAGCAATCTCGCCTTTTTCCATGAGATTGCCACGCATCTTGCAGGTGCTCGCAATGACCGATTGGGAAAAGGGTTCCTGTTTCTAAATCGGGATTTGGGTTCGTAAATAATTCTTGTAGTTTTAGGTTGAATATGGTAACTATCACCAAATTCTGAATGATTGTGGAGGAGGAGGTTGTGAGGTGAGTCTCTATAGGGTGATCTTTCTGGGTCTGACTGTGGCTGGTCCAGAAGAGGAGGTTCGTTTAATCAAAGGCCTTCAGATGAAGTTCAATCTTTCTCCTGAAAAGGCTGAAAGCCTGCTCCAGAGGGTTCCCATCGTCGTGAAAAAAAGTGTTTCAAAAGAAGAGATGGAGAGATACGTGAAAGCCTTTGAAGAGATTAGGGGAAGAGTCAGAATAGAGGAGGAGTCGGTCACTGAAGCCCTGGAAATTTCCCAAAGACCTGTCCCTGGACCCGAGCCTAAGAAAGAACCTTATTCGGGAACGAGGATCACATGCTCCCAATGCGGATTTGAACAACCCGAAACCGATAAGTGCATCAAATGCGGTATCATCATCTCCAAATATTTTCAATATCAGGGGATGGCCCGTTCATATGAAGGCAAGGTTCGAGAAATTTCATCAGAAGAAGAAACACCATTTGAGAGCGGGAGGGGATTCATCGGGGCCTTTTTGAAGACGACACAGGAAGCCCTCTTCTCTCCATCTCGATTCTTTAAAAAGGCGGCAACAGGGGAGGAATACTGGGCTCCCTTAATTTACGGAATTATCTGTAATTTCATTGGGTCGGGCGTAAATATTCTCTGGGCATGGTATTTTTGGTACACCATCTCACTCTACTTACCACAAAGTATTCCTTTAATCTTAAGGAGCATTACTTTTCCTAACCTTGCTTTCAAGATGATATCCCTTCCCTTTATAGCGACTTTTCTGATTTTCTTCTATAGCGGCTTGGTTCACTTATGTCTTATGATTGTAGGCGGGAATAAGAGCGGTTTTCGAGCCTCCTTTAGGGCCGTTTCCTATGCCTTCAGCGGCGATCTTTTTAGAATCATCCCTCTCATAGGATTTATTATTGGATGGATCTATTGTTTAGTTTTGGCCATTATTGGATCAAGGGAGGGCCACGGTATCTCAACTGGAAAAGCTGTTTTTGCTGTCTTCCTTCCTTTCGTTGTTGGAATTGGCCTCGCTATCCTTGCAGCAATCCTTATCCCTCTGCTTTTTGGGATGATGGGTTTCTCCAGGGGAGTGAGGGTGTAAATTAAGAATGAGGGATTTTTTTTAACAAAAAGGGGTCATTAAGTACCCCTTTTTTATTTGAAAGCATGATGAGACAATGGCGAAGAATTGAGAGTTAGGGTACGTGAAACGCCTGCCTGCGGCAGGCAGGCCTGCCTCCTGCAGGAGGGATACGGGCATGGTGAATACAATGAACAAGAAACGAATAAAACATTTAGGAAAGAAGAAAAAGGAAAGAGGTCCTGATCTCGGAATCGAGTGTCGGTACGACAATCGTTCCGATTCGTACCGACTTTCAGCAGAACAAGTCCTCCAATTGATGGAAGAAGAAGATCGCCCCCTTCTCTCGAGGGAGATCGTCCGTCACTTGGGTCTGCGAGGCGAGCTGAAACAGAGAACAAGAGCATTATTGAAGGATTTGGAAGATGAGGGAAAGATCGTTAGGATTCGAGGAAACCGTTACGGCCTTCCTTTGAAGATGAATTTGGTTGTGGGAAAGGTCAAGTGTCATCCTGACGGATATGGTTTCGTCATTCCAGAAGCAGAGGGAGAAGAAGATATCTTCGTCAGTCCAAAAAATCTCAAAGAGGCGATGCATGGAGATCGGGTGGTAGCCAGAGTGGAGTCGATCCGGAGGAAAGGGAGGGAAGGAAAGGTCATCCGAATTCTGGAAAGAGCGTTCCGCAAGGTCGTGGGCAAGTTCATGAAAGCCAAACATTATTCTTACCTCATCCCAGAGGATGAGCGAATCCTTCAAGAGATCTACATTCCTGAAGGAGAGACGAAGAGGGCTCGTCCCAATCAAATAGTGGTTGCGGAGATCACTCAATACCCTGCCGAAAGAGCAAGGCCAGAAGGCCGAATCGCTCACATCCTGGGTTACCCCGATGATCCTGAGGTGGAGCCCCAGATCATCATCCACAAATACGATCTTCCCCATCGGTCTTCTTCGGCTGCTTTAAAAGAAGCCAGAAGCCTTCCTCTCACTCCATCTTTCTATGAATACCAAGATCGAGTCGATTTGAGAGGCATCCCAACCTTCACTATCGATGGAGAGAATGCGAGAGATTTTGATGATGCCGTCTCTATCGAGAAGGAGAAAGACGGGGGATTGAAACTTTATGTCTCAATCTCCGATGTCAGTCACTATGTAAAAGAAGGGACCCCTTTGGACGAAGAGGCCTTTCTCCGGGGGACCAGTATATATTTTCCGGATCGGGCCATCCCCATGTTTCCGCCAGAACTCTCCAATGAGATCTGCTGCCTCCACCCCAAATTGGATCGGCTCACCCTCACTGTCGAGCTGAGATATGATGCGCATGGAGAGAAAAGGGAGATTCGATTCTATCCGAGTGTGATCCGTAGTGATGAAAGGCTGACTTATACCATCGTGAAGAGAATCTTGTTGGATGAGGATGCCGAGTTGAAGGATCGGTTTCGATCTCTCCTCCCATCCTTAGAATGGATGGCCGATCTGTCTCAGAGGCTCCGCCAGAGAAGGATGGAGAGGGGCGCTCTTGATTTTGATCTCCCCGAGCCCGAGGTCATCCTCAATCTCCAGGGAGAGACCGAGGAAATCATCCGGGCGGAGAGGAATCTGGCTCATCAGATCATCGAAGAGTTTATGATTGCTGCCAATGAGGCTGTTGCTCATTTCGTCGAAGGAAAAGGCATTCCCTTCATCTATCGAATCCATGAGCCTCCACAACATGAGGCCATTGACGAGTTTCGAAGATTTGTTTCTCACTTGGGGTATAAGTCGATAAGACCCGACCACGGGATGAAAAAGGAGTCTAACCATTCTCCCAAAGAGTTTCAGAAAGTTCTTTTGGAAGTGAAGGGGAGGCCTGAGGAGAAGGTCGTCAACAATATCCTCCTTCGATCAATGAAGTGGGCGAAATATTTAGCCAAAAATCTGGGCCACTTTGGATTGGCTTCAGATGCCTATACCCATTTTACATCTCCTATCAGGAGGTACCCTGATCTCATCGTCCACCGCATCCTGAAGAGAATACTCTCAAAAAAAGATGGGAAGATCTCCGAAGTCGTAGACTCGACTCTACGAGAGGAATTGGCGAAAAAAGCAGACCACCTTTCCCGAAGGGAAAGGGTGGCAATGGAGGCTGAAAGGGAGATTCTGGGCCGGTACCGAATTCGTTTTATGAAAGATAAAATGGGAGAGGTTTTTGATGGGGTGATCAGCGGCGTGAGCGCTTTCGGTTTCTTTGTGGAGCTAAAGGATATCTTTGTTGAAGGTCTGGTCAGGGTAACCAGCCTTCATGACGATTATTACCATTATCATGAGAAACGATACTCTCTGGTGGGTGAAAGAACCCATAAGACTTTCCGGATTGGAGACGGAATGAGGGTGAGGGTAGACCGTGTGGATGTAGAGAGAAGACATATTGATTTTGGGCTGGCCAAGTGAAGGCGAGATGGGAGATTGGGTGATGGGGTGGTGGGGTAAAAAACATTTGAATTTCCCCCAATCTCCCTATCTCCTTATCCCCCCATCTATCATTTCAGCGATTCTGCGATGTATTCTTGGCATAGCAAGTTGATCAAGGTTCTTGATAAGTATCCATTTCCCATTTTTGTTTTTGTTCGGATTCGAAGATTGGCACTGATAAAAATGCAGGGTGAGTTTGAAGTGAGAATAGGTTTGCTGGAAAGTCCCCAGAAGGGACTTTACTTTGACTTTTAACTCAAAACCTTCTTTAACATTTTCCCGCAGCTGTCGTTTTAGATTCTTCTTTGTTTTAATCTTCCAATTTGGAAATTCCCACAGACCTCCCAGGAGTCCCTTGGGAGGTCTTCTGTTGAGGAGAACCTTTCCATCCCTCTGGATCACTGCTGAAATAGCCGTAATATGTGGAATTGTTTTTTTAATAGTCCGAGGTGGATAGCTTTCAGGTTTTCCTGAAAGGTATCCCCGGCAGAGATTTCGAAGAGGGCAATGAGGGCATTGAGGATCCTTAGGAGTGCAGAGCATGGAGCCAAGATCCATGAGGGCCTGATTGAATGGATTTGAACGGCCTTTAGGGATCAGGAATTCTGAGATTCCCCAGAGAAGACCTTCGGTCTTACCTCCCACCGGATTACCTGAAACGGCGAAGACCCTCGAAAGGACTCTCTTTGCATTGCCATCAAGAATGGCGGCTTCTTTATCGTAAGCAAATGAGAGGATAGCGCCAGCAGTGGATCGGCCGATTCCAGGGAGGCAGAGGAGATCTCTTAGATTGCTTGGAATTTTCCCATGGAAATGATTTAAAACAATCTTGGAGGCACGGTGGAGGTTTCTGCCCCTTGAGTAATATCCAAGCCCTTCCCAGACTTTTAAGACTTTTGAGAGATTTGCCTTAGCAAGATGGTGAACTGTAGGGAAGGATTTTAGAAATCTTTGGTAGTAAGAAGTGACAGTACCCACCTGAGTCTGTTGGAGCATGATCTCTGAGACCCAGATGGCATAAGGGTCGGAGGTTCTTCTCCAGAGAAGATTTCTTCCGTTCTTCTCAAACCATCGAAGCAGCCGGGTCTGGATTTTTTCTTTTTTGGATGTGGTTAATATTAAAGACGCACGAATATCCAAAAATTGATGGGTTTCCATTGAATTATTCATATACCTTAATTTTTTTCAGCCTTCAATGATATGGCTTTTTTAATTTGGAAATGCTACATTTAGATTAATTTATTTCCAATAAAAAGGGGAAACGATATGAAGAAGACAAAAAATATTTGTTGTTCATCAGACCAGGTTAAAGAAGAGGTCAAAAAGCATTATGGAGGTTTGATCAAAGGAAAGAAGAGTTCATGTTGTAGTCCTCCTGCCATAGAGGAAGGGATGAAGGGAAGATTGGCCCAATTGGCTGGTTATGGGGAGGAGGAGCGATCCCAAGTTCCAGAAGAAGCTTACCTCAGCTCTTTTGGTTGTGGGAATCCAATGGCTTATGCTGAAGTGAAATCGGGCCAAGTGGTTTTGGATCTGGGATCAGGAGCTGGACTCGATGTCCTGCTTGCCTCAAAGAAGGTTGGCTCAAAGGGAAGGGTGATCGGTCTGGATATGACTCCTGAAATGATCGCAAAAGCCAAGGAGAATGCTTCCAAGGCAGGTGTCAAGAATGTGGAATTCAGATTGGGAGAGATGGAGAATATGCCCATCGAAAATGAGAGCGTGGATTGGATTATCTCCAATTGTGTCATCAATCTTTCTCCAGATAAAAGGGAAGTCTTTCAAGAAGCCTATCGGGTTTTAAAACCTGATGGAAGAATCTTAGTTTCTGATATTGTTGCTGAGGGAATTCCAGAGGAACTGAAAGGATATCTATGGTCCTCCTGTGTCGGGGGTGCCCTCGATGAAGAAAGTTATCTTCAGACCATTCGAGAAGCCGGTTTCGAAGAAGTCCAGATTGTGGATAGGCTCGATTATGATCGAGAGACGATCCGAGGACTTTTGGATTCAGGGTGTCTTGACCTTCCAACAGAGGTTCGAGGGTCGATCGATCAGCACGATGGAGAGTGGAAGGCAAAGATCGCCAGCGTCAAAGTCTCAGCAAAAAAGAAAGGGGACCCCTAAAAATTAAGCGGACAAATATACCTCAAAAATTTTACAAAGCGATCGTTATATATTTTATGGACATCGATTGTTTCTGCAATAGTGGGTTTTAGAAAGGGTTTTGGAGTTTGGTAGCTGAAATATTTAAAGGTGTCGCTGTAAAATTTTTTCGGTAAATCTGTCCGCTTTTTGTAACCTGTTTTTGGAACTAACAGAGACATCTTAATAATAGGAGGAGCCATGGGAGAGAAGGACGATGCGAAATTGATCTCCGAGAAAGCAAAGAATTATTTCGCCCAAGGGTTTAACTGAGCGGAATCGATCTCTTTGAGTTTCAAGGAGTATTTTGGGATTCAGGATTCACTCATTCCGAGATTGGCAACTGGATTTGGTGGAGGCATTGGGCGGAAGGGATCGGTCTGTGGCGCATTTACCGGATCGGTGATGGCCATTGGGATGAAAATGGGAAGAACCGATCCTAAAGATAAAGAGAAAGTCTCGAAGATTTATGGAAAGTGCCAACAATTCTGGAACCAATTTGAGAAAGAATTTGGGAGTAATATCTGTTACAACATAATAGGGTGTCATTTAGATAACGAGGAAGAGCGGCAGAAATGGTTAGCATCAGGGGGCATGGAAAAGTGTGCCGCCATCGTTGAGAAGACCGCCCGTATGCTCTGTGAGTTCATTAAAGAAAAATAAATTTCGAATTGCAAATCGGTGATTACAAAACCTATTGATTTTTTAAAGAATTTAAGTTAAATAGTTGTCCAATTATTGTTTGAGGAAAGGGGAATGAATTTCGTCTGGATATGGTGCAGAATCAAAAGGAAAGGATATTGCCTCGATCCTCTACACCCATAATTTTATAATATGGATGGACAAGAGGCCATGGGCGATATCAACCCATGGTTTTTTTGTTAATAAATTCCAAATACCAAGCACCAATAACCAAATAAACTCCAACCACCAATATCCAAAATTATTTTGATCCTCAATGGTTATTGGTCATTGGGTCATTGATGATTATTTGGAAATTGGGATTTGGCTATTGGAATTTAAATCCAAAGAATATAAGAGGGGGGATGTAAAAAGATGGATCGTATCTTCAGCGGGATTCAACCCTCAGGTGAAATCCATATCGGTAATTACGTCGGTGCGATACGCAACTGGGCTCAGTTGGTCAATCATTATGAATGCATCTATTGCGTGGTAGATTATCATGCCATCACCATCGAATATGAGGCGGCTTCATTGCAACAGAGGATTTTAGAAACAGCGACCACCCTCGTAGCTTGCGGATTGACTCCAGACAAATGCATCCTTTCGGTCCAGTCCCATGTACCTGAGCATACCGAGCTCGCATGGATCTTCAACTGCGTCACTCCGATAGGCGAATTGGAAAGGATGACCCAGTTTAAAGAGAAGGCGAAACAGCATCGGCTAAATATCAACATGGGACTCTTGGACTACCCTGTCCTCCAGGCAGCGGATATTCTTATCTATAAAGCAGGCTATGTCCCGGTGGGAGAAGATCAGATCCAACATGTGGAACTCTCCAGAGAGATTGCCCGAAAATTTAATACCCGTTATGGCGATACCTTCCCTGAACCTCAGGTCCTTCTTTCCGATGCCCCACGCATTCTGGGGACGGATGGAGGTTCGAAGATGTCCAAATCATTGAATAACTCCATTGGGCTTCTTGAACCCCCCGAGGTCATCTGGGAGAAGTTGAGAACAGCGGTGACAGATGTAAATCGCCAACGCCGGAGTGATCCCGGCAATCCTGACCGGTGCAATATTTTTACAATGCACCAGGCTTTTTCGAAACCAGACCAGATTGCCTTTATCGATCATAATTGTCGGACCGCAGGGATTGGATGTATTGAATGCAAAGAGGTCCTTTTTAAGAATATGATAGAAGAGATCAGTCCCATTCAGAATCGGGTCAAGGAAATGAATGCAAAACCAGGAGACATTGCAGATGTATTAAAGTCCGGGGCTGCCCGATGCAAAGCCATTGTCAAAGATGTGATGGATGAGGTGAGGATCAAGATTGGGGTCCGGCCAGAATGATTGAACTGTGGTTGAAACTTATTCTTCAACAGAAGGAAGCGTAACCGTAATCTCTTTCTTCATCCCTTCCCGGATAATGGTCAGGGCAATGTCCTTGCCCCAACCTTTTTCAGCAAGGGCACGATGAATCTCTTTTACCTCTCTAATCTCTATTCGCTCAACGGCAATCAACTGATCTCCTGGAAGAAGACCGGTCTTTTCTGCTGGGCTTCCGGGAATGACCCGTTCAATCCATAACCCTTTAAGATCCTCTTTTCCCTTTAGTATGATCCCTATTCTGACCCTCTTTTTCTCAGGAGGGGTAGAACGGGTACTTCAAATCCGATACTTCAAACCCAAAAATAGACATTGATTCGACAAGATCTTGAATTTTAACATTTCAAGGGTTTTTGTGACGGCAAAATCAACGTCTCAATTATTTCCGAGCCTCTGCAGAGGCTCGATCAATCGTTAGAGAGTG
>Ga0315289_10014188_pt1 | contig 11139 bp, 6 predicted proteins | sample YL17G11_40_MG_FD_203452 | JGI IMG/M metagenome (GOLD analysis project Ga0315289, IMG submission 203452) | Sediment microbial communities from Yellowstone Lake, YNP, Wyoming, USA - YL17G11_40 | ecosystem: Environmental > Aquatic > Freshwater > Lake > Sediment | place: USA: Wyoming | collected...
GGCGGCTGCTGCGGCGGCGGCCGGCGGCGGGAGCGAGGGCGGGCTGAGGGCCGGCGGCGGCGGCGGCGGCGGGAGCGAGGCCGGCGGTGCGAGCCCCCTCCGTCCTCCCCCTCCTCCCTCTTCCCCCTCCGCCGCGTCCCCCTCCTCCCCCTCCTCCTTCTCCTCCTGGACCCCGCGTGATAAGGCCATCGTCTTCTCCCAGCACTGGCCCCACATCCTGCTCGTCGGCAGGGCCCTCGACGAGGCCGGCGTCCACAGCGCGACGCTGCAGGGCCGTCTCTCCCCGGCGGCGCGCGCCCGCGCCGTCGACGAGTTCCGCCTCAGCCCCTCCTGCGGCGTGCTCGTCATGGACACGTCCGGGGCGGTAGGGCTGGACCTCTCCTTCGCGCGCTTCGTGTTCGTGATGGACCCGATCGCCGACGGGGCCCTCGAGGCGCAGGTGGTCTCGCGGGCGCACCGGATGGGCGCGAGGGCCGAGGTGGTGGTCGAGACGCTGGTGATGCGCGGCACCGCCGAGGAGGAGGTCATGAGGGTCGCCGCCGCCGCTTCTGCCGCCGCCGCCGCCGCGTCCACCGCCTCCGTTGCCGCTTCGGCCTCTTCATCCTCGCCGCGCGAGAGCGCCCCTTTCCGCGGGAAGAGGCGCCGGGCAGATGCCGAGGGAGGAGGCGAGGGAGAGGGAGGAGGAGGGGGGGGCGCCGCCGGCGGCTCTGGCGGCGACGGGGACGAAGACGTCAGCGCCGCGGCGAGGCTGCGGGCTCGCGTGCTGCTCTCCGTGAGGCGCGTGCCCGTGCCTGACGCGGAAGGGAGCGACGACGACGACGACGAGGACGACGAGGATGGATACAACAACGGCGCCTACGACCGCGGCGTCTCTGCTGCAGCAGCAGCAGCAGCAGCAGCAGCCGGGGGGGCGACGGGGGGGGCGCTGCTGCCGCGTTCCCACGGGGGGGGGGCTTCTTCCTCCGCCGCTCCGACGCCGAGAGGAGGCTGGAGGAACGCGGGCAGCGCTGCCGCCGCCGCCGCCATCGCTGCTGCTGCTTCCGCGGCTGCGAGGGCTGCCGCTGTCGCTTCTTTCGCTGCCGCTCCGAGGCGGCCCCCGGCCCCCGTTGCCTCGCGCCGCGTCCGCTTTGCCGTTGTGGACGACGACGACGACGACGCCGACGACGCCGACGACACCGGCGAGCTTGCTCCTCCTCCTCCTCCCCAGAGGCGCACGGTGCGCTTTGTGGACTGAATTTGACTTCTGTTTCTGTATTGTACTTGTGAAACAGAGCGCACGCATGGGAACCACTTGCTGATGATGAAAAAACGAAAGCGGGAGGGAGAGTGCGAAGTCCTCGCTAGCAAGCACACTTGAAAATCCGTCTGCGACAGCTGCGATTGAAGAACGCAACTCTCCCTCTCTTTCACAGCAATGGCGCCGACGTGCGCCATTCTGGAGTCTCGCGCTGCGGTCTTAGCCGCTCGTCTCGCCGATGAGCGTGAGAGGGGAGAGGTCGTCGAGGAGTTCAAGGTAAAAAAAGGGAGAAGAAAGGAGGGATGACTTCGACGTCGATGTCGACGATGGGTGATGCCTCAATTCTTTCTCTCACCTCTCTCTCTTCGCGCTGCTGCGTTTCCAACGAACGAACACAACACAGAGCCTGCTACAGAATGACGACTACAAGGAGGCCGTCGTCCACTTGCGCGCTCTCGCCTCGTGCGTGTCTGATTGCGAGAGCGCTGTGAGTGAATTTTTGAGCTTGTTTTTCAGTTTCGCGCCACCGGTCGACCCCGACCCTGACGACGACGGCGACGCGGCCCGCTCTTCTCTCTCACTCGCTCCAACCTCTCTCGCCTCCTCAAATGGCACCTCCACACGCACACCCAGGTCGCAACCGCCGCCCTCGACGCCGTTGCCGATATTGCCATTTCCGTCAGCAGAACCTCCAGCAGCAGCAGCAGCAGCAGGGACAGCGACGAGCCCGAGCTCGACGACGGACGAGGGAGCTCGAGCGACGCCAGCGCCTCGGCGGCCAAGCTCAACTGCCTGCGCTTCGCCCGCCTCCTACTCGACGACCTGGCGCCCGCAGCGGCCTCCGTCCGCGGCGACGCGCGCCCCGGGGTAGCCGCGGCGGCCGGCAGGGCGGAGAGGGCGCTGCAGGTTCTCTTCGACGACGGGGACGGAAGCGGAAACGGAGGAGGAGGGAGGCTCTATTACGAGTCCGAAGACGACGAAGAGGACGGCGGCGACGGCGGCCGCAGCCGCCCCGGCGCCACCGCTTCCGCCGCATTTTCCTCCAGCACGCTTCTCGCCCCTCCGCCGCTGCCCGTCCCGAAAGCCGTAGAGTGCGCTACCGTCTCCGTCCTCCGCTCCCGGCTCGCCGCGGCAGCGGCGGTGCTGAACTCAAATTCCTCAAACGCCGCCTCTTCTTCCAATTCTTCTACTTGGGAGCAAAAGGCAGAGGCTCTCGTCCAGCTCACCGCCCTCTCTCGCGGCGTCGCGAGGAGAGCGAGGGATGGAAGAGAGAGCGAGCAGCTCCCCTTCGCCGAGGCGCTCGCCGAGGCGGCGACGGGCCCGGCGTCCGCGCTGGCCGCCGGCGTCGCCGCCGCCGTCCTCGACCTGCGCTCGGCCCTTGCCCGCAGGGCCTGCGGCGCCGCCGCCGCCGTCGTCGCGGCCGTCGCGTCCTCGGCCTTCATGGCCTCCGCGCCCTCCCGCCTCTCGCGCGGCCCGGCGCTGGCGCTCGCGCCGGCGCTGCTCCGGGCCGCCGGGGCGCCGGGCGGCGGCGGCGGCGTCGCCGCAGACGCGGCGCTCGCCCTCTCAGCCGTCGTCGCCGCGGCGAGGTCGAGGAGGGTGCTCGAGGCGGCGGTTGTTGGAGGAGACCAGCAGCAGGTGCAGCGCGCGCTCGCGCACCTCTCGGCCCCGGCGGCCAAGGTCGCGGCGCTGGCCGCGGCGAGGGCCGCCGTCGAGCGCTGGCCGCGCGCGGAGGTCGCCGCCCGAGCCACCGCCGCGCTCGTCACTCGCGCGGCCGTGGCCGGCGCCTCGGACGCCGACGCCCGCGTTCGCTCCTCCGGCAGGGCCCTCTTCGCGTCGCTGGCGGCCGCGGACGCGGCGGCGGCGGCGGAGCAGCTCGGCGGGATCGCGGACCTGGCCGCGAGGGAGCGGTTGCTGCCCGGGTGGACGCGCGCGGCCGCCGCGGGCGCGCCGGCCCCGGGGGCGCCGGCGGGCGGTCTCTGCGGGGGGGGGAGGACGCCCGCGGCGCCGGCGCTCGCCGCCTCCGCGGCGCGGCAGAGGAGGAGCGGAGGCGGCGCTCTCTTCGCCCGCGTGCCCGTCTCGCGGAGGGGAGGAGGGGCGAGGAGGTCGGTGTTCCCCTCGGCGGCGTCGTCGTCGGCGTCGGCGGCGGCGACTCAGGCAGCGGCAGCGGCAGCGTCAGCGGTAGCAGCGAATCCGGCGGGAGGCGGCGGCGGCGGCGGCGGCGCCTCGAGGAGGGTCGTCGTGACCCCTGGAAGGGCCCCTTACTCTTCGAATCCTCCTTCTTCCTCATCTCATACTGCTTCGGCTGCTGCGGTCGTCGCCGCTTCCGCGCTGCTTCAGGGGACCCCGGCGCGCCGCGTCGCCGTTTCCACTGTGGCAGCAGCGGAAGAACCGCCAAGAGCAGCAGCACCGGCGGTGGCATCGTCGCAACAACAGCAGCCGACGACCCCTCACTACTCCTCCGCCGCCGGGCGGCGCCTCGCCGTCGCCGCCAGGGCCGTCTCCTCGGACGACTGGCGCTCGCGGGAGGCGGCCCTCGACGGCCTCGCGGACTCGCTGAGGTTCTCGAAGAGGACCCGACCCCCACCTTCCTCTCCTTCTTTCCGCCGCTCCGTGCAGTCTCCTCCTCCCTCTGCTCCTCCCTCGCTCTCTTCCCCGGTCCCTGTTCTTCCGCCGCCGCCGGTCGCGGCCGCCCCGAGGCTCGTCGCCCTCGCCGTCGCCGGGTCCGCCGACCAGAACGTCCGGGTTTCCCGCGCGGGGCTGCGGCTCGGGGGCGCCATCGCCTCGTGCCTCACGGCGGAGGCCCTGCTGCTCCCGTCGTCGTCGTCGGCGGCGGCGGCGTCGAACCCGGGGAGGCCGGGCGGCAATGTCGGCAACGGCGTCGGCGGAGCCTTCTGCCCTCAGACGCTCGCGGGAGCGCTCGCGACCTCGCTGCTCTCCCGCGCCGCCGACGGCAACGCCGCCGTGAGGGCAGAGGCCGCGGCGGCGCTCTCCGCGCTGGCCGGGAGCGGGCTGCCCGCCGCGGCGCTGCTCCTCGCCGCCTCGGCCGCGGCCGGCGCCAGCTCGACGGCGGCGAGGAGGTGCCCCAGGGCCAGGGCCGCGGCGTTCGAGTTTATCGCGTCGCTGGCCGAGGAGGGGAGGCTGTGCGGGATCGTTGACGGAGAGGGCAGCAGCGGCGAGGGAGGCGCCGCGGCGCTCAAGGCGGCGGTGGCGTCCGCGGCTTCTGCTGCCGCAGCCGCTTCTTCCTGTTCCGCTCGTTCGTCCGAAGAGGGCTGCGAGAGAACCTCCTCCCCGTTCCCCCTCACCTCCGCGGCCTCCGTCTCGGCCTCCGTCTCGGCCTCGGCGAGGAGGTGCCTCGCCTCGCTCGTCCGCTGCGTCGCGGGCTCCAAAGAGGCCCTGGCGTCCTACCTCGAGCGCGGGGCGCCGCCGGCCGAGAGGTCGGCGCTGCTGCCGCTGGCCGAGTCGCTGCTGCAGGGCTCTCCTTCGGCCCCGGCGGCGGCGGCGGCTGCGGCGACACCGGGCGAGAGAGCAGCCGCCACTGAACGGGGAGAAGAAGGAGCGGCGCGCCTCTTGGGGGCGATGCGGCTGAACGACGACGAGGCCGAGGTCGAGGAGGGCGACGGCGACCATGCCGACGCCGCCGCTGGTGACGGCGGAGAACAAGAGCAGCCACCGCAGCAGCCGAGACTCCGGCTCGAGGAGCCCGGCAAGGTCGAGGCGGCGCTCCAATCCCTTCGCGTGGCCACTGGGAGAGAAGCAGAGGGCGCCTCTCCCTCCTCCTCGCCGCCCCCTCGCCGTCTCGCAGAATGCCTCGGAGTCGTCAAGGAGCTCGCCGCGGCCCCTCCTCCTTCTTCCCCGGCTTCTTCGACTCTCTGGGACGCGCCGTCGATCCTCGAGGCCCTCGCGACCGCGGCCAGCGCCCTGCTGTCCTCGGGGGATCCGCGGGCCAGGGAGGCCGCCGCGGGGGTCGTGAGGGCCTTTGCCTCGACTCGCCCCGAGGTCCTTCTGCTGCCCTCTTCTTCTTCTTCTTCCTCTTCTTCGTCGTCACCGGAGAAGAAGCTGCTGCTCGAGGCCCTCGTCCCGCGCCTCGCCGTCGCCGCGGGGCTCGACGACGACGCCAGGGTGCGCGCCGCTTCCTGGGACGCGCTTGAGGAGGCCTGCTCCCGGTGCCCCTCCTTCGAGCCGGCGTCGAGGGCGCTCTCGTCGGCGCTGCGTTTTGTTGCGGGCGACGGAGGAGATGAAACAGAGGACCGAGGGGACGCCTCGGCGGCAGCCGTCGCAGTGCTCAGGGCCGCGGAGGCCGCGACGCTCTCTGTCGGCGACCCCGGCCCCTCCCTCTTCCGCGTCGCGGTGGCAACGGGACTCTTCGGCGCCGCCAGGGAGGCGACGGGCGCCGCGGACGCCGCGGTGAGGATGGCAGCTGTCCGGTTCCTCGCTGCGCTCTGGCGGCGAAGCGAGGGCGAGGGCGGGGGCCAAGGCGAGAAGAGTGAGGGCGGAGGAGAAGGCCCTTTCTATTCTTCTCCTTCTCCTTCCCAGCGGTCCCGGGCGATCGAGAACGCGCTGCCGCGGGCGACAGCGGAGCTGGTGAGGCTCTACGCGTCGAGGAAGGGGTACTGAAAATTGAAAATTGAAAATTGAAAATTGAAAATGAAAAATTGAAAAACCTGCTCTTTTTTCCTCTCTTTTTTGTTTTTCACTTACCTCTTTTTCCATCTCGAAAAAACAAAGAAAACATCCCAAAACTTGAACCCCTGCTATTATTTGGTCTCACGAAATAACTCTACGCTCCTATGAATCTAAACAAGGAAAGAGAAGCGTTCGCTCCCCTTCTCTTTTCTCAAGAAAAAAACACTCACTCGCGGGGGCTCGCCGCCGCAGCGGGAGCCCCGCGCGGAACCCCCAGCTCGAGGAGCTTGGCGAATGCCTTGGCAAAGTCCGCGAAGAAGAGAGCCTCGTCTTTCGCGTAGGCGTGGACGTGCGGCCTGAACTTGCGGTCCCAGATGAGGGCCTAGGAGAGAAGAGCGCAGTTTTCAGTTTTTTTTGTTTTCTTCGTCGTGAGTCGAGGTTGCGAGGTCGAGGTCGAGGCCGAGTTTTTTCCTCTTCTCCTCTCTGTGTTTTCCCCTCCCTCTTTTTACCCCCTCCCCTTGTTCGAAAGGAAACAAGGGAGACGGCGCGCCAAGGTCTCCGCTCGAGCTCTGGCGCGCGAGCTTCCCTCGACTCGAAAAAAAAAGCGCATACCATGTCCGTGGGAAGCATCATCAGGTCGTCGCCGCTGGCCGAGTTCGTGTACTGCATCGGGCCGTCCCACTTGCGCTTGGTCCATTTGGTGTTGACCTGTGTTCGGAGAGAGGTTTTTTGGGAGGAAAAAAGGAAGAAAAAGAGGAAGGAAACAAGAGTGAGTACGAACTTCGGCGAGGTCGAGAGAAGGAAAAATAACTGAAAAAAAAACAAACCGCCCCCCCCCACCACACACACCCAAAAAAAAAACGAAAACTCACGAGCTCATTGAAGTAGAGCGAAGAGAACGTCGTCGGCGCCCTCGTCCACGGTCCCTCGAACCCGGACCTGTCTGTGTGGCACCTCCCCAGCGAGTGCGCGCCGCTCAGCGCCACGATCTCGCGGTCGTCGAAGCCCATGCCGCTCGTGAAGACGGCGCGGAGGTGCTTTGCGCCCTGCGACGCGTCCGGGAGGCGCGTCTCCTGGCACGAGCGGCTGCCGTCGGCAAAGTCGGAGCGCCCGGGAGCCCACTCGATCTTAGGGCCGCCCATCTCCTCGACGGCGACGGCGCCCGCGAGCGTGTAGAGGTCGGCGTAAGACAGCCACGGGAACTTCTTCTTGATGGGCTCGAGCAGCGAGCGCGCGACCGCGAGGCCGGCGTTGGCGCCGTGCGAGGCCTCGGGGTCGAAGCGCATGGCGGCGCCGTTGCTGCCTCCGCTGTTGGTCTTGGCGTCGTACGTGCCGGAGCAGTGCCACGCGAGGCGCACGAGCACAGGGCCGTAGGACCCGTCGTCGTAGCCCTCCGCGTCGAGAATGTCGACGATGGCCTTGCGGACGGCGTCGTAGTCGTTGGGCTTGGTTGTCGAGGAGGAAATCGCGGGGACGCCGCCGAGGAGGTCGTCGAGGAGGCCGTTTTCCTTGGCGTACCAGAGGCCCGCGCCGCCGGCGACGACGAAGAGGGGCCAGGCCTGGTGGAGGGGGCAAGAGAAGGAAGAGAAAGACGTGAGTCGGGGTTGAACTTTTCCGGGGCAATCATCGTCGTCGTCGTCGTCGTCATCGCCGTCTTATGGAAAAAGAGGTTTATCGCGGAGACCCTGCATCTCTTCAGAATCCAGCGGCCACAACGTTTCTCTCCGCGTCTCGCTTGTAATATAGGCACACAGCAAGCACGAAATGGACCAAAACAGAGCCAGAGAATGGCAGGCAAAGCGACCCGCGAGAGCAAAATTGTCGGTGGGAAATCGACATCCACTTGGGAAAAAAAGCGGCAACAACAAAGCTTCCTCACCGCCCTCTCCGTGGCAGCTGTGGCTCCCTCGCGAGCCAGGGAGCTGACTGCGCGCGTCGCGAGGACGGGAGCCAGTCGGCGGGCCGCGACGCGGAACATTGTGTTGGTGTTTGAGGAAGGAAGTAAGAAAGGAAGAGGACGAAAGGTCTCGATGCTGTCGTCGGTCGAGAGAAAAATCACTTCTGAGCGAGCGGGTGGTGCTCTCGCCGGCTCTGAAGAACCGACAAGACAACGGAGAGGGAGAGAGAGCGGAGCCTTTCTCCCAACAAAATGCTCCCTTCCCTGGCCCTCCGGTCCCGAGCTTGGATCTGGAGGATAGAAATGCTCCGCTCTGCGCCCAGAGCGCAGAATATCTCGTCGAAGGGAGGAGGCGTCAAGGACGAAAGCAGCGACGAATCACTAGACAATGGGTGATTATTTTCACTTTCTCTTCGTCCTTCTCCTTGGACCCCGCTCGCCTCCAAGCTCACACTCTCCTCTCATCAACCCTCTGCAACTGCGAACCAACAAAAACAACCACAGGTTACGCCTCACGACCTCGAGGACCTTCAGCGAGGAGGAGGTCTCCCTGTTCGCGCGCCTCTGCGGCGACAGCAACCCTCTGCACCAGGGGAGGCAGAGCAGTTTTTCCTCTTCTTCAACTTCAACTTCTTCCTCCTCTTCCGCTTCCTCCTCTTCCCAGGTCATCGTCCCGGGGCTCCTCACGGCCTCTCTGTTCCCGGGGCTGGTCGGCACGGCGGTACCCGGGTCGGTCTACCTGTCGCAGTCGCTGCGGTTTTGCTCTCCTCTCAGATCGGGCGAGAGGGTCGACGTCGAGGTATCAGTGTTGTCGAAGAGGGTTTTGCCCTTTAGCAGAGTGATTTCGTCTTCCGGTTCCTCTTCGTCTTCGTCTGGGCTGATGATGCAGGCACTGATGAAGCAGCAGCAGAATCAGCAGAAGCAGCAGCAGAAGCAGAAGAAGAAGAGCAAGGAGAGCGAGCAGGGTGGAAGAGGAAGAGAGAGAGCCGGAGGAGAGACGTCGACGACGTCGACGACGACGACGACGGCGACGACGACGGCGACACCAGAGGAGAACAACGTAAGGGCGCTGCTCCCTCCCTCGTTCGTCCGAGCAAAGCTGGAGACGAGGGCCCGGAAGGGCGACGGCGTCGTTGTCGTCGAGGGGGAGGCCGAGGCGCTGTGGCCCGTGTATTGACCTTTTTTTTGTAAAATAAAGAAAAGAAGCAGGTGAGAAAAAAACTCCTCCCTCTGAATCATTTCGGCGGGGGTTCGCTTTCGATCAATCGAATGCCGGCCTTTTCATCGTCTTCGGCGAGCCCCGTCCTGGCGGCTCTGCGCCGCGTCCTTGCTCAACCAGGGGCTCCACTGGAATGGTCCCTGTCTTTAGAGCTTCGGACCGCGGTGGAGGCGACTGCGAGGAGATGGAGCGGCGGCGCGAGCAGGATGTTGGCTTCGTCTGCTACGAAGTCGACCTCGCTGCTGCTGCCGCCGCCGGCAGCGGCGGCACCGCTGCTCCGCAGCCGGGGGGGGTCTTCCTCGCTCTTCGCCTCCGCTCCCTCGCCTCGAGCCGGCTTCTCCGGGCGAAGGCGCATCTCGGCGTCGGCCTCGGCCTCGAACTCGACCTTCTTCTCCTCCTCTTTGCTCGGCGGCGAGGACGACACCGACGACGGCGACGGCGGGGGGAGCAGCAGCCGGCGTCGAGGAAGGCGGGGAGGCCGGAGCCGAGGAGGAGGCTCTCCGCACAGCGGCGCTGCTGCTCCGCTACTGCTCCGGGAGCTGCTCCCCGTCGAGCTCCGTGGGCGGCACCTCTCAACTCTTGCTGCTGCAGATCCACGCGCAAGAGCAGGGAAGCAACGGCAGCAACTCCCGAGGCGAGCGCTGTCGTCGTCGTCTGCACCCTCTCCGCCGCCGTCGCCCCCTCCGAGAAACTCCCCCCAGGCTCCTTCTTCTCTCCCTGGGGAACCGGAAACGCCCTCCGACAGCGAGATCGTCCGCGCCCTCACGAATTCCATCCTCTCCCGGGACAACGCGGACCTCCGCTGGCGGATCGCCGCCGCGATGGGCCTCCTGGTCGGGGCCAAGCTGCTCTCTGTCGGGGTCCCCTTCCTGTTCAAGGCCGCCGTCGACGCGCTGGCCTTCGACCCCAGCGGCCTCTCGCCGGCCCCGGCCTCCGCGACCGGTGGGGGCTCCCTCCCTCCGCCTCTGTCGACCTGGCTTCCTGCGTCGCTGCTACTGGGCTACGGGGCCGCGCGGGCCGGGGCGGCGGCGGCGGGCGAGCTCAGGAACGCGGTGTTCGCCGCGATCACCCAGGCGACGATGCGGCGGACGTCGCGCTCCGTCTTCGGCCACCTGTTGGACCTCGACCTGGGGTTCCACCTGGGCAGGCAGCCCGGAGCGCTCTGCCGGTCCATGGACAGGGGCTCGCGCGGGATCAACTTTCTGCTCTCCTCCGCGGTCTTCAACGTCGTGCCGACCGCTCTCGAGGTGGCCTTGGTCTCGGCCCTGCTGGCGCACCGCTGCGGCGGCGAGTTCGCGGCGCTCGTCGCCGGGACCGTCGGCGCGTATGCCGCCTTCACGCTCTCCGTCACTTCGTGGCGCACGGGCTTCCGGCGCGAGATGAACGCCGCCGACGCGGCCGCGGGCGCCGCGGCGCTCGACTCTTTGGTAAACTTCGAGGCGGTGAGAGCCAACGGCGGAGAAAAGGCCGAGCTGAAGCGGTACGACGATGCTCTAAGTCGTTACGAAAGCGCGGCGCTACGCACGGCGACCTCGCTCGCGGCGCTCAACTTCGGGCAGGCGGCGATCTTCTCGTGCAGCTTGGCTGGGGCGATGGCGCTGGCGGCGAGGGGCGTCGCTGACGGGAGCCTCAGCGTCGGCGACGTCGTGTTGGGTGAGAAGAGATAGTTTTTTTTCATTTGTTTTTTTTCTTTCTTCAAAATTCTCCCTGTTTCAACTCCCCCCGTTGGCCCTCCGTGCCCCTCTCACCTCGGTGTGTTCCACTTATTCTCCCTCAACCGAACGCACACATACACAAACCACACACAAAACACCAAAAACAGTCAACGGCCTCCTCTTCCAGCTGTCGCTGCCTCTCAACTTCCTCGGCTCTGCCTACCGAGAGACGAGGCAGGCCCTCGTGGACATGGGCTCCCTTTTCTCTCTCTTGGGCGTCAAGCCCGCAGTAGAGGACTCCCCGCAGGCAGTGCCGCTGCCGAGGCCGCCCAAGGGGCAGGGCCTGGCGGTGGAGCTGAGGGACGTGAGGTTCTCCTACTACAAGGATGACCTCGACGGCGGAGCCGGCGGCGGCGGCGGCGGCGGCGGCAGCGGGGGCGGGGGCGGGGGAGGAGGAGAAGGCAGCGGCAGCAGCGACGGGAGCAGCTCCTCCTCTCCTTCTCCTCCC
>Ga0315289_10014189_pt1 | contig 11138 bp, 17 predicted proteins | sample YL17G11_40_MG_FD_203452 | JGI IMG/M metagenome (GOLD analysis project Ga0315289, IMG submission 203452) | Sediment microbial communities from Yellowstone Lake, YNP, Wyoming, USA - YL17G11_40 | ecosystem: Environmental > Aquatic > Freshwater > Lake > Sediment | place: USA: Wyoming | collected...
GAGATTTTGGAAGGCGATACTTTTGAATGCTCCTTATGTTCCGGCACAGGGATATTACCCAGAAGCAAAGGAATAAAATGCCCGGTATGTAGGGGCGCAGGTATGGTTTCTGTAACCGGACCGGCTGTAGTATGCGCTTATTGTAAAGGCAGGGGCGAGTATCCACCCAGAACGAATATTACCTGCACCGTTTGCAGAGGAAAGGGATTGGTGAGTATTACAAAGCCTATTGAGGTATGTGCTCATTGCCGGGGAACCGGCGCCGAGCCGGGTAATAAGCTGCCTTGTTTAAAGTGTCAAGGCAAAGGTGTGCTCACAAAATAAATAGTCAGGAGCAGTATTATGGAAATAGAAGAGGTAAGCAAGGTAATTAGAGACTTTTTTGAAAAGACTCTTGGCAGAGACGCAAAAGTAATAAAGATAACGAAATCCGAGGATGGCTGGATAGGTGAAGCCGAGATTTATGAAGAGAGTTCATTTATTAAATCTTTAGGCCTACCCAGCAGAGTCCAGGATAGAAATACCTATGAGATTAATTTGAGCAATACCCTGGAAGTGACTTCTTATGCACGAAAAGAGGAAGTCGCAGCGCAAAGGTAAAGCATCGCCTTTCTGTGGGTTAAACCCACGCCGATAGTGAAAGCGACATTCTAAAAAGGTTTGGGATAAAAATAAGAGGCAGTAAAAATGGCCGAACAAAAAATGATGCATGCTATAGAAGCCACTAATCTCGCTGATATCTTGGAGCGGGTTTTAGATAAGGGCATTGTTATTGCCGGAGATATAAAGATTCAAATTGCCGATGTTGACCTTCTCAACATCAAAATAAGGCTTTTAATTTGCTCTGTGGATAAGGCAATGGAGATGGGAATAAACTGGTGGCAGCAGGATTCTTACCTTTCTTCAGAAGCAAAAGATTCTTATGTTTCTTCAGGTGCAAAAGAGGCAAGGTTAGAAAAAGAAAATAAAACCTTGAAGAGCAGATTAGAGCGAGTAGAAGCAAAGATTAAGATAACAAGAAAAGGATATGCAGTCGAAAGAGTTGCAGGATAACTGTAAAACAAAAAAGCCTGACAAGCTAAGAAAAGGAGATTCGTGAATGGCCAAAGATAAAAAGAAAAAAGATAAAGAAGGCGAAGGTTTGAATATCGATTTTGGTATAGGGAAGCTGGGCGTCGGCCTGCGAGGCCTGTTAGACGGCATCGGAAACCTGGTTGACCTGGCCGCCAAATTGAAAGAGGCCGGCGGCGAAATTAGTAAAGAAGGCGAGATAGACCTGAGTCATCTTAAAAAAGGTATGAAAGGGGTATTTGGCTTTTCTATAAAGACCGCGGTGGGTGGCAAGCCCATAGTTGAGTCGTTCGGCAATGTCAAGAAGACCCCCAAAGGACCTACAGTTGAAGAAGAGAGAGAGCCGCTCACGGATATCTTTAATGAAGACCAGGAGATTCGAATCTATGCCGAGATGCCGGGGGTCAACAAAGATGACATAAAGTTAGATATCAAAGAAGATATATTAGATATTTGGGCACAAACTGGGGACAGGAAGTATCATAAGGAAATCTTACTTCCGGCGAAGGTAAAAACCGACACAATGAGCTCTTCCTACAACAATGGCATCCTGGAAGTCAGGTTGAAAAAGTGAACGGGTTAGAAGGGCTGAAAGAAACTTCACTGAAGTTAATTTTGTTTGGTGGAAAAGGCGGTGTGGGAAAGACAACCTGTGCTTGCGCCACGGCCCTTTATTTGGCTGAAGATTTTAAGACATTACTTTTTTCAACGGACCCGGCCCATTCGCTTGCTGACAGCCTGGGGCAGAAAATAGGCGACCAGACAAGAGAGGTGACGGGAATAAAAAGGTTAAGCGCTCTCGAAATAAATTCTGAAAAGGCGTTAGCCAAGTTCAAAATAGAACACGAAGCCCAGATAAAGAAAATCATAGATACCGGCACTAATTTAGATACGGAAGATGCTGATTCTATCCTGGCTTTGCCTATTCCAGGTATGGATGAGGTAATGGGCTTTAAGACAATGATTGACCTCGTGGACGAAGCGGTATTTGACAAATACGTAGTAGATACGGCACCTACCGGACATGCTTTGAGACTCTTGTCTTCACCCAGGCTATTGGATGACTGGATTAAGGTAATGGTGAAGATGAGATGGAAGTACAGGTATATGGTTGCAACATTCGCCGGCAAATATAATCCCGACGAAGGTGATGATTTTCTGCTGACTATGAAGAAAACCGTAAGGAGGATAGAAGATTTACTTCGCGACCGAAAAAGATGCGAGTTCATAGCGGTTACAATCCCGGAAGACATGGCGATTGCAGAGACCGAGAGATTAATAAGCAGTCTGAGCAAATACGGGATAAAGGTAAGACAATTGGTGATAAATAATGTCTTGAAATCAGATGACTGTGAGTTTTGCAGACTAAAAAGAAAAGAGCAGGAGAAATACATAGGTTATATAAGGAAAAAGTTTGGCGGCTTGAGAACGGTAATTATCCCAGCTCAACCTCAAGAAGTCAAAGGAGTGGCGGCACTGGAGAACTTTAAGAAACATCTATGCAATTAGCAGTAAAGAAGAAAGGCAGCGATATTATGACATTAAAGGTAACAGAGGCCTTACCAAAAGATGTGGGCAGGGCTATCGCCAGGATAGACCCTGAAGATATGAAAAGTTTAGGCCTCGAAGTGGGTGAAATAGTCCAGATAGAAGGCAAAAGGAAAACCGCCGTCAAGGTAATGCCCTGTTATGCAAATGATAGGGGGAAAAAGGTAGTTCAAATAGACGGAATTACAAGAGAGAATTCTAAAACAGGGCTTGACGAAAAGGTAAAGGTTTGGAAAATAGAAAGTAACCCTGCTCGGAAAATCACGCTTTCTCCTTTAACTGTAACAGGAGCGCTTCAAAAAGACAAAGATGCCGAATACATCGGCTCTCTCATAGAAGGGCTGCCTTTGACTTCCGGTGACAAAATACGGGCAAGATTATTCGGTACCAGAACCTGCGATTTTATGGTAGGGGACACAATTCCTGAGGGGGTGGTTTTAGTTAGTCCTACTACCTTAATAAGAGTAAAAGCAAAAGGGAGCAAATTGGAGAAAGCTAAAGTATCTTATGAGGACATAGGTGGACTTAGCACTCAAATCCAAAGAATCAGAGAAATGATTGAGTTGCCTTTAAAGTATCCTGAAGTTTTTGACAGACTGGGAATCGAGGCCCCTAAAGGTGTTTTCCTATACGGCCCCCCAGGAACGGGAAAGACCTTAATCGCCCGCGCCGTGGCAAACGAAACAGATACCTATTTTACCAGCATAACCGGCCCTGAGATTATGGGTAAATTTTACGGCGAGTCCGAAGCTCGCTTAAGAAGTGTATTTGAGGATGCTCAGAATCATGCTCCAGCCATAATCTTTATTGATGAGATAGATGCCATTGCACCCAAACGAGAGGACATGGGTAGTGAGAAGCAGGTTGAGAGGCGTGTTGTGGCTCAGCTTTTAGCTTTGATGGATGGATTGGAGTCCCGCGGACACGTCATAGTCATCGGGGCGACAAATATTCCCAATACCATAGACTCTGCATTAAGAAGACCAGGCCGGTTTGATAGAGAAATCTCTATCCCTATACCTGATAAAAACGGGCGATTAGAGATATTAGAAATTCATACAAGAGGCATGCCGTTGGCAGAAGATGTCGATATCCAAAAATTAGCTGAAATTACCCATGGATTCGTGGGAGCTGACTTAGAAGCATTGGGGAGAGAAGCAGCCATGTCGGCTCTAAGGAAGTTCCTACCCAAAATTGATTTTGAAATGGCAGATATTCCTTACGAAGCCCTGCTTAAATTAGAAGTAACGATGGATAATTTTTGGGAGGCAATGAAGGAGGTCGAGCCATCTGCAATTAGAGAGGTGTTTGTCGAAGTACCCGATGTGAAGTGGAGTGACGTAGGAGGTCTTGAGGATATCAAACAGGAACTCAAGGAGGCGATAGAATGGCCTCTTAAATATCCGGATGTCTTTAAAAAGGCAAATACAAATCCGTCGAAAGGAATTTTACTTTACGGTAAACCTGGAACAGGAAAAACGCTTTTAGCAAAAGCTGTTGCTAATGAAAGCGGCGTCAATTTTATATCCATCAAGGGTCCGCAGCTCATCAGCCGTTACGTCGGAGAATCGGAACGAGGGGTCAGGGAAACGTTTAGAAAGGCAAAGCAGGTAGCGCCGACCATACTTTTTCTTGATGAGATAGATAGTCTTGTGCCCAGAAGAGGCTCAAGCTCTACGGATGCTCATGTAACCGAGAGGGTAATAAGTCAATTTCTGACCGAAATGGATGGAATTGAGGAACTTAAGGGAGTCGTGGTATTAGCTGCAACTAACAGATTGGATTTAGTTGACCCTGCCGTTTTAAGAAGTGGCAGATTTGACCTTTTGTTTGAGTTACCTGCGCCCGATGAGAAAACCAGAGAAGAAATATTCAGGATACACACTAAGAATAAGCCGCTCAGCAAGGACGTTGATTTGGAGAGACTGGCCAAAGAAACGGAGGGTAGGGTCGGCTCTGATATTGAGTTTATCTGTCGAAAGGCTTCTATGCTCGCAATAAGAGAATTCATCAATCAGGGAAAAGAGAGCGCGGACAAGAAGACGGATTTCGCAGTTTCACAGCGGCATTTTGGAGAAGCTGCCAAAATGTTAAAAGAGCAAAACAGTAGATGAAAAATAAAGAAAATCCAAAATGGGGGCATTATTGTAAAAATTAAGACCCATGAAGCGAAAGAATTTGTTATGAGCGACATAAGTAAATACATTTACGGAGTTGTGGACTCTAACACAGTAGAGTTCTTTGATTTGAATGAAATTGCAGGTCTAAAAGACATTTACCATTTTGGAAACCCCAAAGAGGTTGTAGACAACAGCATAGTTTCCGACAATGCTTATACTATTTGCTTCCAGGATATATCCGCTGTTGTAAGCGATGCGAAAATAATCGATTACACACATGTGTCCAAAGATGCTTTAGCCAGGCTGCTTCTCAGACATCAAGAAGTAATCGAAAAGGTTATGGCTAAGTATACCATTATCCCTATGAAGCTTGGGACGTTTGCCAAAAATAAAGAAGAGGTCGAAGAGATTTTAGCTAAAGGATATAGAACAATTAAAGACATATTTGAGCAGGCGAAAAACGCAATTGAGATTGATGTAGCAGCTACATTTAATGATTTTAATTCCTTCCTGCAAGAGATTTCCGAGGAAGAAGAAATAAAACAGCTTAAACAATCGCTCTTGGGCAAAGAAGGCGGTGTTACTGTAGATGACCAGATGAAGGTAGGTGTTTTGGTTAAGAAGTATTTAGACAAGAAAAGAGAGAAATATGCTGAACAAATACAGTCAGCCTTAAATAAAATTGCTCAAGGTTTTAAGGCTCACGACCTTATGGATGACAAGATGATTCTTAACACGGCATTTCTTATAGACCGGAGCAGACGGAAAGATTTCGAGCAGGAGGTAGAAGGACTCAATAGTAAATTTGAAGAGAAGCTGAATTTTAGATGCGTGGGGCCGCTTCCACCGTATAGTTTTTATACTCTTGAGGTAAAAAAGGCACAATTTGAAGAGATAGACTGGGCAACAAAGAAATTGGGGCTTACCAATAATTTTATAACCGCGGCTGATATTAAAAAAGCCCATCGTAGATTAGCCTTAACCTGCCACCCTGATAAAAATCCGGATACGCCAGACATAGAAAAGAAATTTGATGATATGACCAGAGCCTACAGGATTCTTCTCGATTACTACCGGGCTTCCAACCCAACAGGAGAAGCAGATGGCTGCTATTTTAATGAGCAAGCTTTTGAAAAGAATGCGATGTTAGTGACGACGGCAGAGTGATATGGAAAAAGAAGGAAAATATATTTACTGTATTATCGAGTCGAAACAAGAACGGAACTTCGGCTCTATTGGAATTGGCGAACGAGGTGATGAAGTTTTAACCATCGGTTATGACGATTTAAGTATGGTGGTAAGCAACCATCCTATACCTGCAAGCCGGCTTACCGCAAACCGGGCGAACATGTTAGCCCACCAAAAAGCTATTGAGGAAGTAATGAAAGAATTTGATAGTGTACTTCCGGTTCGATTCGGCACCATTGCTTCCAGTGCTGATGAAATAAGAAATCTTCTGGATAGAAGATACAAAGAATTCAGAAATACTTTAAGAGATATGGACCACAAAGTAGAATTGGGCGTCAAGGGAAGATGGATGGATATGGGTGTTATTTTTAACGAGATAGTAGAGGAAAATGAAGTAATAAGGAACTTAAGGCAGCGTCTGCAAGGGAAAGATGTCCGAGATATGCAAGCAAAAATAGACCTTGGGCAATTGGTTAAAGAAGAATTGGATAAAAAGAAACAAAAACAGGCAGAAGAAATTGTGGATAGGCTAAGAATAACGTCTTGTGACTATAAACTCAACAAGACCTATGGCGACATGAATTTCATGAATGCTGCTTTTTTGGTGGACAAGGGAAGAGAAAAAGAGTTCGACAATATCATAGATGATTTAGGTGACCAATATAAAGCCAGAATGAACTTTATGTATGCGGGACCATTGCCTGTATTCAATTTCGTCAATATCGTTATTTATCCAGAGGAATGGGAAAAATAAAAAGAGAGGTGCAGCAATGAGGAAATGTAACCGTACATTGCGTGGTAGAATCAAACCAGTCTCAATAGAGGCAGGGAAGTATTAAAGATGTTCTTACTTGATGACATATTGCTGGCCCCGTTAAAAGGTGTTATATGGCTGGGCAAAAAGGTTTACGAGGTAGGCGAGAAAGAATTAAATGATACTGGGCGCATAAAAGAGGATCTCATGGCATTACAATTGCGGTTTGAATTGGATGAGATAAATGAACAGGAATATAACGAAAAGGAAAAGGAACTTTTAGATCGATTAGATGCTATTACAAATGCAGAAGAAAAGGAGATATAAAAATGGCCAATATAGATGAAGTTAGAGAAGCTGCAGCCGAGTTCTTGCAAAGAGCCCTTAATGTAAAAGAGGTGCGGGTAATTGGAGCAGCAAAGGTTAATAGCCAGTGGGATATAGAAATTGAGGTTTATGAGGAGAGTTCTTTTATAAAGTCCCTTGGCCTTCCTACCAGGGTACGGGATAGAAATATCTATTCGGTAAAGTTAAGTGATAGCCTGGAAGTTGAATCTTACGAGCGTCAAGGGCATCCGGTATTGACTGATTAAGAGAGGCATGCAGATGACTGAAAATCAGCTTGTCTATTTATATTGTGTTACAAACGAAGAGCCAGGATTAGAAGAAGCAGGCAGTTTGGTGAATAATCTTTATTTTGTCTATCAAAAAGGTCTCTATGCTGTGGCTGGTAAGGTCAGAGAAAGCGAATTCGGCGAACAGAATCTGAAGAAGAACCTTGCTGACTTGGGGTGGGTTAGCACGAAGGCGAGCAATCATGAAAAGGTGATAGAAGAAGTCATGAGAGGTGCTTGTGTAATCCCTTTTAAGTTTGCAACCTTGTTTAATACAGATGATAGCTTGAAAGCGATGCTCGAACAATATGCCGAAGAGTTTAAAGCAGTCTTAAAAAGATTAGAAAACAAAGAGGAATGGGGGGTCAAAATCTACTCTGATATAGAAAAGCTAAAAGCCAGCCTTGCTGATGATGAACCGGAGATTTTGGAAATTGAGAATGAAATCAACTTATCTTCCCCCGGCAAGGCCTATTTGCTTAAAAAGAAAAAAGCCGAGCTGATAGAAGATACGCTGAACAAAAAAATCAACGAATATGGTCAGGAAAGTTTCGAATTATTGAAAGAGTTGAGCTCCGAAGCACGCATAAACAAGTTGCTACCCAAAGAAGTAACTGACAGAGAAGAAGATATGATTTTAAACTCGGCCTTTTTGGTTAACAAAGACGCAGTAGATGATTTTATCAATATGGTAGATACCCTAAAAATGCATTACGAAGACAAAGGATTTTTCTTTGATTGCACTGGCCCCTGGCCGCCGTACAATTTCTGCAGCCTTCCAAAACCAGAGACGCAAAATGGATAATGTCCTGACAAAGTCAAAAGACGTAACCCTTCTGGAAGTTTTAGACAGGGTTCTTGATAAAGGCGTTGTTATCTCCGGAGATATAGTTATTTCTGTGGCTGATGTTGACCTTATATACCTGGGGTTGAGGGTTCTGCTCAGCTCAGTAGAGACTATGGAGCGATTAAGGGGTGCGCCTATAGTAGGGCCGATGCAGGAGCCGACTTAACGATGAAGATATATGTGTACGGTATAATAGATTCTAATGATGGAATAGGTGAATCCACTTGTGGATTAGAAAAAGCTAATGTCTACAATATCCCCTATCGCGATATAGGGGTGGTTGCAAGTGACCTTATTGGGCCGATGCCGGATGTAACCGAAGACAATATTTTGGCGCACGAAGATGTCGTAGAGAGCCTGATGGAGAATTTTACCGTTTTGCCGGTCAGATTCCATACCGTTTTTGACGCGAAAGAAAACATTCTTTCTATGATGGGGGATTATTATACAGATTTTAAAGATAACCTGAATAGACTTCGCAACAAGGTTGAATTTGGCATAAAGGTTATCTGGCCGGCAGAGAAGATAAAAGAACATATAACAAGCTGCTACTGGAAAAGCGGCCGGAAAGAGGTTGTATCAGATGATTCACCTATCAAGAGATTTATAAGAGAAAAGTTTGAAAAATATAAAATTGACAAAGAGTTCACAGAAAAGGCAAACAGGCTTGTTACCACCATAGATATTTTCCTCGGTAAGTCTGCTGCGGAAAAGAAACTTGAAAAACTAAAGACTGAGAACCTGCTTTTAGATGGGGTTTATCTGGTTGAGAAAGACAAACAAAGCAATTTTAAGGAAGCGTTCGAGCATATAAGAAGCGCACGCACTGACCTTAGATATTTGTTTAGCGGCCCCTGGCCTCCATATAATTTTGTTATCTTGCCGAGGAAATATTGTCAGCTAAGAGATTCTGGGCGTGCAGACATATCTGATAAAGTAATCCAACACCAAGGCCTTGTAGGAGCCGATGCGATATGACAATAAACAGAATAGTCGAGACTGATTTTCCTGAAGACTTTGTCGAGGAGATAGAAAAATCGCAGGACGCTCTTCCCAGGAGAATTGATGCTAACCCCAAGAATGTTGAAAAGGGACTGGCAAAGCTTGTTCTTACTCTTATAGAGTTGATACGGAAGCTGCTGGAAAAGCAGGCTATGAGAAGAGTGGAGGCAGGTTCCCTTTCTGAGGAGGAAATAGAAAGAGTAGGCGAAACTTTGATGAAATTGGAAAATAAAATGAAAGAGCTAAAAGAGATATTCGGACTCAAAAACGAAGAGTTGAACATAAATTTAGGTCCCTTGGGGGATTTAATATAGGAGTAACAATGCCCAAGGAAGATGCTAAAATGAATTGCCCGGCATTTCAAAAGCAAGAATCTGTAATTAAGGATATTACAGCCGAAATTAACAGGGCCAAAGGAGTGCAAGAGAAAGCGGAATTTGCTGGGGAATTACTAAAGGAGGTGGATGTGCTTCTTTCCTGTCCGGAGTATGAAGAAAAAAGTACAGATTGCAACAATTGCCATTTCATTGCAAGTGTACGCAAGAAAACAGCCGGTTTGATTATAAAAGCCAAAAAGTTGGCATGACAAGGTCAAAGGATGACAAATGGCTGAACAAAAAATGATGCACGCTACGGAAGCTACTAATCTTGCCGACATCCTGGAGAGAGTCCTTGACAAGGGGATTGTTATTGCAGGAGATATTAAGATTCAAATTGCCGATATCGACCTCCTCACTATCAAAATAAGGCTTTTAATTGCCTCCGTGGATAAGGCCATGGAGATGGGAATAAATTGGTGGCAGCAGGATTCCTATTTGTCTTCAAAACCGAAGAAAGCTGACATTGAACAGGAAAATAGAGAGTTGAAGAAAAGAATAGAGCGGAACGAGGAAATCAAAAGGCGATTAGAACGAACCGAAGCGAAGGTGTCTTAAAACCAATCCCCTATGAGAACACTGATTTACGTTCCTATTATACATACCAGCGCCGACCTTGGTTCCATAGCACAAGATGTGACCAAAAGAGGTATTAGACATTTAGGAGAAGAAATATGGACAAAGCATAAGAAGACAGTTGAAGAATTCTGGGATGCGATATCACGTTATTTTGATTCCGTAGATGTAAAGGGAATAAAGATATATCAGGACGGATTGGTTGCTAATGGTGAAGTGGGGCAGAAAATAATCGTAGAAACCTCCAAAGCTGGAAGCAAGAATTACCAGTTAGTATCGCGGCTTCTGGAAAGAGGTGCTCTTTTGGTCAAAACAGAAGACTTTAAGTTTGTAAAGGAAGAGTACGAAAGACTACTTGCCATAACACAGGCAGAATCGGTCATACGGAAAATAATGGCATTTTTAAGGTACAAGTTAGCGAAGGGCAGTCTCTTAAATAGAAGAGACACTTTTATTGCCAAAAGGATAGACGAGACCCTTAATCCCGGAGAGAAGGGAATTATCTTCATAGGAGCTTCTCACAAGGTCAAAGAGAAGCTTCCCGAAAGCATTAAGATTATAGAAATAAAGGATACGGAAAAGGTGAGAAAATACCAAAGGATACTGCCTTTTCACAATAGGTATAAGGAGCAGTTTGATGAATTAGGCAGATACCTTATTTCAGAAGTAAGTTTGGAATCACGCGGCACGCCTTTGCTATAGATGGAGACCTTTGCAGAAACATTGAATATTATTTGAGGACAAGATTCTTATGATTATTTCAGTCGTGGTTTTTGGTTTAATAGCGCTTAATGCAATCGCGGTTATTTTAAAGCCCTTTCAAGGGAAAGAGGGCATATCGAAGGATAAAAAAGTACACATCGAGATGTTATCCTTATTTTTCAAAACACAAAGGAGGTGATGTCCAACAAATATATGAACTGCGAAAACAGGTTGGGAAGTAAAAAGACAAACATTCAATATTAACAATTTAACATGGAGGTACAAAAAATGTTAGCTGCATTAGAATGGGAAAATCTTATTGCTGACCCGGTCCGCCAA
>Ga0315289_10014190_pt1 | contig 11138 bp, 26 predicted proteins | sample YL17G11_40_MG_FD_203452 | JGI IMG/M metagenome (GOLD analysis project Ga0315289, IMG submission 203452) | Sediment microbial communities from Yellowstone Lake, YNP, Wyoming, USA - YL17G11_40 | ecosystem: Environmental > Aquatic > Freshwater > Lake > Sediment | place: USA: Wyoming | collected...
TTCATAAGTACCAACATACCAACTTCCCATTTCTCTGGATTATGAGGAACTAATATTAACTTAACTTTATTTTTCATAAACTAACTCTTTTGTAAGTTACTAATTAGTTACTTCAAAATCTAAATTGAAGGTTTTAATTAGTTCAATTGGAATATTTTCTTTTTGCCAATCGAAATGGATTTCTTTCCACCTTTTTAAGTTTTCTTTATTAAGATTGCCATCCTTATCTACATAATGAAATGAAGCGTAGGTTTGAAATGTTTCATACCTTTCTGGATTAGCTGGGCCACATTCGCCAACTCCATCGTCCCACATTTTTGCATTATAATGTTTTCCAAGATTTTCACGAAATACACCTTCTACCCACCACATAAATTGAAATGAATGACCATGACGAAATTCAATACAACTTTGTGTTGATAATAAATTACCACCATCTAGGGTGTTTTCATCACTGCTACTATAATCGATGTCATCTGACAACCAAAAAATCATAGCAATATAATCTTCATCTTTATATTGAAGGAACCATTGATATTTTCCATAACCGTTTACATTGTCCTTTTGGTAAGTAAGAGTGAAAATATCTCCCAATTTTTCTTTGTTGATTTTTTGAACTATGTCATTTACTTCGTCCGGGTTTAATGTTTTGCCGGTACATACCTTAGCGTGGTTTGCCATACTTAAACTTTATTAGCTTCCTCTTTTGGTTTGGTATTTTGTTTAATGATGGCATTTAATCCTTCAGATAAATTGCTGAATGTTAATAGTTGGACTTGTAAAGCTTGCAATTCTCCAATGATTTGATTAATACCTTCAGCACTTGTTTTAATACGGAATTCAGAAAGTTTTTGACCTTTTATAACTTCAGACTTTTTATTCACCTGATACTCTGGTTCAGTAAATAATAAAATTAATTCAACTTCTGGAATTAAATTTAAATCTTTGTAATTTACGCTAAAATTTGAATTGGTGCGTATTTGAATTAATGTTTTCTTTGTCATAATTATTTTCTTTTATCACGTTCAGTTTCTATATCAATTTGTTTTTGTATTTCTTCTGTATTTGCAGTTCTCAATGGAACAAATAAGGCATAACCATTATCATCCTGAAAATGATTGCAAGTATCCCACATCCATCCAAATTTATGCCTCCATAAACCAAACTTCTGATTAACTGCATCCCATTTGCCGAAATTGCTATTTCTATATTCTCCATAATACCAAACGCCGTCAACCAACATATCTTTTGGAACAGCACCAGCGTGAATTAATTTTGGCACATAAAATTCTTGCCACTCATCAGTTTCAACTCGCGGTAAAGTAGGAACATCATCGGCCTTATTGAAGGGTTTTAAATTATCCCAATATTCTCTTAAGGCAATTTTCCGTTTTTTAAAATCTGCTTGGGCCTTTTCCTTTATTTCCTTCTTGAGCCTTTCTTTTTTTTGCTCTAAATTTTCTTCTTCCATAATACAATATTAATTATCATCATCGTCATCATCGTCGGTTTCTTCTTCCTCTTCTGGTTGATTGGCTTCTATAATTTTTTCTGCTTTTAAATTATAAAGTACATCACCTAAACTATCTTGAGATAAGATGTAGTTTTTAATTTCCTGTACTGTAAATGTTGTCTGCATAATGTATATTTAAACGTTAAATTAAACAATAAGTTACATAAAATATTATCTTTGTGTATCAATGTGGTTTCCTTCAACTTTGACGCTTCCATTACTCAAAGTTATGATGAATCTTCTTTCTCTTGATATCCAAGGAATATGACTAAACCTAGCAGATTTGGTCTTCCAAGTATTTATGGCCTTTAAGATTTTTCCATCATCTGAGAATTCATACTTTGTCTCAAAATCAGTGGCATCGCCCATCGACCATCCAGATTTAAAACCATACTTAGCGACCAAGCCAGATTTAAAACACCTGACGTATCTTCCTTTATCTATTTTTATATCCAATCCAGTCTTTTTCCAATCCGCTTCAGAAAGGTACTCATACCATTCACTTGCATATTTTAAATGTTTTTCAAAGATTTTTTCCCCATAATGGGACATTTTCTTATTAAACTCATTAACTGCAACAATGGCTTTGGAGAAGATTTTAAGATTGGCTGGAGTCAACTCGGTAAAGTCCTTAACCTTACCTATGGCTGTTATAACCTTCTTGCTATCTTCAGTAATCATTTTACTCTACTCCAACAAGTAATGCTTCAATACCATCAGTTTCGATTCCAAATTTGTCGTCATCAGATAGATGTTTCTCTAAAGCAGTTTTTGCAATAGTTAATTTTTCTACAAGTGTATTTTGTCGAATCTCTTCAAGTTTTGTCTTGATGTCTGCATTCCAATGCTTCGGAGAAAGACCAAGAATTAATGGCTCTTGTTCAGGAAGTTCTTCTGGTTTCAATCCTAATTGCTCAATTACTGCAGTATTGTCCGACTTAGACAATTGATTAACTTTCTTTTGGAATTTAATCAATTCAGAAATATCCTCTACTTCAGAGATATCACCAAGTCCAGGAAGATAATTACCTTTTGTAACGAATGTGAAGATTTTATCTTCTTTTTTGATTGTTAATAAAGCGTTGTTTACTTTAGTTAGATTGTTTTTTACTTCTTCTCTTTTCATGATTTTGTTTTTAGTTATTTATTTTTTGATTTATTTGTTTTTTTAATAGGTTTAACTAAACCGTCTCTAACACACTTTGGTGCTATAACGTCTTTTGAAACTATACGCATAGCTTCGCGAACAATTTGGGTTGTTGGATTTTCTTTTTTCATTTAACCGGCTTGAAATATTAAAACATTATTTTCGAAATCAAAACTTTTCAAAATTCTAACCAATTCAAAAACCACATACTCATATGACCAAGCGCGTACAATATCTTCTTTAGTTTCATCAATATCATAAGGAATCCATTGTCCACTCCAATGTTGGTATTTGGTGTGCATTTCATGTTTAAGTTCTTCTACTGGCATTGCTTGAAGTTTTTTGTACCAGTTTGCAGTTTTCTCTCGATAGTTATCGATAAGATTTAATAATAGCTCTTTTTCAGCTACACAAAATTCCATATCACCTTCCCAATCCATTTCATAGGTGAAGAAATTCTTTTTACAACTCACAGCTTTATCATCCCAATCTTTACCAATTTCATGCAAATCCTTGAGGCCTTCAATGTCCCCATAATAAAAGTCTTTGCCAAGTTCTTCTTCAGTTTTATCTTTTAATTCTAAATACTTAGATTTAGGTAATGACATCAATTTTGCTCTATATCCCATTGTTAATTTTATTATTTAGGTGGTTCAACCAATTCTCTCCAATGAGTAACATCTTCTCCTGGAATTACAATATCAGTATCTTGAGAACAATAATATTCATCATCTCCATCACTTAATCTATGCCATTTGTATTGAATCTTATTTTTGGCAAATATTATTACCGGTTTGTAATAATTTGGTTTATCATCGTGAGTTAATATTTTTTCCCAAGTCAAAGTTTAGTTATTTTAAATTTTTGTTTAGCCAATCCCATTCTTCTTGGGTTTGATACGAAATTACTGCCGGTTACTTCTCTGATTAAATCGCAAATTAATTTTTCTTGCTCATCATCAACCCTATCTTCTGGTCTCACTTTAGGTTTCCAGTCTCCACTTTCCATTTTTTTAATACCTTCAGCAAATTTTTCATTTACAACTTTCCATTTACCTTCAACTTCAGTTAATAGAAACGCTAAAGAATCATTTTCTAATGTACCTATTTTAACTCTTTTTTCCGGAATTTGTATTCCTCTCTTTATATCTTCATACCAATTAGGATGAAGATTTCCGAGATTACTAAGATAATTTTTTTGAACCAAATCTTTAAATCCTTGTAATGAAGATGGACTTATATCAATTGATTTGCTTGAATCATTCCATTTTTTTATTTCCTTTTCATATAATCTTTCTGCAGGTTTATAGTTGTTTTTTGGTTCTATTGGCATTTCCAAAAAATTTTGGATAATTATAAATCCACCATAAGCAGTTTCTTTTAAATAATATTTCATTTTATTCAGGTATTAACATCCATTCTACAATATTTTTGAATTTTATCTCTGTTTCAACTTTTGAATAAAAACCATTTTCTCTTTCATTTATATAATATGTTGTAAATGGATAAAATCCTTTAAAACTATCATTATTATAATAGATGGCCGGAATTATAATACCATCTTTCATTCGACATAATACCAAATCTTTGTGGTCTGGTTTTTCTTTTTTTGATTTAATCCAATTGAGTGTTGTTTTTGCCATAATGCGAATGTAGGAAAAATTTTTTATTTCCAACTTAAATTTTTTTCATAATATTTTAACAATTCAACAAATGGCTTTCTTTGAGCTGCGGTCAAATATTCTCCAGTTGACAAATAAGCTTGAGCTTCATCTTTCCAAACTGATTTATGGTATCCCATAGCCTTAAACTTTGAATTTAATAGGTTTTTGCTTGAAATAGATAGCTTTGAATACAATTTGTTCATACTGGTCTTATAATCAGGATAAACGTGATATAATCCGTGAGCGATTTCGTGCCTCATCACAGAATTATTTCCTTTTACTGTTCCTATTAAGTAACTAGCTTGTTCTTTTCCTCTACCGCGAGTAGTTTCAATCGGTATTAAAATATCTAACATAACGTCGTCATATTTATTCCAATCTGGAATATAATCGTAACTAAGATTTTTGCTTTGAACTTTAGCTATAATATCTACTGGGACATTAAAGCCGGCCCAGTCATTAGGATAAGTGAAAACGCCATTTCCATTTTCTTTGCTGTACCATTCCATAAAATCAATTATCGTGAAATGTTTTCCTTTGAATTTAGGATTTGCAGATTCATAAAATTCTTGATATCTCAAAAAAGTCATAGACAAATCGTAATTATTTTCGAATTCGGCCAAGAAAATACCGCCAACTACTTGTTTTATTTTGTACTTCATTTATTAAATAATTTTAACTACCATTACACAAATATCATCAGTTTGCTCATTAGAACTTTTCCAATCATTAATTGCACTTGTCAAAAAACCGGCTTGATATTGAGCATCGTGCGAGTTTATATTTGGTAATAATTTCTTAAGGTTTGAAATTTTGAATTTTTTATTATCTAAACCACCGAACTGGTCAACAAAACCATCACTCATTATGTAAACGCAATCTCCGGTTTTTAATTGAATTGAATGATTTGTGTATGTTGAATCTTTTTGGCCAATAAATTGTTTATCCCCTTTTATTTCAATAATCTCACCGTTATTTTTACAAATTATCAATGGATTTATTGCACCAGCAAATTCTAAAACCTTTGTATCAGTATTTAATATACAAAACGAAATATCCATACTGTCTTTTATTTCAGTAACATTTTTATTGAAATTTGTATGTACTTGATGACTTAAATGTTCTAATATTCTAGCAGGGTCATTGATACCCTTTTCTCTTGATACAGCGTCATTTAAACCATTATTGCCAATCATACTCATCATCGCACCTGGCACACCGTGTCCAGTACAATCAGCAACGGAGAACATAAACTTGTTACCTATTTTATGAAACCAGTAAAAGTCACCGCTCACAATATCTTTTGGTTGAAATATTATTGCAGAATTATCATATAACTCAACAATTCTTTCTGGACTACCTAAAGTAGCAGTTTGAATTCTTTTGGCGTAGTTGATACTATCTATAATCTCATTTTTTTGATGTTCTATTTCGCGATTCTTTATCTCTAATAATGAATTTGTTTTTATTTGTTTTTTTCTTGATTTGAAAATAAAAAATAATAACAGCAAAACTATAGCTATAACCAATCCAGATAATCCAATAACCAAATTCCTTTTCTTTAATTGAGATTGTTGAGCAGTACTCTTTATGTTTAAAATTTCAATCTCTTTTTGTTTTTCTTTAGTTCTGAATTTTGTTTCTGTTTCTAAAACTCTTTGGTCACTATTGATTTGATTTAAACTATCTGATAATGTAACATATTTTTCGAAATAATCAAGAGATTTCTCGGTATTTCCAACTTCTTTATAATAGTCGTGGACATTAAAAAATAAAGTTTGGGTTAGAACTTTATAATTCGCTTTTTTCTCTCTTGATAAAGCAAGTGTGAAAAACTTTTCAGCTTTATCATATTGTTTCATAGTTCTATATAAATCACCCAATTCTGACTCAAGATAAACTTCAAGAATGAAATAATTTATTTGTTTGGCAATTTTATAAGCAGATAAAAATCGTTTTTCTGCTTCGGTATACTTGCCTTCTTTTTGATAAAGAATACCTAAGTTATTATATATAGAAGCGGTGGTGTATACATCATTTAATTTTTCATATAAATGAATTGATTTGTTGTAATATTTAATTGCACTATCTGAATTGTTTAAATCTACAAACGCATTTGCTACATAAAAATTAGATTGAGCTAATAAATTATTATCATTTAAAATACTTGAAACTCTTAAAGTTTTCAATGCATATTCAAATGTTTTATTGTAATCTTTTTTTAATCTAAAATTATGAGATAACATTGCATAAACCTTAAACATTTCTTTTTTAAGATTTAATGAATCCAAAATCTTAGAAGCATCAAGTAAACCATTTATAGCTTGGTCATAAAAACCAGTTTTTTCAAACAATCCACTTAGTGAAATTAATAGATTTGCTTTGCTTTTAAAATCCTTTTTTTCTTTTGAAAGCTTTAACCCTTCTTTAAAAAACTTATCACCCAGAGCGAAATCTACTTTATATTCAGCATAATTAATAAGTTCACAAATAATTTTGATTTTATTATCATAATCGTTTGTTTTTATGGATATGTTATAAGCCATAAGTAGATTTATACCAACCGAATCGATGTTGGTATTATGACATTCTTTTGCTCTTTTTAATAAAGAATCAATTTGATTGTTTGCATTAATAAACAGCCCGATTAATAAAAATATGATAATTACAACGATTTTTTTCATAATAATCCTTTTAATATTAAACGCAAAAAATCGTAAAAAGTTACAAATTACAACAAATAAGCAAGAATCGCCTTCCAGTCTGGAAATTTATCATTTCCGAACATAATATGCTCGCCTATAAATTCGCCGGCACCGTATTTGGTTCTGTCATCAACAAGATAATGACCTATGTAATGTCCTTTGTGGAAAGATAAATCCATCTTCTTTTCTGCCCATTCACCAAAATTGTTTTCCATCCAAATTCTTTTCTCTGTGAAACAATGTATGTTGCCCCAAGAAGGAGCTGAAACAAATATGATGTCGTAATGCTTATCTAACTCCAAAATAGCTTCTTTGGCTCCGGGAATTAATCCTAATTCCAAATAAAAACCTTGTATACCTCGATATAATTTTTTGTCTTTAAATTCTTCTATTGAAACTCCGAGTTGTTCGGCATATTTTATAGCTGTTGGTTCCCAATCTGCAACTACACCATCTAAATCAAAAATCAAAGTCTTTTTACCTACTTTCTTTTCAAAAGCATCCAAAAGAACTTTTATTTGTTCTTTTGACATAAAGGCTCTCAATGATTTATCTTCATTAGGTATTTCCTTAAATGTGTAATGTAGAGATAATTGTTCGTAAATCTTTTTTGTTACATCCGGAAAGCTGTAATCACTAATCATATCATTGCCCTGACTTTCGTGTAAGACATTTGATATTATTTTTTCTAAATCGTTATATTTTTGATTGCTGTACATATTATTTGTTTTTTAACATTTCAGAACCAATCCACTCAAAGAAGTCTCCAACTTTAATTTGTTCAGAATGTTCTTTTTTATTTACTTCATATCCAAATGTAACATAACTATAACAATTACCCAAATCTGAATATCTGAAATATTTTCCTTTTACATCTTTTATTTTTGGATGCTTACTTCTGCCGTATGCTTCTGCTAGTTTTGACATTTTTTATTTTGTATTTTTAACCTGCACCTCTGAAAATATCTTTCACTTTTTTAACCTTTTCAAAGATAACAATTCTTTTTTGAGTTTGACTCCTTATTGAATTTATTTTTCTGTCTTTTTTAATTGCATCTACTAACCCTATAACAATAACTAAGAAACCAATTATAATAATCAACCAAACACCGGTATTCATTATTTCTTAAGTGCCTTTGTAATTAAATCATAATCCTCATTCATTTGGTCTTTTAAAACTTCTTCCGGAAAATTATCAACAACAGCCTTAAGAGCTTTCTCAAGCTTTTTGATTCTTTTATCTCTTAATTCAATTTCTTTATTAAATTCAGATACATTTAATGGCATTGATTTAAGTTTACCACTATCAATTCGTTGAATGTTTACATTTCCGTTTGTAATAATTTTAGCTTTTTTCATTATTCTTTAAGTCTTTGTTTAGCGGTTTCTATTAATATAAAAGTTCTTAAGTAATTTAACCTTTCCCATTCCGGTTTGTTTTTGCTATCTGGCTTACCAATTTTATCTTGGTTTTTTTGGATATATTTTGATAGAGCCGCAGCTTCTTTTTTTGCGTTTGCTAATGTCATAATTATTATTTAAAATGGAGCTTTAAATCGGCGCATAGGTATTTTTTTAATTTTAATCTTTTCAAACAAAACTGCTCTAGTGAGCGGTCCGTATGATTTTATATGATTTTTAACTTTGTATCTAAATGATTGTGATGGCCACGTATCCATAGTATTGCAATGAGAATAAAATCTTCTCACCATTTCTAAAAGTATTTCTTCTTCATTTCTGGCCATTAATTATTCCGTTATATAAACTCCAGGTTTCATATAAATTCCATCTGCTATTCCAGAAAGTGTACGATTACAAGACTTACAATATTCATCAACTAAAAGTACAGAATTTTCACAATTATGACAAGCATATCTGTATTCTTTCCCGCCCATTCCATTACTTCCCACAACACGCATAAGTTTTGCAGGAGGAAGTGTTTTTTCAAATATTACATATCTTGTTAACATTTCAATTTTCTACTATATGAAACCTTCTAGCCAACTTCCAACCATAAGCTCCTTTAATTGTGTAAACTAAATCTCCTTTGAAATTGATTTTTTGACATTCAACTTCATATACTTCCAATACTTTTAGTTCATAGCAATTTATGTATGGAGGAATTGAATGATTATTTATTAAAAGAACTTTCAAGATATTAATTTTTCTTTTCTTAATCTTTCTAAATAAGAATTAGCCGAAGTGTCTCCGGACATATACCACTCAAGTTCTTTTGCTCTCTTAGAGCATTTTCTTAAATCTTCTACAAGTGAATTTATTTCAGCTAAAATTATTGGTTTTTGTTCTTCAGTAGCATCTCTAATTCGATTTTCAGTCTTCATTGGTGTTTTACCAAACTTATCCTTATTGGACCAATCTTCAGTTTCGTAATCGCCACCATTGACGAAATCTCTTTCGATATCATCTGCCAACTGTTCTAGTTGAAAATATTTATATTCGTAGGCACCGCCGCTCATGTTATTTCTGTGCAGCTTTAAGTGAATCTATTTTATATTGGTAATATATTTGTTTTGTTTTTTCTTCTTCTTTTATTTTTGTTGTTTCTGCACTACCACCAAATACGATACCTAGTGTTGCGAACGCCAAAAATCCGATAACTATTATCGTAATTGATGTATTTCCATTCATTTTATGATTGTTTTAAAATTGATATTACTTCTTTGATTTGTGTAATGCGATTTTCGCAAGGACCAATATTCCCCTCTACTTGAGGGATTGATTTTCCAACATGTTGTTGCCAGTACTTAAGCTCTTGCTCGTTTTTTCTTAAAGCATCCTCTAATACTTTCATAGCATAAGGAACTTTTTGAGACATCGGCTGTTTGGTCGGTGCTGGTTTTTGATTATTTTGCTTTTGTTCGCTCATATTATTTTATACTTAAAACATTAATAAATCCTTCAACTATTTTTGGTTTTGTAATAGTTTCTATTGGATGTGTTTTACCATCATCAACGAATTTGTTGTCTGGATGAACGAAGGTATTCATTTCGATTTTTGCTTCCCACTCTGTTTTATCTTCAGTGATTGACTTAAGCCATTTTTCGTAAGATATGAAATTATCGTATCCAGAAGCTCTTGCTTCTTTCATATCTTCAATTGTAAATTTCTTCCCAGCATTATCTTCCAAACACTGACTGTATCCATTAACCCATTTTGCTCTGCATTTAGCACCTTCTTCAGAACTTCCATATCTCATCTCAGCCATCTTATTAAGGTCGGCCTTTCCAGGAATAATACTTTCTATGTTGGATTTATTAAGAAAAGGTAAACCATCAAGTTTTTTTGTTGAAGCTATTATCTTTCTTGTAGCTTTGCTTTCGCTATCTAAATAATCAATCATATCAGTGTCGGTCATTCTTAAAATAACACCGTCAGGTCTTAGAGCCCAGTCTCTAGTTTGTAAATCATCATTACTTAATAAGTAATATTCATTGTCTTTTTTAATTAGTTTCATTTTGCTTCTTTTTAAACAATTTCATTTCAAATATAGTCAAAATTCTTACACTTTGTTCATTCTCGTCATCAGGCATTTCAATAAATCGATTATCATTTGAACCATGCATTACAAACGTTGAGGTTTTAACAATAGCGCCTTTGGTTGTAATGAATTTAATTAAGTCCTGCTTGTCTTCATAAGTTATATTGAAATACGAAGTAGCAGACCCAGCAACTTTTGTCTGAAAACCATATATTATTTGATGTTCCTGTGTATTTTCCATTATGCTATTACTTTTGCGTGTTTTTTAAATATTCTGCTGCCAGTAATTTCTTCAAAGTTATTAATCACTTCATAATGATTTGGGTCATCATGAATCAATTTCACCTCAAATATGCGACCTTTCATTCTTTTATACCACCAACTACTCATAAGTTCATAGCCATTATAGTCGTATTTAATCACAATTTTTTTAGGAACTTTTCCAAGAATTATTTCTCTGGTCAAAACTTTGCCAGCTTCCCGTATTGTTTTCATTACCTGAACTCTTTTTATGTGTCCTAATTCTTTATTGGTCATTTATTTTTTAAAATAAACAATTTTTATTTTTTTTCTATTATTTATGTATAACAAAACAAATATAATAAAATAA
>Ga0315289_10014192_pt1 | contig 11137 bp, 12 predicted proteins | sample YL17G11_40_MG_FD_203452 | JGI IMG/M metagenome (GOLD analysis project Ga0315289, IMG submission 203452) | Sediment microbial communities from Yellowstone Lake, YNP, Wyoming, USA - YL17G11_40 | ecosystem: Environmental > Aquatic > Freshwater > Lake > Sediment | place: USA: Wyoming | collected...
CGGGAGAAGTCACTGAGCACGTTTTAATGGTGTTAGAATGGTTTTGTAACACGCCGGACATAACATTCATTGAGGCATCAGCCGGAGGACGAATGAGAACAGCGTCGGACCTTTCCCAGAAAGAAGCATCCGTTCTGGCCGCGCTGCGATCGAAGATTCGGGAAGAGTTCCCGGATTGGCCGGTTCGGCTGACTCTCTTTGGTTCCAGAGCGAGGGGAGAGGCTGAACCAGATTCTGACATGGATGTCTTGGTGGAAATCGACACGGATTGCATTTCGTTTTCGGACAAGCAGACCATACGCCACCTCGCGGGAAACATCTCGATGGATTCCGGCATCGTGCTATCCCTGCTGATTATTGACCGCCACACGCTCGAAGAACGAGATGACTTCTCCATATTCCAAAGCATCCGCGAAGAGGGTCTTCGCTTATGACCCGGAAAGAGATCGACGAACTTCTCCTCAAGGCTCGCCGTAGCGTAGTTGCAGCCGAAAGACTTCTGGCGAGCAGTGATAACGACTTCGCAGTATCGCGCGCTTATTACGCGATGTTTTATGCGGCACGGGCGCTTCTGTTGACGCGGGACCGTCGCTAGTCGAAACACTCCGGCGTGATTGCCGCATTTAACGAGCAGTTCGTGCATGAGGGGAAGATTTCGCGTTAATGCTTCATTTGGCGGGCAAGCGCAACGCGCCTTTTGCTGAGTGCAAGGTTTCGGCAGCGCCTGTGCGGCATCACCCGATTCATCCTTTTCAAGCGCGCCACCGCCGCCTGCGTGAGGGATCGCCAGTGGCACCCGAGGCAGCCCCTGGAGCAAGGCAAGCCTGGGGAGCTACGCATGTTCCTGCGCGTCGCCGACACTCGCGAACTCCTCGACTCGATCCTGAGCTTCGCCTCCGGCGTCCGGGTCCTTCGCCCCGAATCCTTGCGGGAAAAGGTGCTTGGTGAAGCGGCTAAGATAATTGAGAGAAATTGACCTGGGATGTCACGGCGGATTGTTAGGATGGACCTGAAGGCGCCTGTGGTTGGTGAGGTGACGCCCGTGGCATTTTAGGAGCTGCATGGTGGACGGGTACTTTCGATACTGGGGGAAGGCAAGGTGGCAAGGCGCAGGGCCGTTGTGCCACTTGTTGCCATACCATTGTCTGGATGTGGCCGCAGCCGGCGATATCCTGCTCCGGCAGCAACGGGAATTGACAGCCGGTCTGGTGGGGTTCCTTGGTGTGGGAGCGGATGCCTTACGGCGCTGGCTGACCTTCGTTTTGGCGATCCACGACGTGGGCAAGTTCGCAGACGGATTCCAGAGCCTCCGCCCGGACCTCATGCAAGCTCTCCAGGGTCGCCAGGTGGCCGCCAACTACCTGGAGCGCCACGATACGCTGGGATATCGGTTCGCAGCCGGCAAGCCAACGCGGCCGGGATCAGTCATCGAGCTGTTCGCTGGAATGAAGGTACCGGACGTCGATCCTGCTGACTTGTGGGATCTGCTTGTGCCCTGGCTTGGCGCGGGGCTTGGGCACCACGGGCGGCCTCCTGTTCTTTCTGCCTATGGTCAGCCATTATCGAGGCAATTCCCGGCCGACGTTGCTCGAGACGCCAACGATTTTCTCCAGAAGGCAATGGAGCTCTTTTTGCCGGAAGGCCCGCCATTTGACTTTTCCGATTACGGTCAATGTGAAGCATTCCGCCGGACTTCCTGGCTCGTAGCCGGACTGGCTGTGGCTGCGGATTGGATCGGATCCAATGAGGCATGGTTTCCGTACCGGGCTGAATCCATGCCGCTGCATAAATACTGGATTGATATTGCGCTGCCGCAGGCCGAGACCGCAGTGGGCGAATGCGGTCTCTTGGCGGCAACGCCTGCGCCGTGGGCCGGGGTGAGGGGACTCTTCCCCAAGATCGAATCTCCGACTCCCCTGCAGTGCCTTGTCGAGAAGATCGAGCTCTCAGATTACCCTCAGCTCTTTGTTGTAGAAGAAGTCACAGGAGGCGGGAAGACAGAAGCGGCAATTTCACTGGCCCATCGCCTGATAGATAGGCGCGTGGCCGACGGCATCTACCTTGCGCTGCCTACCATGGCAACAGCAAACGCCATGCATTCGCGAGTGCGGGCGTTATATAAGCGCCTATTTGCCGAGGGATCACATGCTTCACTTATCCTTGCTCACAGTGCCAGTCGGATGGCACTGGCATTGGAGCAGAAGAGCCGACCGCAACAAGGCCCACAACTGGATTATGAGACGGCCAATCAGCAATGTTCGGAATGGCTCTCCGATAGCCGTAAGAAAGCGCTGCTGGCACATGTCGGAGTGGGAACGATTGATCAGGCGCTGCTTGCCGTGTTGGCAGCGCGCCACCAATCGATGCGCCTTTTCGGCCTCTGCCGAAAGGTACTGATCGTAGATGAAGTGCATGCCTGCGATGCCTACGTCAATCAGCTCTTGTGCAAGCTGCTTCAGTTCCACGCAGCCCTCGGCGGAAGCGCAATTCTGCTCTCAGCCACATTGCCTGCCCGGATGCGGGCTGCACTCGTTCATGCCTTTGCGCGGGGGCTCGGAGTCGAGGGTGGTGGCTCAAAAAACACGGCCTATCCGCTCGTTACCAGACTCACCCTTGAGGGGGCGGAGACGCATCGGGTGGCTGCGCGGGAAAGCGCGTGCCGCCGCGTCGCCGTGCAACCGCTTCAATCAAAGGACGAGGTTCAATCCAGTCTGTTGCGAGTCCTGACGTCAGGCGGTTGCGCTTGCTGGGTGCGAAACACGGTGGACGACGCAATGGAATCCTTCCGGGAGTGGACGGATCGGCTGGGACCGGAACGGGTCACGCTATTCCACGCTCGCTTCGCCCTTGCGGATCGCTTGCGCATTGAGTCCGAGGTGATGCGCATGTTCGGGCCAGAAAGCTCCGGTGAGGAACGGAGCGGTCGGTTTCTAATCGCCACCCAGGTTGTTGAACAGTCTCTCGATCTGGATTTCGACGGGATGGTGAGCGACCTTGCACCCATCGACCTGTTAATCCAGCGCGCGGGCCGTCTGGAACGTCACAACCGCAACGCAGGGGGCGATCGAAGCCAAGGTTCCGATTGCCGTCCGCCGCCAGAATTGGGCGTTTTCATGCCCAAAGCTGCGGCGGAAGCCGGCTCGAGCTGGTATGCGAGCTTTTTCCCGACGGCTGCCTATGTGTATCCCCACCACGGGCAGCTCTGGCTTACCGCGCACTGGCTGTGCCAGCGTCTTGCCTTTTCCATGCCCGAGGATGCGCGTGATATGATCGAGGCCGTCTACGGCGAAGCCGCTCAATCGCTGATTCCTGAAGGGCTGCTGGCCGCGAGCCAAAGAGCCGAGGGTAACATTAACGCTATGTCCGCGCAGGGCCGGCTAAACGGCCTGGACTTGGAGGATGGCTATGTGGCTACCGCGACCCACTGGCAGGACGATGCCTATGCACCCACGCGCCTGGGCGAACCCACGGTCACTGTCCGGCTTGCCAAATGGGAAAACAGCCGGCTGGTTCCCTGGGCTGGCGGCGATCCGCGTGATGCCTGGCAGCTCTCGCAACTCACGATACGCCGCAGCAAGATCGCCGGGGAATCTCCGGAATTGTCCGAGGCAGTCCTGAACGCGACGCGAGAGACGATGCCGGACGGTGGCAAATACTGTGTCATCGTTCCACTGGAGCGCAAAGGGGACTCCTGGCTCGGCGCCGCTGTGAACCGACGCAGCGAGACCGTTAAAATAAGCTACGACGAGCGCTTCGGGCTTCAATTCCCACGAGGAGAAAATGCATGAACCTGATCGAAGATAAATGGATCCCGGCCCGGCGCCGCAGCGGCAAGATCGAGATGATCGCACCATGGGAGATCACAGACGCATTCGATCGCGATCCCTTCACACAAATCGCCGCGCCCCGCCCCGACTTCAACGGCGCCCTCATCCAGTTTCTGATCGGACTGCTCCAGACCTGCTTCGCGCCCCAAAACTCCCAGGAATGGCGGCAAGAGTTGCGTCTGCCGCCACCACCCGGAGACCTTAGAATAGCTTTCCTCACAGTGACACCGTCGTTTAATCTGGATGGCGAGGGACCTCGGTTCATGCAGGACTTGACGCTGTCGGAGGAAGTCGCGGGACTCGAAGCGAAGGCCCAGGAGGATCGGGTAAAGCCCATTGCGGACATACTAATTGACATTCCAACGGGCAAAACACTTCGGGACAACACCGATTTTTTCGTTAAACGCGGTTATATCGAAGCGCTGTGCCCAGCCTGCGCGGGCACGGCGCTATTTACCATGCAGACCAATGCCCCTTCCGGGGGTCAAGGCCACCGAACCGGGATTCGAGGTGGGGGCCCACTAACCACCCTGGTTCTCGCCGACTCTCTTTGGGGGACATGTTGGCTGAGTGTTTTGGAGCGAAGCGAATTCCTGCGTGGTACCGGCAACCCCGCCAAAAACACTCCGGCAGATCAGTTTCCTTGGCTGGCACCCACAAGGACCAGCGAGGAGGGGAGAGGAACAACCCCTGAAGACGCACACCCAACCCAAATCTTCTGGGCGATGCCTCGGCGCATAAGACTGCTCTTTTCTAATGCAACAGGGGTGTGCGATCTGTGTGGCAAGAAGGACTGTGCAGTTGTTCTTAAATATCTGACAAAAAATCTAGGTACGAGTTATACAGGTCCCTGGAAACACTCGCTGTCACCCTATTTCATCGCTCAAGACGGAGTGCCGAGCCCATTTCACCCCCGACTCGGCGGTATCGGATATCGACACTGGCTTGGGCTGGTGCAGAGCAGTGACGACGGCCGGTCGAGGCGTGAACCAGCGGCTGTAGTCGCGCGGTATCTTCGCCTTGGAGGTGAGGACGTGCGGCTGTGGGCCTTCGGATACGACATGGACAACATGAAGGCGCGATGCTGGTATGACTCCTGCATGCCATTGACTCTTTGTAGTCCGGAAATCCAAGAGAATTTTGCATTTCACGTCTCGGCACTCATAAGAGCCGCCGATATCGCCGCATTTGAAACCCGCGGACAGGTCCGGAAGGCTCTATTCAAACAAGGCAGCGAGGTGAAGGGAGATTTTTCGTTCATCACCAGCAGATTCTGGCAAGAAACGGAGCCAGGTTTTTTTACCGCCTTGCCCCACCTGCGTGCGATGCTGCAGAAAGACGAGGATGCCACTCCCATCCTGGAGAGTTGGCACAAGCTGCTCGTCCAAGCGGCCGAAGCAATCTTCAACGATCTGTCCCAGACCGGCGCCTTTGAGGCAGCGGACCCCAAGCGCATCGCCCTGGCATGGCGCGGCCTTCGCATGGGGCTGTATGGAAAAAAACTGAAACAAACCCTGGGGCTGCGCTAGAGGGCCCCAGGAGGCACCTTATAAGAAGGGAGGAATGAAACTCAATGCCTGAGATTAAAATGATCTTCACGGAATGCGACGATTCTTCGGAGCTTCTTGTTGGTTGGTGGAAATCACTGGATCGGGATCGAGGAGAGAGGGCCAACCTGAAACGAGCCGCGAGCCCCACGCAGATCGCCTTCTGCCCGTCATTTCACCTTTTGTTGGGCCAACTGCGGGCCCAAGGCTATCGGCTGGCACATGAGAGTGCCGGTGCCGTCGCTGCAGGCGCAGGATTGGCTGCCCACGTCAAATCACATGAAGGAAATGCCTCACTCGCGCAGCAAATGGCTACGCCCAAAAAACGGGGCGGCGGTGCCCGAGTAAGCGGGCTGCGATTTCGCCGGTTGCTGGCCATTTCCGATCGCGACGAACTGTATTTACAGCTTGTGCGCGTGATTCGCCTGCTTGATGGAAAGGTGAATCTGGTTAGCCTGGCGAACGCGGCTTTCTGGTGGAATGAGAGAACCAAGAAAGATTGGGCCTACGATTACTATGCTGCTGCACCATCCGAACCATAAAAGGAGGAATCAAAACATGACCAGCTTCATCCAGCTTCATATGTTGACCAGTTACCCGCCCGCAAACCTTAACCGTGACGACCTTGGACGGCCCAAGACTGCCGTGATGGGTGGCGTTCAGCGCCTGCGCATCTCATCCCAGAGCCTTAAGCGGGCCTGGCGCACTTGTGACGCCTTTCGCCAGGACCTCAATGGCCACGTTGGCACCCGCACAAAGGAGATGGGAGTGAGAGTTCTCGACCGGCTTTCCAAGGCCGGCATCGCCGAGAGTGATGCCAAGGCCTGGGCTCAAGCAATAGCGGAACGTTTTGGAAAACTGAAGACCGGGAACGAGGAGATCGAGCAATTGGCTCATTTCAGCCCCGCGGAAGTAGCAGCGGTCGATGCTCTCACGAATGCCATCATTGCAGAACGAAGAGCTCCCCGGGAAGACGAGCTCAATGCACTTCTGCAAGCCTCTCACACAGCCGCCGACATCGCACTATTTGGCCGCATGCTGGCTGCCAATCCCTCTTTCAACACTGAAGCGGCAGCGCAGGTTGCTCACGCCATAAGCGTCCACAAAGTCGCGGTGGAAGATGACTATTTCACCGCTGTCGACGATCTCAACCGTGGCAATGAGGAGATGGGCGCAGCTCACATCGGAGAGACCGGGTTTGCCGCCGGTCTGTTCTATTTATATGTTTGCATCGACCGTGATCTGCTGTTGAAAAATCTCCAGGGCGATGAAGAACTAACTGCCAGGACTCTGCGCGCGCTGGCCGAGGCTGCGGCTACCGTTGCACCGACCGGCAAGCAGAATAGCTTCGCCTCGCGAGCATACGCCTCTTACATTCTGGCGGAAAGGGGCTCAAGGCAACCTCGGTCGCTTTCGGTTGCATTCTTAAAGCCGGTTTCAGGATCGGACATGCTAAACGATGCCATCGCCGCGCTCACGGACACGCGGTCAAAAATGGACACGGTTTATGGAAAGCTCTGTGAAACAGATATGGCCATAAATGCAGTCCAAGGCGAGGGAAAGTTCGAGGAACTGCTCAAATTCGTGGCTTCTCGACCAGAGAAGAGGAATCTATGATGACCGACTACCTCGTTTTCCGACTCTACGGACCCATGGCCTCGTGGGGTGATATTGCCGTAGGCGAGGTTCGGCCGAGCTTCACCTATCCCTCAAAATCGGCGGTTCTCGGCCTCATTGCCGCGGCGCTTCGAATTGATCGCGATCAGGAGGATCAGCACCGCGTATTGGGAACTGCTTACGGTTTTGCCGTGCGGGTCGATAGCATGGGAACGCCCCTGGTCGACTATCATACCGCGCAGGTTCCGCCGTCGGGGAGCGGCCGCAATCGACGGACCTTCGCGACGCGCAGGGACGAGCTATGCACGCTGCCCAAGGACAAGTTGAATACCATCCTCTCCCGCCGCGACTATCGCATGGACGCGATTTCCACCGTGGCCATCTGGGCGCGCGTTGGAGCCCCCCCTTACGCGCTCAGGGAGATTCAGGCTGCGTTAGACCGCCCCGGATATGTGCTTTACCTGGGGCGGAAGTCATGTCCTTTGGCACTGCCCACGGAGGCAAAGGTGATCGGCGCGGCGTCCCTTCGCGAGGCATTCGCAGCGGCGCAGTTCGCGGAATTCGATGCGCTGCACCATCTCAAGCCATCAGGTACGCCTGCCCTGTATTGGGAGGACGGCGCCGAGGCAGGCATTCCGTCGCGGCATGTTTTCGAGCGGCGGGACGTGCCGCTCTCGCGTCGCCGCTGGCAATTCGATGTTCGGCAGGAGCACCATGCGCCTCTGGATCGAGAGGAGGGCTGATCCATGTACTTCAGCAAGATCACTGTTCGGGAAGACGCTGCCGGCTCCGGGAAATTCTGGAGCGCTTTCCGGAGCGCATACAGTCTGCACCAGGCCATCTGGGAACTCTTCGGAGACCGGGCGGACCGGGAGAGGGATTTCCTCTACCATGTGAAGGAAGCCGGCGGCCCGCCTGCCATATATGCGCTCTCGATGCGGCCGCCGGCCGACCCAAACCGGATGTGGAATCTGGACGCCAAGAAGTTTGATCCACAACTTCACGCCGGGATGCACCTGGGCTTTCTGCTCCGCGCCAACCCAGTCAGGACGCGGGAGGGCAAACGCCACGATGTGGTTATGGAGGAGAAGCAGAGGCTCAAAGCCCAAAATGTAGGTAGAGCAGACTGGCCCTTGGAGGCGGAACTCGTTCAGGAGGCGGGAGCAAAATGGCTCGAAGCCCGTTCGGAAAAAGCAGGTATTCAAATTCGCAGTGTGCGCGCCGATGGATATCGCCAACACCAGTTCTTCAAGAGGGGCGCCGAACGGCCGGTCTGCATCAGCACGCTGGATTTCACAGGAGTTTTGGAGGTGGTCGACGCCGCGAGTTTCCGGGACGCATTGTGCCGCGGATTCGGACCGGCAAAAGGATTTGGCTGCGGGATGATGCTGATCCGCAGAATTGGATAAGGGCTGAGCCTTCTCGGAACCGGAACGGGTCGAACTGCATCGTCGATACCGTGGAGCCAAGATGTCCGAAATGATAAAAGATCAACCTTCCAGTCTCTACCAGCAAATTCGTATCGTTCTCATGCAGGCTCACGACCGTTCCTGGCAGGCAGTAAACTGGGAGATGGTCGCCTGCTACTGGGAAATCGGTCGGCTGATTGTAACTGACGAGCAGGAGGGAGAGCCTCGGGCTGATTATGGCAGGGGGATCGTCCGGGAGCTTTCAACTAGACTGACCGCCGAATTTGGTGCCGGTTTCGACAAGTCTAATCTGTGGAACATACGGGCCTTTTTCTTGCCTACCCAAAAATCGACGCAGTGCGTCGAGAATTGTCCTGGACCCATTACCGCCTCCTGCTTCGGGTCGAGAGGCCTGAGTCACGCGCGTTCTATGAGGCCGAGGCAGTGAATGCACGGTGGTCTACCCGTGAATTGGAACGGCAAATTCATTCGATGCTTTTCGAGCGGCTCGGCCTATCCCGCGACAAGCCTGGGGTTATGGACCTGCCCGTGAAGGGTCACGAGATCCAAAAGCCGGTGGATCTGGTGAAAGATCCCTACGTCCTGGAGTTCGCGGGTCTTCGGCAGGACGAGCGGTTTCTGGAGAAGGACCTGGAGAGCGCCTTGATCGGGAAGCTACAGAAGTTCCTCCTCGAGCTCGGGCGTGGTTTCGCCTTCATGAGCCGCCAGCAGAGAATTACGCTCGATGGCAAACATTTCTATGTCGATCTCGTGTTTTACAACCGGTTGACGCAAAGCTTTGTACTGATAGATTTAAAGGTGGGAGAGCTGACCCACCAGGACCTCGGGCAGATGCAGATGCACGTAAACTATTATCAGCGCGAGCTGACCGCCGCCGATGAAAATCCGCCGATCGGGATCGTCCTGTGTGCAGATAAGAGTGAGGCCGTCGTTCGCTACACCCTTCCCGAAGGTAATCAGCAGATCTTCGCATCCCGCTATAAGCTCTACCTCCCGACCGAAGAGGAACTGGCCGCGGAACTGGTGTGCGAGCGGGAGTGCTTCGAGACGTGGGCGAGGCTTTCCGAAATGGATGTTAAACCGGAGGTTGAGTAAGTCATGCTCCCGCCCCTCAAACCCATTCCCATAAAGGATCGAGTCTCTGTCGTCTTCGTGGAGAAAGGCCAGCTTGACGTCCTGGACGGAGCGTTCGTCGTTGTGGACACTAACGGCGTCCGAACCCATATCCCGGTCGGTGGCGCCGCCTGCCTGATGCTCGAGCCGGGGACGCGGGTGTCTCATGCGGCAGTAGTGCTTGCCTCCAGAGTCGGCTGTCTGCTGGTTTGGATCGGCGACGGCGGGGTGCGTCTCTATGCATCGGGGCAGCCGGGTGGTGCGCGTGCCGACCGGCTGCTCTATCAGGCCAGTCTTGCCCTGGACGAGGCAGCGAGACTCAAAGTGGTCCGGAAAATGTATGCTCTTCGGTTCAAGGAGGAGCCGCCGGCCCATCGAAGCGTGGCCCAGCTGAGGGGCATCGAAGGCGCACGGGTCAGGAAGATGTATGAACTTATTGCCCGGCAGCACAAGGTAGATTGGCAATGGCGCAATTACGACTACAGCAAATGGGAGAGCGGCGACGTTCCCAATCGCTGCCTTTCCGCAGCCACGGCGTGCCTCTACGGGATTACCGAGGCAGCCATCCTAGCGGCCGGTTATGCGCCGGCTGTTGGGTTTATCCATACGGGCAAGCCCCAATCCTTCGTTTACGACATCGCCGATATATTCAAGTTCGAAACCGTCGTCCCTGTAGCCTTTCGCCTTGCCGCCACGCAGCCTGCAAATCCCGAGCGTGCTGTCAGAATCGCCTGCCGTGATTCATTCCGGCAGACACGGGTCCTGCAAAGGATCATTCCCACCATCGAGGAGGTGCTGGCCGCAGGCGAGCTTTCCATCCCCAAACAGCCGGAAGAGAGTGTAGCTCCGGCGATCCCCAATAAGGAGCAGCTGGGCGATGCTGGTCATCGTGGTTGAAAACGTTCCGCTCCGGCTCCGGGGCAGGTTGGCTGTCTGGTTACTGGAGGTGCGGGCCGGGGTATATGTCGGCAAATATGGCCGGCGCATCCGGGACATGCTCTGGTGGCAAGTGCGCGAAGGTATTGGCGAGGGCAACGCTGTGATGGCGTGGACCACTACCACCGAAAACGGGTTCGAGTTTGAGACTGTCGGCGCAAACCGGCGAACTCCGGTAGAATTTGACGGCATCAAGCTTGTGTCGTTCCTTCCGGAAAGTGCCAGTGGCGGGCATGCAGAGAACGCGCCTGAAGGTGATCAAAAAGCTGGCGGCCAGTCGGCAATTTCAAATTCCGACGGGTAGTCAAATGATTTCAAGAACTTAGAAATGGAGTGTTCCCCACGGGCGTGGGGATGAACCGGTTTCGGCATCAAATAGGGAGTGACATGCCTGGTGTTCCCCACGGGCGTGGGGATGAACCGGTCAGACCCGTTTTCGTACCCTGCCAAACTCGGTGTTCCCCACGGGCGTGGGGATGAACCGATCCCAGGCCGACCGAAGTTCTCCTATAGTTCGTGTTCCCCACGGGCGTGGGGATGAACCGTATCCCCCTGCGCTAATCTCTATCGTCAAGAGGTGTTCCCCACGGGCGTGGGGATGAACCGACCTTCACTTCCCTCTTGTGGGCTGAGGGATTGTGTTCCCCACGGGCGTGGGGATGAACCG
>Ga0315289_10014194_pt1 | contig 11136 bp, 4 predicted proteins | sample YL17G11_40_MG_FD_203452 | JGI IMG/M metagenome (GOLD analysis project Ga0315289, IMG submission 203452) | Sediment microbial communities from Yellowstone Lake, YNP, Wyoming, USA - YL17G11_40 | ecosystem: Environmental > Aquatic > Freshwater > Lake > Sediment | place: USA: Wyoming | collected...
CAAGAAGGGCCCCTCAGCCACATTTGTGCAGTTCAACATGGCTCTTTCAAAGTAGAGGCCGAACTGCCAGCCAGTGAGGTTCGCCACATCAGCCACCGTAACATTTACTTGAAAAGTTTCACCAACTGTCACAACCCTTGACACAGGTTCGACCGCCATTTTCGGGGAAGCTGCTGAGACTTTGAAAGCTGAAAAAGTAAAGGTCAAGAATACAACGAGTAAAGTTACTGCTACGCAACTTTTCCTGGGAAACATCATCCCCCTTCTCCTTCTAATTTGCAATTAAAAACAATGGAAAGAAGGTATTTAAGACTTCAGGAACTAACCTCTATGAAAACTCATTTAAACAAGCAGCGAGCAGCAAGAACAAGAAGCACGATGAAGACTCGCAAAACTGCCTTCTTCATTTTTCTCACAATCGCAGTCGCAGTACTATCATTCAGAACTGGAAAAGCGACAACCACAACAATCCAAGTTCATCCTTCGGTCCAAACTGTAACCTTAGGAGACACTGTCACGGCTGATATTGACTTGGACTTCGCGGAGAATCTCTCTGGCTATGACATATCCATGAGCTTCAGCAACGGTGTACTGAGCGCTGTCGCAATTGAATATGAAGGATACCTTGAAGAACCTACACTCATTGTCCGCCAAGAAGTCAACAACTCGGCAGGCTATGTTCGTTTGGTGATGCTGAGCCTGAACACTTCAGTATCTAAAACTGGAGGCTCCCCACCACCACTGGTCACCGCAACCTTCACAGCGATCGGAATTGGCACATCCGATCTGCACCTGTACGGCACTAAACTTTCCTTTTCCAACGGATCTGCAATATTGCATGAAACTTTGGATGGCCAAGTAACGTGCACCGCGATTCCCGAGTTTTCACCTGACATTGCTCTGCCCATTTTCTTGATCATGTCCGCACTTGTTTTTGCTGCTGCTCAAAAATGCAAGAAAAATTGGCACCAACGGTTGCTCTGACTTTAGCTGGGTAAGCCAGAAGTGTCAATTGGACACAAAAGAAGAAGGATAGTTATGGGATGTATGTGTACCAGAAGTTTGCTCCGACCAATGCCAAGTCGAAGATGTCTATTATTCCGTTGCCGTTCAAGTCGTAGGTCGAGTTGGCTTGGTCGTAGAGTCTGGCTACTGTGCCGAGGTCTAGCACGTCCACAGAACCGTCGTTGTCAATGTCTCCCTGAATCGGTGAGAAAGTATACGTGAAGTCTGGTCCGACGTTTATCTGGTTTAGACCGCCTCTTTCGTATCGTAGGTCTGAGATGGACGGATAGCTGAGGTTAGCCCATTGGACGTATATGATTCCTGTTTGAATGTTCTTCCAGCCTGGAACCGTGCTTTCACGCTTCCATATGTGATAGTATGCTGCGCGGAACTGCACTGTTAAGAGCGTTCTAGCGCCGCTTATCGCACTGCCTGACATTTGCCCGGTCATCTTTCCATCCACCTCGTTCACAATTAAGGTTCCTTCGTCCCAGGTGTTCCATGCTACTCCAACATAGTCCAGCAAGCTTGTGTTGTAGTCAATCTCAAAAGCGAAGCCAGTCACTTCAGATTCATTGGAAATGCCGATTGCAATTGAAAATGTCTCCCCATACTCTCGGCAGATCCTGTTCATGGGGCTCATTTGAAGTGTTGGACGAACGAAGGTTGCAGTGACGGTTTTGTTGACATCCATAGTGACGTTGATTGGATTATCGGTTCCGGAAGCATCACCACTCCAGTCGCTGAATAGCCAGCCAACGTTGGCAAAAGCAGTTAAGGTCACAACGGTTCCGTATGTGTAGGCAGTCGATGAGGATTCCTCAGATGCATAAGTGAATTTTGACTGATCACTAGAGTATTGGTAGAAGGCTTTGATCCACGCTGCGCTTCTTGCTATGTTTGAAATGCTAGCATCGTCAATAAGACCTTTCCACATATAGATTGCGGTTGCCTTGTCATAGGTGCCAATATAAGCATTATTTGTTCCAACTGCAATTCCGAGGCTCTCATTTTTGGTTTCCACTCCGTCAACATATATTCTGTGGATAGTCCCATCATTTGTAGCAACGATAAAGTGCCAGTTTGCAGTATCCACAGCCACACCGCTGTCCAGATTATTGCCGTATGTTCCGTTGTTGGTGTAGCTTGACCAAACGCCACTGTTGATTCCTATGGTGAATCCAGAGCCATTGACTGCCCCTCTATGAATATTCAAGATTCTCATCGAATTGGATGTAGAATTTGCTTTGACCCAAGCAGCTAGTGTTCCAGCAGAGGTAAGAAACACGTTGGAAGCTGGTAATTGAATATAATCGTTGCTTCCGTCGAAGAACTGTGCGTCACCTATTTTGCCGCTTGTTGTAACTGTGGGCTCTCCTGCACGCAGTTTTGTTCCGTTGTTGCCGTCCGCAGTGCTGTCTCTAACGTGTGAACTGTCAGGATCATCTTTCATGAAGGAGAAAAATGTGTAGTTGGAATCCCAAACGTTGGGGCTGTTACTGTGATTGTCAAAACCTACTATGCTGTTTCCATAGTAAAGCCAGATGTAATCGTTGGCAGAGTTTGCGGTTATGTTGGTTTTAACCCAAATCACCGAAGCATTATTCGTCGGGTCGAACTTCTCAATTGCATAGTCTAGTTCAGTCGTATTATCGCTGGAAACAAACCTTATGTCGCTTCCGGTTGTTCTGTTCACGTGTTGCCAAAAGCCGGAGTTCTGTGCCGTTGAGAATGTCGCTGGAACAGCGAAGTTGACCAGGTTTTCACCTATTACGCTGTTGTTGAAAGTTATTTTCATGCGATAACCAAAGCTGGAGTTCCACCAGTTTCCTCCAGTGTTTCTGCTAACCGAACCACCGCCAACAACCGTGACCGTCAGAATATAGTGGTTTTGCATAAATGTGGCGGTAACAGTCTTGTCACCATCAATGAAAATCGTGTTGGGATTAGTTGAACCAGACAAGTCGCCACTCCAATGGTCAAAGCTCCATCCGGCTACAGGGATAGCTGTCAATTCAACCACATCACCATATTGATAAGGTGCGGTCTGGCTCAGATTTATTGAGCCGCTGCCTATAGTCGCTACACTCAAGGTGTACGTTTTCTCTTCAGGCCATGTGGTTGTTGTTGGTTCTGGAGACGAGTACTTTCGTATGATGAACCAGTCGCATGAGCTTGATTCTCCAGCTGGATGATAGTTTCTGATTCCAACTCCCCCGCTTGTCCATGATTCAAGTCCAGTTGTGATCGTTCCGATTAGGACATCGTTTACGAGGGTTTTTACTTCATTGCCATTTTTCCATTGCGACTCCAAAACATAATACTGGTTTTGATTCCAGCTGTATGTTTGGTCGCTTAGATCCGAAAAGACATCCGCAACTCTTTTGCTGAATTTGTGGCTAGACCCTTCCTCCGAGGCCATTCCACGTTGTGTATAGAAGTTTGATGAATCTTGATATGCAAACATTGTTCCGAAATAATTGCCCGTGTTTCCAGCGAAATTCATTTTTGCTCTTACTGCATAACCCGTCGTGAAATCGGAATCAGTTACTCTTATCCTATTCACACCAGTTCCACTGCTTGTAAGAATGTCTTCTTCTGGTTTGAATGTCCAAGTTCCCACGTCTTGTGTCCACTCGGCTCCGGGCGGTAGCAACGCAGAATCAAGATCGCTTTCATATAGCATCCCAATTTTATACGTATCACCAGCATAGTAACACCATAGCTGGTCTGATGATGCACTGTAAGAGTTTTGGAATATGTTATCGGTCATGATTGCGGTGTGCTCCTGGGTTCCTCCTTCCCATCCAGCTGCCGTACTTTTCACTTCAAACAAGTGTTCTCTATCTGTTGTATAGAACGTACAGGATTTCTCTCTGTATAAATCGAAATTGCCTGAGGGGTTCAAAACTATCAGGTAATAATAGTCGCCCCTTTTGAATGTTGTTGCATCACAATAGCCAGATCCGAAAATCGGGTTATTTGCATCTCTGGTCCAAGTTATTAAATCCGTTGACGTTGCCAAACCGATTTGATGTGGGATGGAATAATACCAAAGATAGTAAGTATCATCAATCTTTATGACAGACGAAGGTTCTGTTGAACTATCCCATTGCCCCACGTTTTCAGGAAGAACAGGATTACTTGCACTTTTTGTCCAATCTACGCCATTGCTGCTTGTTGCTAACCCAATATGCCACGAGCCCAGCCCGACCGCATTTCCTCCATACAGCATGTACCATTCTCCATTTTCGTACCACACATTCGGCAGTGAAACATCAACACTATCCCATTGCCCTGGCGAGGAAGACAAAACAGGATTGTGTGGGTCTTTTGTCCAGTGGAACCCATCTGAACTAATCGCTCGTCCGATACAGCGGTGTCCACTTGGAGTATTCATACCGAAATACATATAATACGTACCATCAACGCACAAAACTGATTTTACGGCAACCAATGCCTCTGTTCCGCTTGGAGACAGAACTGGATTTCCCGAATATGGCGTCCATTCTCTCCCCTCTGCAAAATCATCGAAAAAGCTAAACGTTGTCCTCCCACTGCTTGTGCTGATTGCGCTGGACTTTCCGTAGTACATGTAAATTGTCGTTGAGCTTGAGGCTGGGATATTTGGAACCTTGACCCAAGCTAGGGCAGAGGTGGAGGGACTGTAGGTTTCGATCCAGTAGGGAATCAGAGTTACGCCGTTGCTGCTTGTGAACCGCAAATCAGAGAAATCTGGTTTCATGTCTGAATCATAGTTTATGTTGATTTTGACTTGATGGTCAATTAGAGTGCTGGGGTTCAGACTGTTGTCAATTGTTATGGGCTTCCTCTTGGCCCAAGACGGGTCGTACCACGCTGGAGAGGCGGAAACACTTGGCATGATACGTAGTGTGACCAAGAAGCCGCTGGCTAAGATTATGGCGATCATGAAGGAAAAATAGGATAATCTTCGATATCGTCTAGGCAACATGGACAGTCCTTTCTCCCCCTTAATTTGCAGTAGAATATTAAGGAAGGAAGGTATTTAAAACTTCAGGAACAGACTTCTATCCGTCCAATTAGCCCGCGCTGGCGCCTGTTAGTGTTGGGACGATGTTTGGAGCTTCAGGAACACGTTTGTATTTTAGAAGTTGAAAAAAAGAGGAGTTGTTGGTTGATCGCTCTGCTTGACTCTGCTTCTACCAGCCGTAAGGGAAGTTCGTTGCAACTTTCACGAGGTCATAGAGGTCGATGACATTGTCTGTAGCTTTGAGGTTGTACTTTGCTATATCCGGCGTGACTGTTTGGTCGTAGAGGGCAGCTACTGTGGTGAGGTCCATCACGTTCACCATGCCATCGCAGTTAACGTCTCCTTGAATCAGTTCGACAGCTATGTCCAGATCGGCTGGCATGTTGATTCCACTTTCGGTTATGGTCCCTGCGGGGTCAACGTAACTCAGGCTAGCGCCAGTGAACTTTATGAATGCGTGCAGCGGACCCAGATTGTTGGTGCGCCAAATGTGTTCGAGATCAGCGATGAACTCTACGTGGAAGGTCAGTGTAAATAGAAGCCCATTTGTTCCAGTCCAGATGATGCCGCCAGTGTCGACAACGGTTATCGTGCCTGGTAGATCCTCGGTGTAGCTAGCTCCGTCAGTTCCGTCTCCTAGAACTCCATTTGTCCAGCTAACGCCTGTGAGGTCTAGAAGACTGTTGTCGTAAGCGATTACTAGAGTGTAGTCGTGAAGGTTAGTGCAGTCTGTTACGTTAACTTTTATTTGGAATGTCTTGCAGTACTCGATTGGTTTGCTTGGATTCGGATCGATGAATTCAAAATGGAGGTCTGGCGTTGTCGCGCTCATGGTGTACAACCCGTCAGTCTTTGTTGCTGTGATTTCATCTCCATTGTGATTGCTGAGCTTGACCATTTTGAATTGAATTGAAGTCGACAGGACGAAGTTACACGCTTTGACTATCTTGAACTTCAGACCAAAGAGTGTGTGCGTGCCAGTATAACCCGGCTGGCCTGTCGCAACGGCTGCATACCTAAAATAGCCTGGACCCGTCTGATACGGTGGACCAGTTTCCCCCTTCAGCGGTTCAAAGAAACCTTGAGGCCAGATTAAGGTCAGATTTGTTTTGTCTAAGCTGTTGAATGTGATCAAAGCGTCGTTCCATGTTATATTAATGTCGAAGCCAAACAGGTCAGTGATTTCTACGTCCACGTAAACGTCGAAGAAGCTGTTAAGGTCAATGGGATGCTTGCTTATGGTGCCAGGACTTATGTAGATTGCATCTGGGTCTGCATTTGCAGGTTTTATTGATACAGCGGTGACGAAAATTCCTATGAGCAGTATTGATGTCATTATAGCAACAAGTAGTTTTGTATTCATTTTTCTCCTTTCTCCTTTCAATTTGCAGCATAATATGAATTGAAAGCGCTATTTAAAAGTTCAGTAACAAACCTCTATTCAGATGGATGGCTCGCGCAAAAGGCTTTGACATGTAGATTGTGGATCTGACCTGCTGTGCGCGTTTCAGGTTGGAACGGTTTTCTGTCAACCTGCGAGTAAAAAGAAAAAAAGGAATGTTTAGGATGGCTATGGAATGTATGTGTACCAGAAGTTTGCTCCGATCAATACCAAGTCGAAGATGTCGATGACGCCGTTGCCGTTCAAGTCGTAGGTCGAGTTGGCTTGGTCGAAGTAGACCGCCACTGTTCGAAGGTCCGTGACGTCCACAGAACCGTTGTTATCTATGTCTCCCTGAATCGGTGAGAAGGTGTAGGCGACCTCTGGGCCCACGCTGATCTGGTTTTGGGTTCCACCCCGTACGTAGCTGAGGTCTGGACTGCTTGGATAGCTCAGCTTGGCCGACTGAATATAGATTACTCCAGACTGATCGTTCTTCCAGCCAGGAATCTTGCTTTCATCCTTCCAAATTCGGTGGTACGCCGCACTGAATTGTATTGTTACCAAGGTTCTAGGTCCATTTATAGCACCACCAGATGTGGAGCCAGTGATTATGCCGTCAGCCTCGTTGACCGTTATCGTTCCTGACCCCCAAGCGTCCCATGTTCTGCTCGCATAGTCCAAGAGCGTTGTGTTGTAGTGAATCTCAAACTCAAAGTCTGTCACGTCGAACTCGTTGGAAACGGCTATAGACACTGTGAAGGTCTCACCGTACTTGCGACAGGTCTTGCTGGTTGGACTCATCTGAAGCGTTGGTGTCTCACCTGAAATCGTGTAGGTTCCATCACTGACGGTGTTCGGGATAGGATCGGCCTGAGAATCGCTTAGCTTGTGAGTGTCGAATTGGATGGGCGTCTGCCTCGGAAAATTGCTTTGAGGATCTTGAACGGTGAATGTGAGCTCGTACAGAGGAGTTGGTCCCGTGCTGGTGAAGCTGTTTGCCGTGGAAACAGCAACAAGCTTGTAGTAGCCCGCACCGCTTTGCTCCACTGGGCATTCCCAGTTTCCGCTGCCCCAAATGTTGTTCAGCGTGGTCGTGTAGTCAACGCTGGCAAGCGTCAACAGACTATTTTCCCATGTTACGTTGAAGTCGAAACCACGGAGGTCTGTAACGCCTGTGATGGTCACGTCCACTTTGAAGCTTTCGCCCACATCATCAATGGTTTTCTCTGTAAGTTGCGGGTTAATGTAGGTCTGCGCGCTCGGAACAAAAAGTGCCGTCAGTGTGTGCTCCTCGTCCATGGTCACGGTGTAAGACAAAGAGCTTCCAACATTTTCACCGTCGAGGTCCCAATGATCAAGCTTGTAGCCCGCGTCAGGAACTGCGGTAACAATCTGCTGAGAATCCACGTCAAGCGTGTAAACTCCAGGTGAAGGGTCAGTCGTTCCGTGCCCAGAAACGGCAACAGTCAAATCAAACCCTCGCACTTCCTCTGAGCCTACACTCGCCGTAGGATCGGGTGGAAAGCAGTTTCGAACAACAATGTTGTCATGAACAGTGGTGAAAGAGTTTGCACTGCCTGTTGACTGTTCCAAGTAAGCATAGGCGCTATGCCATGTCAGACTGTGCGTATACCAATCGGCCCAAACCACTCCGTCGAGCAAGCATCTGAGCCGCGTGCCATCTATTTGGATCTCAACTACCCTGTTCAGGTCTCCTGCCGCCGATGTTGTCTTTATCACTTTTGGATTGCTTGGACTGGTAGGACCAGGGTATCTTATTTGAAGGTAATACAGCCCTGCATAGATCATGAATCTGATCCATAGTGGTTGATTGAATAAGAAGTCAGTAGTTGTTGAAACAGGAATCAGATCAATAACGGCCGCTCTCTCTCCAGTATCCAAGTTTTCCAAGAACACTTTGAAGGACATTCCGTTTGAGAAGTCGAAGCTAGTTCTTGTAACCGTGTACAGATCTGTCCAGGCACCTCCACTTGAGGACTTTTCATTAATCTCCAAACGCTGGTTTGTCTCAGATACACTCCCTATCGGTGAGCCTGACACCGCCCCGCTTCCTGTTTGCCACTTTGTCGAATTCAGGCTATTGTCGTTAAAGTCGTCGAAGAAACTGAAGGTGTTGTCTCCGTTACTTGTCGCGCTTGCGGATGGATTTCCATAGTACATATATATGGTTTTTGTGGACCCAGCGAGTATGGATGGGATCTTGACTTGGATGACCGCATTGGGGTTGCCTGCAGATGGTAATGCCTTAGCTAACCCGATCCTGCCGTTATAAATGCCGTAAGCTGAGTAGTAAAGCCATATTTCGCCTCCAACTTCAATGCAGCTGGATCTGTACAAATGCGATCCTTCCCAGGTACCGGATACGCGGGTCAGGATTGGGTTGCGCGTCGATTTTGTCCATGTGACCTTGTCAGTTGACTCTGCAAATCCTATGCTTCCTGTATTGGGAGCGGAGTAGTACATCCAAAACTCGCTTCCATGCTTGCTGACTTCTATGTGCCAAATCATATTCCCCTCCCAACCCTGATCGGGCGATAGGACGGGCTCTGCATTGTTTTCTCTAGTCCAAGTACCTGTTGGATCCGCGCATGAAAAGAGCATCGTACGTACAACATGCGATGCTCGTGTGCCTTCGCCTGAGCCTAACCACAACCAGAATCTGGTCCCATCGTGATAGGCGGTCGGTGACAGAAACAGGTCAGCTGATTCGTATTTATGACCATCAGGCGCCACAAAGTTGACGTCAGAGGAAAGCACCGGGTCTTCGACTCCGTCACTATCCCGGTCGAATTTCGTCCAATGCAAACCGTCTGTGCTGGTCGCCATACCTATTCTGTCGGCGCTACCATTTGACCCGTCGAAGAAAAGATACCAAGTTCCGCTCACTATTACGACATCAGGGTCAGCGCACGCCCAAGAATCAAACGACCCTCCAGGACCATTTGGAAGCAGTGGGATAGGAACTCCTGCGTCTGTCCATGTTATCCCGTCGTTAGACCTGACCAGAACAAGCACCTCGACTGCACCTACGGGTTCGTAGAACATCCAGTATTTGTATCCATCATAGCCGCTCGGGAAATAGAGCACTTTGGGATGAACAGTGTCAGTATACCCATAGGTAGGTATACTCAGTGGATTGCTCGGATATTTCCAGTTCATGACATCGGGCGAGGCTGGCTGATCCGGCGTCGGCATAGATTCAATCCAGTAATTCAGAACGGTGGAGCTGTCTGGATCGTAGAATCTTAAGTCACCAAGGTCTGACTTCATCTTGCCTGCCGAGATAAGCGACCCTGCGTCAAAAGCAATAGAAACCGGATAGTCGGTCAATGCTCTTGAGTTTAAGGTGTTGTCTATTTGGATTGATTTTCTGTACTGCCAGTTAGTGTCCCACCAAGGTTCTCCAGATGGAGCTTGAACCCTATTTGTGAACAAAGCCGGTGAAAGAACAGCGACTGCCATCAATGCAATGAGAATTAGACTACAGTTTACCCTGCGATATGCCATTTTCTTCCTTTCTCCTTTTAATTTGCAATATAACAACAGATATACAATACTATTTAAGACTTCAGGAACCATCCTCTATGAAGTAGTCTGAGTGTCCCCGCGCGCCTAAGAACGAAACAAAAATCTCCCCATAGAGAAACCCCAGCTCCCCTCATTTTCGAAAGACACTACCGCAAAAGAATGCTTCAGTGCTAAGCGCGCGCGGAATTGCCTTCTATAGCCAAACTGAAAAACATCATGCGAACCATATTGACAGGATTGTACTGACCCATAGATAATAAGTGAGATGAGCCGTGCGTAAAAGGATCCGTGCAAATTAAAAGGGAAAGGATCAATCGCGCACGGTTCATCCCATCTTAAGAACCGAGATAGAATCGAACTTATAAACATTGTTCCATCAGACAGAAGAAACGTGGCAATTCATTCAGAAACCTACCGATCCTTATACCACTTTCTAATCAGCAGACAAAGAATCCTGATGATTCTGGCACAAAGTGTTATCAAATGATAACTAGATATATACACTGAGATGCAAAACAGAAGAAAACTCAGACAGACAACATCGAACGAACGATTTGGCCGAAACACATATCTGCCTCAGCTGTGCAGTATCACAGGAAGGGAAAGGAAACAGCGCACGGTTGCCGAACAGGCTAGTTGTCATTCTCCTAGCGCTTGTGACTAATACGACCGTAGTATTCATCTCTAATCTTTTTCGTTGGCTCCAATCTCTCAACTAAATCATCTATTCATAGCGCATCCTCAGAGGTGCGCGCGAAGCCAGACAGGCGCGCCAAGAATGTGTTGCGTTTGACAAATTCCTTCGGTTCTCTACCGAAGACTTTGGCTTCTCAACGCATTTTCCCCCAGTGCAATAGGTGTTGAGCATTGGAATATTTTGCATTCGATTCATATTACAAGCGCGAATCATGACTTTATGAAAGTCTTGTTTGAAATAGAACTAAGTTTCAAAACATATATATGCCAAGCTACATACAATTGCTACTGTCGCAGAACAGCGCCGTGCAAAAGGGAGAAAGGAAGCAGTGAAGAATAGTAAATCTAGTTGGCACTTTCTAGAATATCCTACATTAACCTTTTTGAAAAGGCGCACGCACTTCAAAAAGTCTGGCGTATTGCTTTTTTTAATCTCAATCACTATCTTGAGCTCCTTGCGTTACAGGGTTTTTGCCGGAACCACTGTGAT
>Ga0315289_10014196_pt1 | contig 11135 bp, 23 predicted proteins | sample YL17G11_40_MG_FD_203452 | JGI IMG/M metagenome (GOLD analysis project Ga0315289, IMG submission 203452) | Sediment microbial communities from Yellowstone Lake, YNP, Wyoming, USA - YL17G11_40 | ecosystem: Environmental > Aquatic > Freshwater > Lake > Sediment | place: USA: Wyoming | collected...
TTTTTAAAATCAATTACTGCTATTTCTTGATCTAAAATTTCTTTTTTATCGGTTCTTATTCCTTCAAGTCTTGGTTGCATCAATATTTTACTTAACATAAAATCACAAATTCGTAGTTCTATACTTCTCAACTATAAGATTATCCTTATAATATTTTGGTTTGATAAATTTAAAAGTAACACCATAATATAATTTTAAGAATTTCATCATTGAAGAAGAAAATAAAACATCACTTGCATCCATGTTTTCAATGGTTTTAACAAGGTTAGGTTCATCTTTCGATCCTTTCTTAGTGATCCTCAAAATAAATTCCTGCCTTACAGAACTAATTGAAAGATAGTTTTTTTCTGATCCTAGTTCCTGACTAATTCTCAATGCAGTTAACCAATCATAAATTTGTGGACTGATAAAATGATACTTGTCTTTACTTGATTGAAAAATACTCAATAAAGCCATGTTTTCTTTAATCATTATCCCCTTAATTTTTCTTATCCTGTACTCTGTTAATTTCTTTTCAAAATCACTAAAAACGCATGATTTCCTTTTGCCTGATGATATGCCTAAAACATTCCTATAAGGAAATACAAGAAGATTAAAACCTAATCTATTTTTCTCATTAAAAATCCTAAAAACCAGTAACCTACGTTTAAAATCAATTACAAATCGCTTTCTCATACATACCAAACTCGTGTATGACTAAAGAATTAGTTGTTTTTAAAGTATTTAAACCATTCTTTTAAACTTTTTAATCTGTTTATCAGTCTTTTTTAACAACATTTTAGAATAAGCAATTCTATCATCTAGTTTTTTAGATGTTTCTTCTAGTTTTCTTAAATACGCTTTTGATGGTTTTTTCATTAAATTATCCTTCTAAACTTTCTGTAAGGTTTTCTTACTTTGACATGCTCTGTAAATAATTTTTGTGCTGATATGTCGCTATGAAGTCTTTCTGGAAATTCTCTTTGAAACTCTGATTTCTCATTATTGGTAAAGGTAAAGTGCCACTTCATACAATCCTTTTGAACTTTTTAGTCTTAACTGACCTCATTTGAATACCTTTAGCAATCTTTCTCTGACTATCTTCCGATCTGATAGGATATTCTTCTTTAGCGATTTTTAACGCCCTTGAAAATGACATCCTTTTGCATGGCATTAAATATCTAACATCCTTCTTATTCTTGAAATCTTTTTCTTGGAAGATGGAGAAGTTGCTGTTTTATGTAATGATTCTATATCCTTTTTAATTTGGCTTGGTAAAGCTTTTAAACCTCTTTCAAAAGTAGTCATGTGTCTTTCTTGATAACCCATTTGTAATTTTCTCTTCTCTTCTTGGACCGCTTGGTATTCTCTATCTCGTTTATCCCTGTCTTGCATCGCTGCAAGTTCTTCTTTTGCTTTTTCTATTTCACGACCAGTAACCATACTAATAATTAGCTTTATATTTTTAAAAAGATTGTTCTATTGATTTAATGTAATGGTTTGTTTTTCTTCAATCCTCTTTTGCTCTCTTCTCTTCAACTCTTTGATCATATCAGCATTACAGATTAATGGCTCTATTTCTTCCGTATGGTCGTACATCTTGAAAAATGGCGCTGTCCTGTATGTGATTGTCTTAACATGCGATAGATAAGGATAACTCAAAACCTTGATCCTACAAAACGTTTCATTTTGGCTTAACTCGGGCATGATCAAGAAATCTGTTACGTTCCTGATTCTGCAATCTATCTGCATCCAGTGTTGCGTTGTATAAACGATGTCCATATCCCTTTTTCTTGATTTCAAAAGTATCAATGATGCAACCCTGTTTTTTAATGATGGTGAAAGTCTTGAATCCGCCCATAACCATAATTCGTCAAGACCTGCAAAACCAGACCTCATATCTTCCAGTTCTAAAATCGTTAAAGCCATAATGTCTTTGAAAATTAATGACCGCATGTTAGTGTATATTTTTCTCTGTTTCAAGTATGCCCGATAACCAAAATACACAAGTGATAATGTTTTTCCAGCGCCTAAATCCCCGATGATACCCATTAAAGTCATTAATCACAACACCATTGAATTTTACCATTTTTAACATAACACCCTTTTAAAAATAAAGGTTCTGTGCATGGTATTAAATCATGTAAAATAAACAACAAAACAATAATTATAATTATCGAATTAATTAAAACAAATAATATTTTCTCATTCATAACTATCACACATGGAAGAAGTTTCTGAATCTCTGCATTTTGTTCATCTCTTCCTCTCTTACTGCTTTTGCTATTTCTAACAATTCCCTTCTACCAAGTCTTTTATTGCTTACTCTCAACCTCATGTATGTGTTACATATCGTCAAATAAGTACCGATGTCTAATTGCTCTGATAACCCTACCAGTATGGATAACTGGTTTATTGTTCTTGAATCCAAATCAGTCAATATCTTGTTTTCTTTTGTTTCAGCTAACTGTAAAGCTATTTTTCCAAGTGCCTCTTCTTTTGTTGGTTGAAATTCATCAGCGTTTGACATCTCGATTACTGGTATTACATTCTGTTGCGGGTATTTCTTTTTTAATTCGTCAATCATATTCACACCTTTGGCAATATTCCCATAGCCATCAATGAAATGCATAATAAAAACCCTACCGCTAATCCTATCACAATATACATCAGCATGTCTATTGATGTCAATGGCTTTAATAAATTACTTGCGATTTTTGAATCTATTACGTCTTTCAATACTTCTGGGGTTAATTTTTCCCTCAAATGATAGGATTGCTCAAGTTTTTTATCATGCTTGATTAACCTGTCGAATGTTTCTTTTTCCAACCCTGAAAGCTCATCTGGGGTTTTTATTATAGATTTTGCATGGTCCTTTAGACCATCTATAAAATCTGGTTCAGATTGTATTTCTTCCTTCAATTCCCTATCAATAGATAAGCTTGAATCAGTTAAATTAACATCATCGTTTGTTGTTAGATAAAGGTTTACTGTCTTTCTTATGACATCAATCGGGATCATATCAGACCATTTAAGGAATAATAACGGATTCTGGAATCCGAATGACCTGAAAAACATGATGGGTTTAGCTGTATCAACATAAAAATATTTTTTCTTGAATGTAGCAAAACCATCTTCTACCTTTTTTGCTATTAAGCTGCATGACTTATCAGTATCAAAATATAGGAAAAAATGCTTATCACGGTCCTTGAAAATAAGATAGTAAAGTGCAAAAAATATTAACCCGACAGTTTCACTAATCATCAAGGTTATTAAAAAATCTATTGGGCTTGTTAATGGACTGAACATTTAATATTATCCCCTGTTAAATTCAATTTTGATAATGTTTCATTCAGAGTATAATTGCTTTTTACCTTATTAATATCTGAAATCCCGAGCATGTTTTCTTTAAAACTTTTATCGCATTTTAAATCGCAATCCCTTGCGTTTTTATAATTGAAGTATGTAACTATAAGCAATGCAACCACAACCCCGATGTCTGCAATCTTATCCCTTCTTCTTTTGTCATCCAGTTCTTTTTCTCTCTCTTCTATTGATTTCATTTTTTACCCTTTATAACAAAAATTATAAAAATTGTTATCATCAATAAAACAATAGAAATTATAGATGTTATCTGCCAACTTGAAAAATAGGATGGCAAATTCTGTAATGAAACATAAAGAGAATTTATCGTTAAAAGAATGAATACAAACAAGACTATTATTAAGGGGTTCATGTTCTAATTTTAGTTTTTAACATATAAAAGCTTACAAAAAAGAAAAAGAAAGAAAATGGCTATTTACTTTTTGCTGATTTCCAGATCATGATGACAAAGCCGATTAATAGCATGGTCATGATTATTGCGTATGTAGCTGTATGCGCTACTGGACATGCACTTGATGCGTTATAGTATGGCGGACAATAGGTTGTTGAAGGGTTACCCGCAACATACTGCGTATATGCTGTTCCCATCAATGCAAACAGTATAAATCCCGCAACTATTAGCCCGATTACTTTATCTGTAATCGGTGTTTGTCCTTTTTTCGCTGTCAAAAATTTTCTTAGTTGGGATAAATTAATTTTCAAATTATCCCCTCTATTTACCGCCGCTTTTTGCTGCTCTCCAAATCATCAGAATAAATCCAATGATCAACATCGTCATGATTATCCCTAACATGGCGCTGTGTCCCGCTGTCATACTTGGTGTTGCGTTAGCTGCAATATATTGCGTATATGCTGTACCAAACAAGGAAAATAGTATCAATGCTGCAACTATCATACCGATAATATTATCGGTCATATCATATGCTCCTTTTCTGGATTTCACGAATTTTAAAATTTCTTTTAATTTCATGTTATCACTCTTATCTTTGTTTTTGTATTTAAAGTAAATTGTTCATTCAGAATGATTATATAAGTTTTTCAATACATATATTAAAAATGGAAAATCTGACAAAAAGTGATCAAATGTTAGGTTTAAGAATGTTGGAATCTTCGATAAATAGGGATAACCAAAAAGTTTTTATATCATTGTTTTTCTATTCTGTCATCTGCAAATTAAAAAGATTTGGTCTTGTTAAAACAGAAAAAAATGGTAGGAATTGCTCTTATAAATTAACTGATGATGGTAGGATTTTATTCAGCATCTTGGCTAATTTTAAAGGCAACGAAGAATTTAAAAATTATGCGATTAAGGGAACAAGGATCATTTCTTTCTCTTGAACACTATCAATAAAATTATAATGAATGAAAATGATCCGAATATCAAAAGAAAATTTAAATTCCATGAATAAGGCGATGGTTTACATGCTTGGGTTACGTTATCGCAACCAAATTCACAATCTTTATAGAATGTGGAATTTCCAATATCACATGCTGTTGAATTACAGTTTGTATAGTTTAAAGACCTTTGTAACGTAACATTATTTATACATGAATTTTGCCATTCAAAACTTAAAGCAACTGGTAACATGAATAAAATTAAAAGATAAATGATTAATTTTCGCATACTATTTCCCATAATAAATCCTTTGTATCTTCAAATATTAAAAAGTATGGGTACTCATCTTCCAGATCACATTCTACAATCTTGATTATCTTTGGTGTTGTTTTAAAATTTTCATAGCAAATTTTCCTTTCACATTCAAACAATGATTTTATCGCTGTTGGTTGAATTGTTGTGGTTGTAGTTGGTACAGTAGTCGTTGGTGTCGTAGTTGTTGGTGTTACTGTCGTAGTCGTGGGTATAAATTCGGTCCATGAAACATTAACATAAGCATAATCCGATGATAAAGTCAATGCATGACCAGTTTTCGACTGGTTGCCCATCGCTGAAAAGTTGGCGTAATAGGTTGTTGCGTTGAATAAATTGGTCATGTTTATTGCATCGAAATAAATACAATTAGTTCCTTCTGTCGTTGAGATTGATGTTGAATTTAGCCATAGACCAGATGTTATGTTGTACCATAACAACCCTCCTGATGAACTGCCACCTGCCGAAGCGTATTTGCCTTCATAACAGAATGTTGCATTGTCCATTCCTGAAGTATAGTTAGACATATTGAAAGAAAATCTTTGGAAGGTATAGATACCTGAATAAACAGAATCTTCACATCCATTTGAATCAGTTCCATCAGTATCATAATAACCATTATCACAAGTATAAGTGCAATTTCCATAAGAACCAGTTAATGAACAACTATAAGATGATTTACATTTGCGTGATGTACATGTTTGACAAGTAGAATAGGAATAAGAACAACCACCAGTTCCACCACTTGTGGCACTTGTTCTTGATGGACATGTGTTAGTACATCCACTTCCTGAAGCTAGACAATCTGAATTGACAAAACAAATATATCCAGCATCTTCACAAGAAGCTGTTCCAGTCGCAGTACATGAAGCTGTTATTGTTTCTTGTGCAGTTGATGTAACATAAACATCATTCGATGTGTTCACGTTTATATACTGTGTAGATGTAAACTCTGTTAAAGCTAAGGAAGGGTTGTAGGTTTGAGTTGATGAAATCAGATAAGCTTTGTTCGTGGAATTTGGCAATAACCTATCAGTAGGATCTAAGTATATTTTATTCAATGTGTTGAAGACAGAAGATTTAACGATAACCGATTCATTTACTATCATAACGTCATAACCAGAATCTACTAAATCCTGAAAATCCAGTTCTATATTGCCACAATGGAATACATACTCATTGTAGTATATGCAACCTTCCATGCTGAATTTGAAATAATCGATACTGACTGTCGTTAGTAATGGTTTAGTTGCGTTAATAATCCATTTTCTTTTATAGCCATAATCCTTGAAGGAATATTCATAAGTCAAATTGCTTTTACTCATGTCGTATTCTGTTGAATTGATTGATGTTAGTAATGTAGTTTTAATGCTTCCGATCTGAAATTTATCAGTCGTAAATGTTATAGGATTGTTCTTAGTATAGGAATATTCTTTTGGCAGATCGAAGGTTATTTGCTCATTCTTTTGTGCTAAAACAGAATTAAAGAAAAATAAAGAAAAGATGAATGAGTAAATTATTATTATTTTCATATTATTACTTTGAAAAACAAGTATAAAACATTTATATGAAAGCTAATTTTTTAACTATTAAAGCCAACATCACTCCAAAAGGTGTTATAAAAATAAGGTATATCCAACTTGGGAATCCTTCCGTAACACATTGATTGTATTTATTTATCGTGTTGTTGTACGGATCATCCGTTGCATTAAACCTGTCATAACAAGATGCTTTTACTGATCCACTCATGTTAAGCATTATTATTCCTAAACTGATCGTCAAAATCAACAAAAATAATCCAAGAGAAGCGATGTTGCCCTCTACCATTATTTCACCTTACTTGTTGGTACTATTAAAAGAATTATAAAACCTATTTCTGGGATTGCGATCAGTACACCTATCCATAAAGGTATGTATGATCTGATCATAAAGAAAAATAACATGAATAATCCCGCAACAAGACCAATGGCAACCCCTTCTTTTTTTCTGGTTAATAATGAAATTCCCAATGTTATTGATACTGTAAAAACAAACGCCCCCAATATTTTTAAATCAGAAGTTGGGAACATCGCATCTAAACCAGTTAAAGCAAAACTGAATATTTGTCCTACTGGTTGAGCAATATTTTTAGCGGTTTGTTCTAAATCACTTTGTCCTTCTTTTGCATTTGCTTGTGATAAACATTCGCTATTTTCACAACCAAATTGGCAAAAATTACTTGCATTTATAGGTTCTCTAGAACAATCAGAATTTTCATACTGTAAATATTCATTAAATCCTTCTGTTGTACAAACCCATCCCCCGCAACTTACGTTATAATATAAACATAATTGCCCATCAATAGTATATTCCGACCATCCTATATCTACTATAAATTTTCTTACTAATTTGCATGAAGATGCTTGAGATATTCCAAATTCAGCATTTGCTATTTGTCCAGCTTGATAATTATTGTAATTCCATGTTGCTGTTATGTTGTTTTGATTGCAATAATATTCTTGATCAAAACAATTTTCTCTTGGGTTGCATACAACCAACCTATACCAATTTGGCATATCCTCACTTGTGAATGAAAATGGAATTTTAACACTTAATGTCCAAGTAGCATTTGAAAGTATATTTTTCGCATTGGCGGGAATTTCTTTTGATATAGAACATTTCGCTTGTGGTGTATTTTGTGGTATCTTTTTTCCAGTTGTACACACATCACAAAAAGTTTCTTTTTTTTCTGTAATTGTTGGCAGTCCTATTGTACAATCCACATATTGTGATTCTTGTGTACACTGCTCTGGTGCGCATACTCTTGTTTGTTTTTGAAAACCTTCTATATATGTACCACATGAGCCAGTATTAACCCAAACAGAACAACCACATGAGAATATCGAACTTAAAGAGTAATCATGGTAGCTAATAGAACCTTGTGCTCGTGTTATTGTTGAATTGAACCTTTGATAGAACAATACAAAAGTATTCTGTATGGAATTATACCCCAAACCCAACCCTTCAATTCCTAATTTTGCATTTAAATTACTGTCATAATCTTCTAAATCATGCACTTCTTCAGTTCTTACTATATTATTTGTATTGACATAATTATCTATATCTATCGCATAAAGCCATACAGTATTATTCCAATCTGTTGTTTTATCTTTAATTTCTTTTGTTATGACATAGATGAATTTACCCATCCTTTTAACATCCATCGTACCTTCAATAATGTATGATGGTGCTGTACCACCTTGTTGATGACTTGCAACATCTAAAACGCATTGTGTAGATATTGTTGCATAATCGAATAATCCTTTTGTTTCATACCTATTATTGACAGAATTATAATAATATCTTGAAACTACTGCTTTTGAACAAGTTTCATTGACTTTTCCAACTGAACCAACCCTTGCAAAAAGCCAATATTCATTATATTCAGGTATGGCTACTAAATCTAAATCACTAACATTGCCAACACTACATATAGGGCATAATGCTGTTTTATTATCTCCATCAGGATCAATAAATATCAATTTCTGTGAATAACCAGAACCGCCTGTTTGATTTAAATATGCTACTGTATAATCATCAGCGACACCAATCCCCATATAATCCCCTAACGCAGTAAATACAGTATTTAAAAATCTATCATAAGTTACTGTCAATGTATTCTTATTCACAAAAGACCTATTTAGTGTTTTAATAGCCTCAAACCAGTAAATGACTAAATCTGTTGTATTGTAATCCATCATTTTAGAACCGATCTTAACATTTACTGATGTGCCAACTTGTGTCCATCCTAATTCTTTTTGTGTTAAATTATAATCCCATTTAGAAATATAATAATTTCCACCTGATGTATGTATTCCTAAAAACCATTTATTCAAGTTCGCATCAAATGTTGAATGAATTGATCTATGCCAAACAGCATTACTATAATCACCATCTTCATATATCGTAGTTGGAGATTGACCAGTTAGGTTTAATAGATTTGCTTTTACTGATGTTAAAAATAGTAAGGAAAAAATCGCCATTCCTAAAAGTAAACCAAATTTGTTCATAAGTATATGTTGATTTAAATAATTAAATCTTTTGTTGTATTATTTCAATGATAGAATATTTTTAAAAAAGTTGTTTTTCCTTCAAATAATTTTTTAGCAATCTGCCAAGTTGTTTGTAAACTGGTATATTAATATCTATGCAATGTTTTTTAAATATCCGCCATTCATCCCTTGTAATGAAATTTTTTAACCGATTCATATTTATTTTTGTAAAATCGTCTTGTTTTATACGTTCTTTTGGTTGTTTTATGACGTTTTCATTGGTTTTAACTTGTTGGCATGTGTTTGTCATACTGTTTTTTCAACTCTTTTATGTATGTGGTGTTGTTTTTTAAAGTTATATCTTTTATCATTCTTTGTTTGTTTGACCTCACCCAAAAAGCATCAATTTATCAAAAGAATGAAACTCTTTAAAAATGAACTCTTTTATGCTTTTTAATGCTTTAAAACATGGTCTTTATTTTACTACTTTAAAGTCATATAAAAACAAAATGAAACTATAATCAAAAAATCTGTGATCAACAACAATAAACTGATGTGATACATAACATTAACATCTCTGATCCCAAACAAACCTATTATTTCTAAATGTGATTGTGAAGCAGAATAACAAATGTCTATTGTCCACAAACAAGTTACAAAAATTATGGTCAATAAAATTAAAAATAAAAAATTTTGCATTATTTTTTTATTTTTCGATTGTTCCATATTGTTTCACTTTATGAAACTATTTTTATTTAAGGATTCTTGTGTCATCATCGTATCTTTTTCTCAAATAATCAACATGCAAAACAACATGATTTTTTTGGTGTTGATGCCAATAATTGAATGGAATCTTTTTATTGCATTTGGTACAAAAAATTGATGTTGGTTCTGTTTGTTCATTTGTAAAATTGGTTAAATTCTTTTTATAGTTTGTTGGTAGATTATTCAATGAATCTAAATTTCTGGTTGCGAATTTATCTCTTTTGCGATCTTCCGTAGTCATCGGTATTCTTTTAGACATTAACGTAACCCATCAAATACATGATCAAACGCTGTTAATACAAACCATAGCGTATAGACGAATATTAGTAATGATTTAAAATATAAACTACTTGAACCAAAATTAAAAAAAAGTTGGACACCAACTGCATAAAGAATTGCCTGTAAAAGAAATCTGAAAAGGTCTTTAAATCGCAACATTAATTTTCTTATTTTTAAAACTCTCGAATAATTTTTCATTTCTTCATTCATTGAATATCTCAACTCGTTGGATGATCGTACAATTGGGACAGATTAGATTTTCAGTTTCTAAATTTTCACAACAACTTTTACAGAATATTTTTCTGCATAATCGACATTTATAGATTTCATTCATTGGAATTTCTATCAGTCCACAACATGAACATTCTGTCATAAAAATATATTAATAGTTAAATATTTAAAATATTGTTTAGGCAGTAAAATTGTGGGATTGAATTAACCCACTCAAAGAAATATAAACACTCGGAAGGTGTTTGGAATTATTACTATGAATAATTTAGATAATGAAATATTTAAAGATTTCGCAATCAAAAAGAAATTAGAAAATTCTAAAATTGCTAGAGAAATTTTACTGTGGTTGTGTAAACAAGTTGATCTAAAAGATTTTGTATTTACTAATAAAGAATTGCTGAACAATTTATTTAGAAGGTTTAGCCGTGAAAATGTTTCACGAATTTTATGTGATTTTGAATTTTGGGGATTAATTGAAAAACATAACAAACTAAAAAAATGTTGGGTAATTTCTTCTGGATCAGATTTTTTCTTAGTAAAAAAATATGAGGGTTTTGTTAAAAATGTCTAAAAAATTAATAAAAAAACCAACTAAGCTCGAAATTTTGATAACTGTTGATGATTATAGGTTTGAAAATCTTATTCTTGAAATTTATGACTAAACAGTAATAAAAAAACTGTGATGACTAACTATCATCACAAAAACACTGTATAGTAACTGATGGGTATCACATAAAATGTGGGGATCGTACCAAAATATTCTGTGATGATGATGATGATGATGATGACTAAACATCATCACAAATGTGTGTGTGGCG
>Ga0315289_10014197_pt1 | contig 11135 bp, 14 predicted proteins | sample YL17G11_40_MG_FD_203452 | JGI IMG/M metagenome (GOLD analysis project Ga0315289, IMG submission 203452) | Sediment microbial communities from Yellowstone Lake, YNP, Wyoming, USA - YL17G11_40 | ecosystem: Environmental > Aquatic > Freshwater > Lake > Sediment | place: USA: Wyoming | collected...
CTTCATCAGTTCGCCCTTCTTTTCGAGGGTGTTCACCAATATGTCCGCTTGCTCGGCGGTCATGTTCTCGATTGTTAAGTCGTTCGAGAGGGGGATGCCATACTCCTTCGCTATCGTGAGTAGTATTTCGCACGACGCAGTCGCAGAACGAACACTCGTGAGTTCGGACAATAAGACGTATAACTTAGTGACCTCTTCGGCGTCCAATGCCGTGAGGAACGCGTCGTAATCCTCAAGAGACATGAACTTAGGATTTTCGAAACACGCCATCGAAAAGAGTCGCTGTTGATCGCGCAGTAACTTCCCGCACGATTCCATCTTCTCAAGATGTGCCGCGTCCAAGGGAATGCCTCGCCGCTCGAAGTTCCGCAGTTGCTCCGCTTGCTTGAGGACTTCTATCAACTCTGGCTTTTCCTCGAAGAACACGGTGAGTATTCTGTCCCGATCGAGTTGCGTGAGCTTCTTCAAAACAACATCGCCGATGGATGTCCTGAACGCCCAGCGTTTCTTGTAGGACTTGATATAATCATCCATGCACACGGGCTTGAAATCAGCAAAGGGAGGTCGGCCCTCATACTCTACGAGGTCCAGAGGCGGGGTTGGCACGTCTATCGCCTCAGTATGAAGTCTGCCGCGAGTCCGAGACCGAGCATGATAAATCCGATGAAGTATGCGAGAGCTGTCCGGTCGTCGTTGGAATGCTCTTCCTCGTGGTCATCCTTGAACTTGCCCAATATTTCGACCTTGCTCTCCGTGACTGCGACCTTGGTACATAGGATGCCGAGTTTCGAGAGTATCTCGTGATGCTCACTGCGGTTCTCCGTCCGAAGCGTCTCTAGCGCGAATGTCAATGCTCGTTCGTCGTCCATTTCCAACACCTCACGCGACCGCTATACTCTTGAATCGGATTCTCAACGGTTGTACCATGATGGCTCTCTTGAACTCCGGGAGGTCGTCGTCTTCGAGCATTATCTCCCCGTTCGCCAGTGTGATGGTATCGTCGTCTATCGGGACCGTGAGGGATGTAATTGCAGAACCCGCCAACTTTGCAGTGTTGTAAGTCTCATTCTCCAGGTCGACCTCGCATGTGAAGATGATGTCCCGCTTACCCTCTTGGATGGCTCTCGCGCAATGATAGTAAGCCGCATCCGCGCCGAGGAGATTCCCCATCGTGACATCTAATCCGTTGTCGATTTCGATGCTCCATTTCTTCGGATGCCAATCGACCGGGCCGCCGGCCGCGATATTGATTTGCGAAACGCCCGTCCATGTCAGGATGGCGGTTGTGACATCGTTTGCGTTGGCACCGACCACCACAGACTGAAGACCCGTTATCGTCTTTGAGGTTCCCTTGTTCACCCATCGGGATAAGATGTCTGCCTCGAAGTCGATGAGTTGCCCTGCCCCCTCGCAGGCGAGCTTGAGTTTGTCAATCTTACAGCCGTTGAAATGCCAGTAGACGTATCCCGCTCCTATTGCGAATCGAACCTCGGATGTGAAAGAGGTCAGATGCTCGGTTAAGGCGGTCGTGCTACCCATCCCAAAGGTGGCAAAGAATGTGCGCCAATCGACTCCGCTGGAGACCGCTCTCGACCATCCCTTGAGTTTGAACCCGATGTCCCATGCGCCCTTTGTGACATCGGAATACGACCTCGAAGTAGATCCGAGATGAAACGCCTGATGCGCATTGACCTTGGGCTTTATGGATTCGGTTGTGCATCCCCAGACGAGTGCCGTCGCGGGGGTCGTTCCATATGATGAACCCTCGCTTATGTAGTTGAAGTTCGCTAGTTCCCCGGGCGAGTAGTTTGCCATTATTCCATCTCCTTTATGACATCAAAGTTGACGACGTAGATGTGTCTCCCTTTCGCGTCTCTCCCCAATGAAGAGGGCGATTGCTTGGCCGCGATCCAATAGTAAATCGTGCCGTTGATTGTCGTGCGCGTGAGCTTGTGAAGTGTGTGCATTACGTGGTAAGCGTTGTCGTATGCGGTGTCGTGAGAAGTGGCTCTCACGCGAACTTGTATATTAGGAAACTCCCCCTCCCAGTCTACAGAAGGCGGGATTCCCCCGTATGCAAACACCGCAATACAGTCATCGGGGAGGGCAGGCAACGTGTTTTCGAATATCGTTCCCGTTGAGGGGGTGATAGTCGTGCCGACGATATGACCGGCTACACCTACCGCCCCCGTCACGAGCTGAGCGACAATATCCTCAGTAAGAACCATTTCAAATCCCCAGTATCCTGTTCACTTCGCTGTGAACTGCCTCCGGGATGTTCTTCGAATACATCTGAAGAGGTTCCTCCAAGAACTTCGCTTTCGTGGGCGGGTGATGATAGTTGTCCGTCAATTCGTGCACCCACCAAGCGTATTCAGCACTGTAACCGATAGTCGCCAGAATCTGCCCATAACCGAGAACCGGCTCGGAGACATACCCCGACCCTCTGAGGTATCCCGTCTTCACCGGGCATATCTTCTTCGATTCCGTCAGGATCTCCTCAAGTACGCGCTGTAAAGCTATGGAGACTTCGCCCGGGTACTGGTCGGCCAACCCTCTGAGATGGTCAACGATTGCCTGCATATTAGGCATCTGAAGTTCAACCGTGTTCGTTCACCTTGAAAGCCCAGAGTCTCTTACGTGTAGAGGGTAGATGTTCGCGGATGTACCATTTCAACTGTTCCTCGGCCTTCAGCTCGCGTTCATTCGCCAAAACCATCGGGTCGGGACTGGAACCCCCATCCGTGTTTATCGAACCTGAACGTGTCCCGTCTGCGAGCATCCGCCTCATCACCATAGCGAACGCCTTGTTGAGTCCGATTGCTCTTAGGTTTATATCGCTCGCACTCGATACGGTGATTCCGTCCATTGCTAGACGCGAGTTGATCTCGTTCGTCGCTTGCCCGAGAATCTCGTGTAGAACCGAATCCGTTAGTGTGGTTCCGGTGAGATTAACGAGTTCGGTCGAGGTCGCGTAGGTGTAGGGGTCGGTGATGTATTCGCAGTTGTTCCTCGGCCATATAGCATCGGACGGAAAACTGCCGACGTAGTCTCTGAAGATACATCTCGTTGCGTGTGTACCGAGAATGGCAGTTGGGAGTGGGAGAGTCCACCGATAATCAGGATATGAGTTCGCCGACTTGATTGTGCACTTGCTGGTCGAGTTACCATTGATGATAATAGTGAATGCAACGGCTGTCGCCAGAAATCCCGCTCCGGCGGCATCATCGAATTCCAAAGTCGACCCCGACTCTAATGTCAATGTCCCGCCGCCAACTGAATCCGTGAACGTGAAGTATGTTTCAGTAAAGTCCGCCGCTATCGTGTGCGCTTTTCCCGCTAGATCGTGTGCCGAACTCATACCGTCTTCGCCTCCCACAAAAAGTCCTTATTGATGGTGGCTAACACGTAGATATGCGTACCATCGGCCGCCGCGCTTTGATATGGTATCGCCGCTCCTGTCAGATATTCCGACAAGATGACACGGTTCGGCGTAACCGAAAGTCCGTGATGAATCTCTTGCTGCGCCCCGGTCCCCATCGCCGTGCCCGAATTTTCGGTCACATAACCAGCGTTGCCGTGAATCCTGGCCGTGCCCGCATCAATTGTGATAGTTGTCACTAGGTTACCCGTGATTACAACATTGTCGCCAGATACACCGTGAATGTCTAGGACGCCGCCGAACCGATTGCCCACAATCACATTATCATCGGCGGCGGTATACCTCAGACAGGTTCCTCCGCATGTTTCCGCCCATGTGTTTCCTACGAACACAATTCTGTCACCTGCAATATCAACAGCCGGAACACCGGTATTTCCCGCATCTCCGAAGATGAATTTGTTTCCCGTTATGGTGCTTCTCCTGAAGTCTCCGTTGATGCCCTGAGTGACGGCAACGCCACCACCCATGAAAATGGTGTTACCTGTGATGGGGGAAGACGCGTATCCTGCGGAGCAGGTTATCGCCTTTCCACCGTTGTACGTGTAAAAGTTGTTGCCGGAAATCACCGGTGCGCGTGTATTGAGAACATCTACTGCGATCGAACCCACACCCGTGGCCTCAAAGCAGTTCCCATTGAGTCCCATCGAGCCGGTTTGAACGCACGTCTGCCCCGCTCCTGCCTGTATGAAGCACCCGGATATCGTCCCTTTTGCATCACCATGTATCCCGAGGGTGTTACCTTCAAGATAGCAGTTGTCAACGGTGTTGCCTCCTCCCGATTGAAGGTCTGCACCGATGGCGTAACTCGAAATATCGCAGTGGCTTATATGATTGGCATTAGGCACCACCGCATCATGTGTTTGCAGCGAAATGCCGTATCCACCAGCTCCGCAATAGCCACCGTCGAGAACACAGCTCTCGATGAGCGCGTTGTAGACTGGGCCGTTGAACTGGATGCCGTTAGTGCACTCGTATATCCTCACATCCCGGATCTGCGGCCCTCGCGACCACCCCGAACACTTGATCGCGATTTGATTGGGCGTTACGGCTCTGCCTCCGATGATTGCCAACCCCTGCATCACCATCATGTATCCGTGAAGATTGTACGGTTCATCATCCGTGTTGAGGTCGAAGACCGCATCGTCCAAAGTGGTTGCCTTAATCACTGCCCCATCACTGATAACCGACACACCATCCGGGACTTCGACCGTGCTCGCGAACGTGAAATCGACGGGCGAAACCCATCTGCCCGGGAGAGTGTATGTCTCTAATGCGGTTACCGCACGCTTGAGGTATATTGTTCCACCCGCAAATGGCAGGGCGGCAATCGCTGCTTCGAGAACTGTTTGTCCGTTGGTTCCTGAGAAATCAACCACTCCGGTGACACAGTTATATGCTTTCCACATCGCAACCGCAGAACGATAGACTATGAAGGATGGCGACGAAATGGTCGCGCTCTCGGAAACGATGTTGCCATCCTTGTCGATTGAAAAGACTTCGGTACCATCGCTTTTCTCAACTGTGAAGAGGTCGACCGCTTGTGCGGGCGCTCCAATGACTCTGAGTGCTATCTGATTCGGGTCTTCGGATTCTGTCTTTGACATCTTTTACCTCCGATGAAAAGAAAAGGGTTTGCCTCACGGATTTCCCATGAGGCGCTGCTCCAAGATACTTGCTGTCGTGAACAGACCGATGAACAGCCCGAAGATGGTCGCGAATTGAAGTGCTCCATCGAACAGTATCAATCCCCCGACCACACTCAGTCCTGCCAATGGCACACTCAGGAGCAGATGGTCTCTCAGCTTCGCCCAATTGCCTAAGTCTGTGGGCGGCTGGAGCCAGATGCCTATACTCGCAACTATGGCAACCGCGAATGCGATGCCCAAATTCCAGAGTTCCCCCTGGGACGCGGCGGTCGCGTACACGATTATCGCTACCACAACTGCGAGTAGCCTTGCCAACTTTGCTTGCTCCATTTCAGTCACCTACTTCTGGTCTCTTCCGTATATCGTAATCTTTAGTTTCTGTCCGCGAATCTTCTGGTTGAGTGTCGACTAAGAACATATCCGGGTTCTGATCGTTCGATTCGGTCGCAGTCGTTGGGTCGATGTCGAGCCAAGTCAATTCCTCATCGGTGAATCTATCGGGATGTATGAGGGCCGTCGCCCGGTCATCGGACCATTTCCTCGTCATCCTCTTACCTTCATTGTCCGTGCTCAGAGCCATCAGGCATCACCCCATCCTTTGACTTGATTGACGGGACGGAGGCACACGGCAAATGGGAATCCGAATGCTCTTTCCCCCCGTTCGACCTTCGTCGGCGTGTTCTGAGTGAAAGTCCCCGCCGTCGCGATCTTCCCCGAGATACCTAGTTGGACACCTGCCGATTGAACGGTTGTCTGTCCAGCATCGGTGATTAGGTCTTTCATTCGCGCCTCGGCATCGAAGGTCAGAGTACCATTCAGGTTCTGCACGTCAGTGAACGGATTTGGTTTGCGCGAAATCGCACTGATGGAAAGATTGCCGTGCGTGATGTATCTCCCATAACCTGTCCAGACGAAAGTCCCCGCCGTAGCTGTTACATCGGCGTGGTGATGAGCGCACTCATGGAATATGACTGGCCCCACACTGTTCACCGTGATCGCGGTATCAGGATACCCGCTGACCGTCTGTTCTCCCGCTCCTAGAAGCGAAACGGTATTCGCTCCTCTCGTCAGGGTTCCATTATTGCGAAGGTCTTTGTAGACGTTCAATGCGGCAGTTAATGTGGTCGTTATTCCCTCCGCGACTCTTAGATTGTAAACCCCATCTGCCGTGCATTTCAGGTTTCCGTTCGCACCCATGATGACCGTTGACGTACCCTGAGTAAATGTTCCCGCGCTGGAATCGAATGTACCCGCGCACGTTATTATGGAACTTCCACCAACGAGTATTCCGCGCAATCCTACTGTGATGTCGGTTGCGGAAACCGCATAGTTCCCTGTCGTAAGTTGACAGTTCTGACCTGCTGTAACCCCGTATGTAGTGAGTGTACTCCCCAAGATGAGGCCGGTTCCAAGGGTGTAAGCAAGCGTCCCTGCCCCACCGCCTTGGGAATCAATCGACACCGGACAGTTTACAGTCCCGAGTGACGGTATCGTGAATGCTGCGTTTCGGTAGTCCGTTATTCTCAGCAATCCTTCACCGGTTATCGTCCCGAGATTCGAGAAGTTGGCGACATTGTTCCCTTGAACCTTTAGCATAGAAGTGGCGGTGATAGAAACCACGGCTCCAGTATCAACAATCAAAGAACCGTCGCTTCCATCATAAGTGGCGATGTTCTGCCCGGGACAATCAACTGTCACCGACCCGGAAAACCTCAATGCGAAGAAGAACGTGTAGAGGTTGGTTGCCCATGTCCCGCCTTTGACATACACCTTCGCAACGCTTCCGGTGAACGTTCCAGCGGTTCGTGCCCAGCCGGCGGTACAAGTGAGCCAGTAGGCATCGCTCCCAGTGAATGTACCCGCCCCGATACTGAACGATGTTACTGTAAATGATGCGGCCTGTGTTATGACTCCCGTGTAGCCCGCGCTCATCGTGAAACTACCAAAGACGAGAGCGAGGTCAAAGGTGCAGTTATGTGCTCCCGAGTTTGCCGCATCGAAAACAATATTATCTCCTGCTATCGGAGCGATACCGCCCACCCAATTGGCCGCAGTACTCGCGAGAACTCCATCTGTTGCATCATACGTCTTGGTTGACATCGTTATCCCTCGTGATTGGAAAGTCTGAAAAGGTTTAAGCCCCGCCACTCAGGACGGTATCTCCCTGGTTCAGAGTCTCGTCGTCGCGCTCGACCAGACCGAAAGAAAGATTCACCAGTAGCGCGTCCTTGGCCGCATCCGCGTTTCCAATAGATGTGCATTCGAGCGAAGTCATTCCATCGGTGTCGATGAGGACGGGTATGCCGATTGCTTTTCCAGCTCCAGCCATAGTCACTGTGACTGTCGTGAGGTCCGAAGTCGAATGCCCCGATTCTGGCGCATGGTCTCCAACGACTGCCCCTATGTGAAATGTCACGATCCCGTTCGCGCCACCGTCTTCACCAGTTGCATAAGCTTGAAGCACGGCTCGTTTCGCTCTCGATACATCGACAGACGGTGTCAGAGTTGTGTATGTCGCGGTTTGTGCTATCGCTGTTATGTCTGCTGTGAAGAACGTTCCTTTCTTCATGTTTGTTCACTCCTTAAGATGAAAGATAAAAAAAGGTTTGAGAATCGAGTAACTTAGTACTCGATTCCGCACACTGCCGAATGGTTGAAGTGCGTGTACCCGAAACGCATCTTGACAACCATGCCGACCAAGTCCCTGATCGGGTCTTTGTAGTCGACAGTCGTGATGTCCTGCCTCATGCCGATCGCACCTGCAGCACTCCTGTCTATCAGGTACGCACCTATCTCGGCGTTTGCGGCGTAGCCGAAGAGCGCACCCTCGCCCGCAGTCGGGATGGCGTTGCACAGATGTAGGTTGACACCGAACACCTTGCCGAGCATCCCGGTCTTGACGGTGTCGCCAAGCTCGAAGTACCCAGTCGCGGGAGTGAACTCCCTCATCAAAACGGCCTTGTACTCCGGACACATTATCAGGTCCGTGCCATTGAGATTGGCACCCGTCATCGTCGAGATTGCGCCTCCGAGGGAAGCCAGACCGAGGTTCGTTGTCGCAGTGTCGAAGTGGATGACAACTGTTTCCGTCGTCAAGTCGTCCAACACAACCCTGTTAAGGGCGTTCTCCAATCTCAGACCAGCCGCTTCTAGCTGGTACTGGATTACCGGCACCATCGCGTCGTCGATCATCTCCTGCGAGATTTCCGCTCTGTCCGCGTACTTCTTCGCAGTGATGGTCGCAGTCGTTGGGTGCTCGGTCGTTCTCGGCACTTCCGCGCCCTCAGCAACCTCGGACGCATAGCCCTTGGATGCTCCAATGTTGACCGTCATAGCCGCTCCGGGCATCGGCCATACATTGAATGCGTTCCTCATGCACTGAGCCGGACACGCACCTTTGACTATCGAGTCGTAGACTGCGGTCTGTATCAGTCCAGTGTCGACCGCGTCGGAAAGTAGAAGTTCCCTGATAGGAACTGTCTTGTCTCCAACCTGCCAGCCAAGGTCGGCTGGGATGGTCTTCACCAATTCTCTCTTTTCTCCGTTGTCCGCGAACCCACCCGTTATCTTGAAGATCGGCGCGAAGTAAGCAGACAGGTCTCTTGTCTTTTGTTCCATGATTGATTCCTCCTGTTCTCCTGTTAGTGTTTAGGCGTGCGTCTGAGTCGGTAGTCCGCACAGTATCAGGCATCGTTCGTACGTGTCATCGGATGCGTCGGATTCCTCCAGCAGTACACCGACCATGTACTCCACCTCGTCGGCTCCTGCCTCGGCTCCTACGAATCCCGCACTGTTCGTCTGAACGACTCTCGTGCCTGCATCCAAGTCCGTGTTATCAGTTTCCTGTTGCACGTACGCGATGCACCCGAGTCCTGCTATTGCGCACATCGCTCCACTCGCGACACTCTGTATGGCTACGCCAATCGGAACGGTTGTCGTCCCAAGAATCGCGGGCCATACCGTGAAGTTCTCCCCAGTCCCGTGTATCGCGACTACCTGGCCTCTGGTGATTGCGGCACCGGCCTTGAAGTTGTGGACATTGTTGCCCACGACCAGTACATTCCCTTCTCCGGGAATCGCATTGGTCCAAAGTGTTCTATCTCCCATTTGTCCTCACCTCACGCATGTATAGTGCTCCTCGCACCGCACATCACTAGGATCGGCGTCAGTTCGAGATACGAACCTGTGTCGTCGGCCAATGCCCTGCCCACTAGGGGCTGGGTAGTGCCTCCCGAAGCCGCAATTACTGAGCCACCTATGGCGCAGTCGTTCCACGTCAGTCGCTCGGAAGCGTCGATCTGCACATCGCTTGCGTAATTGCTTACCTTCACGATGCAACCTATCATCGCCACTGCAACCTTCGCTCCGATTGCCGCGTCCGTTATTGCCACGCCTACTGGTTGTGAACCCGCCTGGGCAATACAGGGTATGACCGTGAAGTCAAGTCCCGTTGCCGAAATGCTCACTACCTGTCCTGCTTTCACTGCTGTTGCTCCCACTGTAAAGGATGCCACATTATTGCCTGAGATGTGAACTCCCTTCAGACTCTCCCCGATAGGTCCGGGCACAGCCGATGTCCGAAGCACGGGGAATGAGGTTCTATCTGTTGGTGCCATTGTTCATCCCTCCTCAGTCAGCTTCACAATATGTCGCTCCGCACAGCACGAGCATGGCCTCAAGACCAAGACTCGCGGCTGTCGAATCCTCCACCATCAAGCCGAGCAGTTCAACCGTTGTCGATGCGGCTGGGCATTCGATGACCGTGCCACCTAGTGGTGTCATTGAATCGTTCATCGTGACATAGTGCCCCGCGTCGATGTTCACATCACTAGAGTAGTTCGATACCCGACAAATGGTGCCAATCATTCCGACTGCCACCTTGCCCGCTGCCGCTACGTCAGCCAACGCTACACCGACGGGTTGTGAATCCGCTTCTGCGACACATGGGATAACCGTCCATGAATCCCCCGCCGCAGAGATGCTGACGACTTGACCGGCTTTGACAGCAGTTGCGCCGACCGTAAAGGACTGCACGTTGTTTCCCGAGATCAGAATGTTCTTCTGAGTTGTCGGGAACGCTGTTCTATCTGTTGCCATTCTCTATTCCTCCTCTGTTCTCCAGGGTTTAAGCCCGAGAGACCTCCCCGCCGATGCTCCTGGCCGGTCTTACGACTTCCAGCTCTTGAACCACCAGCTTCTTCTCCTCTCCAGTACCCGGTAGAGTCTTCGGAGGAGCAGCGGTCTTCTCAAGCTCCTTAATCCGCGTTTCATACTCGGCGATCTTGGCCGTCATAGCCTCAACCGCTGTCTTATGCGCGGATTCCCCGTCGTCCTTGGACTTCGAAACGGTTTCGAGTTGCTTTGTCAGCTCGGCTTTCTCCGATTCTGCTTTCTTTGCTAGCTCGACCTTTTCGGTCTCAAGAGCGGCGAGTTTCTGCTCCAATTCTTTTGTTTCCATGTCTTCCCGCTCCTTCTGTTCTAGTTGCTCGCATTCGGCCGCTTCGTTGCGCTTCATCTTACAAACAGTGCACGCGCCTCGGTCAACCGTCGCGAAACCGTAGAATGCCAAGCTAGCGGCCTCGTACCGCTTCGTCTCTGCATTCCAGACTTCCTTGCCCCCGACCTCTGCTGAGACGTCGGTGACCTCTCCATCCTCTATCATTTGAATGACGTCCTTAGACGCCTGCGATCTGCCGTGGAATAATCCATCCACAACAATCGCCTTCGTTTCTGCGTCATATCGAGGATTCTTAATCATGCCGATCCTATCAGTGATAGCCCTCGGCGACCCGCCCTGATGCCTCGACCAGATGCCTTTTCCTATCCAATTCTCAGCATCCTTTTCGAGTATCCTAGCGGGATAATGCAATGGTGTCCCAATTGCTGAATCCGTCCATGTGCCTTCGGCGAGCGCTATGATGTTGTTCACCTGCAACCCGCCATTCCTCAAACGAGTGAAATTGCTGGGCGAGATTGAAATCTCCAATGTCCTCGTCTGCGATATTGGTCTGTGCTCTAACACATTCTCCATCCTCCGTACTGCGGCC
>Ga0315289_10014202_pt1 | contig 11133 bp, 5 predicted proteins | sample YL17G11_40_MG_FD_203452 | JGI IMG/M metagenome (GOLD analysis project Ga0315289, IMG submission 203452) | Sediment microbial communities from Yellowstone Lake, YNP, Wyoming, USA - YL17G11_40 | ecosystem: Environmental > Aquatic > Freshwater > Lake > Sediment | place: USA: Wyoming | collected...
TACCCATTTATTTAGGGGCAACCACAAGGATTGCCCCTACCTATGTCTTACAAGCCCTGTAAGGGCGATACGTCTGTAGCCCCGACTGGAAGAGGCTGTGTCGTAATGTGGCGGTGCGATTTATCGCTCACTACATATATTGTCGGATGAATCCGACCGCTACAACATATTGTGGTGTCATTTTGAAAAAACCGAATTGCGACACAGCCTCGGCAAGTCGGGGTTTAAGGAATAAGAAATTGGTTTCATATAGGTCTTAAGCCCTGTAGAGGCGACAGAATTGTAGCTTTATAAAGTAGGCAAGATGCCGGCGCCACATTGTGTCGCCCCTACAGGGCATTTTCGGTAGAAACAGTTTACCTTATTTTTTTCCACGACCTTCCGGTTGTGGCTATGATTGTATCGCCCCTCTGGGGCTTTAGGATATTATGGATTTTATTTCTGTATTCCCTTGGGGCTAAAGAAACTATGAATTTTATCTCCGTATTTTCATAAATGGATTTATGACAATAATTTTTGAAATTTTATAATCAATCCCTTACAATTAGACATACTATGATAAAATCGAGTAGTGTCATTCTGAGCCGATGTCCTGGACGCAGTGAAGGAGCAGCGAAGAATCTTGTATTTTATTTTTTAGAGGTCTCGAATTGGATTATTGATTTTCTAAATAAATGATGGTATTATAGAAAAAAATATTTGACACGCAAATTGGAGTAGAATATCAATAGAATTGATTTTTGAAATAAAAAATTTAGTGCGCCCATAGCTCAATTGGATAGAGTGCTTGACTACGGATCAAGAGGTTGCGGGTTCAACTCCTGCTGGGCGCGCTTTGATTTTAGTTGTAGAGGTTTAATTATAAATTTTCAAAAATTATTGACCACAAATTGGTCAGACAGACATTCTTGTCTGTCCATAGAACAGGCAAGATGCCTGTTCTACCAGTGTAACACATACACTATAGGGTCGAGGATATTCTCGCCCATTTTAGAAGACGGGGTGACCCCGCTCCTACAATCTAATTAATGGACAGGACTTTTTGAAAATTTATTATCAAATTCGAATAATTGGGTGTGATGAATCATGCCCCTACAATAAACACCTGACATTGCAAAATAGATTCGCCATACATTTCCTCCTGTTTTACCTAACTGTTCTTTGTATTCTTTAAAAATGTTTTGTCCGTTTATGAATCCAAAGCGGATTATTCGTGGACCAACATCAGTAGTTACAATGAGTTCAATTTTACCATTGCTTAATCGAATACAATTGGACCAACCACCATAATTTATTTTCTCCATTTTAGTTTTCCTCTTTTGCCCTTTTTAGATAACTCTTGATTTCACAACAGTTGTCAGTTTTAGATTTTTAATTGCCTTTTTTATCCTGTATATCCCGTCAAATCTTTTAACAATTAAAAACCGACATAATGTAGGGGCAATCCTTGTGATTGCCCGTCCCCTCTTGAGAGGAGCAAGGGTGTGTTGTTGGGCAGGGACAAGACCTGACCCCATACTCATTATTTTAACTACAACTAATCTTTACTACGCTCTGGGAAAAAGTTGTAGCGGTCGGATTTATCCGACGTGCGTATTTCGTGCGATAAATCGCACCGCTACCGATAGAATTCCCAAACTGTGGCTGCTGGCGTTACTTTATACTCATCCGCACCAATGTCATATTCTGCCAGCGGACCATTATTATCTATACCTAAAACATCCATCGGACGCGGCTCGCCATCAAAATCAATATTTGGAACATCCTGGTCATAACCCGCATCTATGCAAGGAGAGGCTAACTGCAGGTGGTAATCATAAATCTTATATACATCGCCGATTTGTGCAATGGTAGTTACATTGCCCCAGACCGTTATTGTCGTTGCAGTATTACTGACGATAACAAATTGCCTGTTCTGTGAGGCATCGGGATTGAGGAGACGACCGCTATGCTTGTCTGGGGTCCAGGTGGCATAACTATCAGTCAGTGTGGTCTGGAAAGTGGCGGAATTATAAATTGCATCTGAAGTCCAGATGCCTCCACTCAAAGGATCGCCGACAAATAGTGGGTTAAGTCCGATGTTATTACTGCACTCCGGAATCGCAGAATCCATCGCTGACACACTCGTGTAAGCAAAGAGTCCTTCATCATAATAAACTCCATCCGGATTGCCGTAAAAGTCATTGTAGCTAACATTCGGGTCGCTACTTACATCATACTCGTAGATGTCATACATATTATTGCTGTAAAAAATAGTGTTCCTGATTTGGGGCGAGGAGTACCCGGTGCAATAAATCCCGCCGCCGGAGTAGTATGCCGAATTTCCCGAGATGGTATTGTTGGTGATTGCTGGCAAGGATCCGTTGCAATAAATCCCGCCGCCGCGGGAACCCCAATTTCCCGAGATGATGTTGTTGGTGATTGCGGGCGAGCAGTAGTAGCAATAAATCCCGCCGCCGCTCTCGGTTACCGAATTTCCCGAGATGGTGTTGTTGGTGATTGCAGGCGAGGAGACGAAGCAATAAATCCCGCCGCCGCTGGTTGCCGAATTTCCCGAGATGGTGTTGTTGGTAATTGTGGGCGAGGAGTCGTAGCAAGAAATCCCGCCGCCGTAGGTTGCCGAATTTCCCGAGATGGTGTTGTTGGTGATTTGGGGGGAGGAGGAGTCGCAATAAATCCCACCGCCGTAGTCTGCCGAATTTCCTGTAATGGTGTTGTTTGTGATTTGGGGCGAGGAGGAGGAGTAGCAAGAAATCCCGCCGCCGAATCCGTGGTATGTCGAATTTCCCGTAATTTTATTGTTGGCAATAATGTTAGTGTCGTTCAGGATATAACAGAAAATCCCGCCACCGTAGTTGTTTGTCCCTTCGCCATTGGCATTTCCGCCCGTTATACTAAAGCCATCAATGGTAGCAGTAGTAATGATAACCATAATGACCACGTGATAGGCGGGTTGTCCGCCGCGGGCGGTGCTGGCATCAATGGTGGTTACATTTGTTGTCCAGTTGCGCTGAGAGCGAGAGGTCTCCGTGCCATTGAATCCACCGTAGAGTTTCACGCCTGACTTCATCACAATTGCCTCAGGATAAGTCCCCTGCGCTACCCATACCTCCTCGTCTCCCACATCTGCGTCATTAATCCCAGCCTGAATTGTTGTGTAGGCATCAGCCCAGGAATTCCCATTATTCGCTCCGGTTGCATTTTTATTCACATACACCACGCCGCTTACAGAAATCGGGAAAACTAAAAAACACATCATCATTGTAATCAGACATATTTGTTTTATACTTTTCATCTCTGTTCCCCCTTATTTTAGGAATTTAAATATAGATATGTCTATTAGAGAAAATAGAGAAAGTCAATTTGTTTATAGCTATTGAATTGCAATAAAATTAGACACGGATAAACACGGATAAAGTCAGATATGGATTAGCACAGGAATCATAGATTCCGAAACAATACTGAATCAAGTTCAGCACAAGGTTCGGAATGACATTTTTCTATTATTAGACACGGATTAACGCGGATTTATACTAATTTTTATTTTTCATCTGTATTTATCCGTGTCTATTAATATTTTTTAATTTCTGACTTCTTACTGTTATATTGAACTTGTTTCAGCATCTGGAAAAAGATTTTGGACTACAACTTATTCTCTTACCTCATCCCGGATTCTCAAAAGTTCTTTCATAACATTATGAAGGTTATCATTGAGATTTTTTATTCCAAAAGCATTGTGCAATCTTTTATATAATTTATAGAGACATTCATAAATTACCTTATTCTCTGGTTTGGGAGCGTATTTCTTTTTTCTGACACTGGTCATTGCCTTGACAGCTTCATCATAATTGTCATAACCGCAGGATTTCTTTCCAGCAACAACGGCTCCTGCAATTGCTGCACCTAATGCACAGGTTTGTTCACTTTGTGATATTTCCATTGTTCGTCCCATAACATCAGCATAAATTTGCATAACTAAAGGATTTTTAACAGCTATTCCACCACAGTTTATGACTCGTTCTACCTTTAGTCCATATTCTTCAAATCGTTCCATAATGACTCTTGCACCAAATGCCGTTGATTCTATCAATGCCCGGTAAATTTCTGCAGGTGTAGTGTGAAGTGTCATTCCAACTAATAATCCTGTGAGACGTTGGTCAACCAGTATTGTCCGATTTCCATTATGCCAATCTAATCCTAATAATCCGCTTTCACCGGGTTTTAATTTTTCTGCTCCTTTAGTCAGTTCTTCGTGGGAACCTTTTACTTTTCCTCCTGGTTCAATATAATTTACGAACCAATTGAATATATCGCCTACGGCTGATTGTCCTGCCTCAAGCCCATAATAACCTGGCAATATGGATTCAGGAACAATCCCACATAATCCAGGTATATCTGTTAGCTCTCTATCAAGTTGCCAGACCATCATATCACAAGTAGATGTGCCAACAATCTTTACTAATATCCCCGGTAAGATTCCCGAACCTATTCCACCTAAATGGGCATCGATAGCACCAATGGCTACAGGAATTCCACTTCTTAGTCCTAATTTCTTTGCCCATTCATCTGTTAATTTTCCAGCTATGTCAGCAATATTATATGCCTTGTCAGGTAAAGTAAGTCGAACTTTTAAAAGTCTCTTGTCCAATGCTTTTATGAAATCCATATCTGGATAACCATTCCATAATGGATTAAACATTCCTTTATGTCCAGCGGCGCATATTCCTCTCTTCAATAAGTCAGGACGATTAGTGCCTGTCAAAAAAGCCGGGATCCAATCTGCTATTTCTACCCAGGTGTATATAGCATCAAAAACCTTTGGTGTAACACGTAAGCAATGAAATAACTTTGACCAAAACCATTCCGAAGAATATCTACCGCCACATTTCGCCAGGTATTCCGGTCGAATCTTCGAGGCTAATTCAGTTATCTCGCCTGCTTCCGCATATCCAGTATGGTCCTTCCAGAGCCATGCCATAGCTGATGGTTCATTTTTAAATTCTTTATTGAATGCTAATGGTAAACCATTCTTATCGATAGGCATTGGTGTACTTCCTGTAGTGTCAACACCAATCCCAATCACGTTTTCAACAGAAAAACCTTTGTTCGCAGATGCTTCTTTTAGAGCTTGCCGTGTACAAGCTGATACACCATCAACGTAATCTTGAGGATGCTGTCTTGCGAGATGAGGGTCTTTGGCATCTATGATAACTCCTGCATCACCATAACGGTAATTCCAGACACTTGTGGCAATTTCTTCACCATTTGTTACATCAACGATTAAAGCTCTTACGGAATTTGTGCCAAAATCTAAACCAATTGTATATTTGCTTTTCATCCTAATCTCTTCCCCTTTCGTTCTTGTTTTGACAAAAACTCCTATCAAAATGCGTGTGCGAAATAATATGCATCTCATATTTCTTCATATAAGTTAATTTTTCTTTTTTAAATAGTATTCTATTAGCAATAATAAAGTGGGATTGGTTTATATCACCTTTGATTGACATTGTTCAAGAGGAATTTGGATAGAAGATAAAGAGATTTTATATTTCACGCAGAGAACTCAGATAAGACGCAGAGGACACAAAGTGATTTGAAAACACAAATCTCACGAATCTATACTAATCATCGATAATCAATTAACCATAAAGAACGCTAAGAACACAGATATTTATCTGACAGAGATGGACAGGATTCTCAGGATAAAGAGAGTTATAGTTATTTAATATCCAGATAATCCTGTTAATCCGGTCTAATATATCTTTGGGGTATGCATAGGGGGTATATAGAGGGGGAGGGGGGTAGGTAGGGGTATCTATGAAAAGAAGGGAAAAAAGTGTTATAATTATCAAAATATGAATAAAATCTGATAAATTTATAACATGTTTTTAAAGCAAAAACTTGCTAAAAAATGCTTAATTTATTAAATTGTATTTTTTCTTGACTATTAGCAGTTTTATAAATAAAAATTTTTTAAAATGTAAAAACCCTCAATAAGGGGAATAAAATATGAATTCAAATAATCCTCGTTTTAAGAGATTAAGGAATCAATTGATTCTGATTTTGCTTGTCGTGGCCGTAGTGGCGCCAGACGTACGGGGGCAGGGCTGGAACGCCGAGCTTGTTAACCGTATCGGTGGGGTATGCCTTGCCGTCTACGTAGAGGGCAACTATGCCTATGTAGGCCAAGGTCGTAGCCTAAAGATTCTCGACATATCAAATGCTTCTTCGCCGGTGCGAGTGGCGGATATTGTATTCCCTGGACGGGGTACAGGGGTAACGGATGTTTTTGTAGTCGGCGATAGAGCGTATGTGGCCGTGAAAGGTTTCAGAGCCATGCAAGATGAGGAGTGGAGTTGGCTTCAGATCGTTGACATTAGTAATCCTCGCAACCCCTTACTCCTGGGGTCCTATGGATTTATCTGTAACAGTTTTAGTAGCTTGTACGTAGCCGGGGATGTTGCCTACCTTGGCATCGATTATAGTGTTAATCTCGTGGATGTTAGTAATCCCCAAACACCGACCCGGCTTGGTGCTCAAGGTACTTCAAGCTATGTTTGGGACGTTTTTGTTTTTGACGGCCTGGCTTATGTTGCCAACGCCGCCAGCGGTCTTCAAATCATAGACGTTACAAATCCCTCTTCGCCGCAGCTTCGCGGCTTGTTTGATACGCAGGGCTATGCCTATGGCGTTCATGTTTCTGGCGGCATGGCCTATGTTGCCGAAGCCGCCAGCGGTCTTCAAATCATAGACGTTACAAATCCCTCTTCGCCGCAGCTTAGCGGCTCTTTTGATACGCAGGGCACTGCCTATGGCGTTTATGTTTCTGGCGGCCGAGCATATGTTGCCGATTACGATAGGGGCCTCCAAGTACTCGACGTAAGCGTTCCATCACAGCCAGCGCCTCTGGGAGCCTACGACACGCCGGGTGTCGCGCTAAACGTCTTCTTATTGGGGGACTTGGCGTTTATTGCTGATTATCAAAACGGGGTTCAGGTTGTTGACGTTAGCATTCCGCAGGCGCCGAAGCTCCACAGCTCATACGATACTCCGTGGGAAGCCCGGGGAGTTTACATATGTGATAACTTGGCATACATCGCTGACGGCGCAAGTGGTGGCCTTCGTATCTTTGATGTCAGCGATCCTTTACGGCCCACGCTTCGAGGGGCGTATGATACGCCAGGTGAAGCTATGGCGGTCTACGTCTTTGGCGGTCTTGCATACATCGCCGATGGTAACAGCGGCTTACAGATTATTGATGTCTCGAATGTGGCCACCCCAAGTTTTCTATGCTCCTGCGACACTCCGGGCTTCGCGCGTGACGTTCAGGTCCGAGGCAATTTCGCCTATGTGGCGGACGGTGCGGGCGGCCTTCAGATTATCGACGTGAGCAACAGTTCACAACCAATGTCTATTGGCTCCTATTCGACCGCAAGCTACGCAAATGCCATTTGTGTGTCAGGCGGTTTGGCGTATATTGCCTGCAATTATCCGGCTGGTCTTCAAATAGTGGATGTCAGCAGTCCCTCGACACCTGTGCCAATCGCCTCGTGCTCTAATTTCGGTGGTGACGGCAGGGACATTTCCGTTACCGGGGGACGGGCGTATGTGGGTTATGGAAGCTGGAACTCGTGGGATTGGCTTTTCGGGGGCGGACTCGCCATCATTGACGTGGCTGATCCCTGGCACCCCGTCGTCCGGAGTGTGTACGGCACGAACGGTCAGGCAGACAATGTCTTGATTTCCGACAACCTGGCTTACGTGGTTAGCAAGATGACATGGGGCTCGGGCGGCCTTCTTGTAATTGATGTGAGCAATCCGTCGCAGCCACTGGAGGTTGGTTGGTACGCTCTCAGTCCCACTGGGAGTCCCAGCCCGGGAGCCTTGTGCCTATCTAGCGGCCTTCTTTATGCCGCCGACGGCGTAGGCGCCCTCTGGATATTCCGTTACACGGGTAAGGGAGCATTGCAGGGATACATAAGAGATTCTGTTACTGGAAATCCTTTAGCAAGTGCATTAATTAGCTTAGGAGTTAAAAATACACAATCAAATTCACAGGGGTTTTATTCAATCATTGATATATCACCGGGGACTTATACTTGCTCCGTTACTAAAGATGGATATTATTCCGAATCAACTCAAGTAACATTTTCTGGCAATGAAACTAAGGTATTAAACTTTTCGCTAACTCCCTCGGAAGTGCAACTAACGATGCGGTTAGAAGATGCTAATGGTAACCCGATTAGCGTGCCGATTTCACTCTTTGATTCCAATTTTGCTGATGATATAGTCCATATAAAAATTAGCGGATATACTCCGCGTAGAGCTACCTTAATGGTTAAAGAATTTGTTACAGAAGGAAGTGAACAATATGTTGAATATCAATATCAAGAGAAATTTGAGGTAACCGGGGCGTTTAACCGAACTATTCTGATTCCCGCGCTTCCTGTATTCAACAATGTTATCCATACCGTTTCCGCAAAATTGCAAACGTATACTTTATTAGAACAAACTCAAACCTATTCCGTAGAAAAAGGCAACCCGGATATGATTATCCTGACTAATCCAGAAAAACTTAAGCTTTGCTTCACCGAAGATGACTGGCATAATTATAATTCGTCTACACCTTGTGTGCTCCAGCTTCTCCAAAATGCAGCACGAGATACCGGTTGCTTCCTTTATACTGAAAAAACCGACTCTTCGCTTATCCAGAAAGAAATACATCAGACATTGAATGGTAACCCTGGGATTGAGTTTTTATGTATCATTGGACATGCGATGGTAGTACCACTTTGTCGCGATCCAGTAGGAGACTGGTCATACTGGGACATTAATTGTGATGTAAACCCTGATTTTGGTTATGCCCGGCTTGAATTATCGTTTTCGAAAAACGTAAATATACAATTGATACGGAACCTACTCATTGACGAAAATCGGTTGACAATTAAGCAAGTAAATGATGCATTAATTTTACGTGGACGAAGTAATTGGTTCGATGAACTTAGTTACTGGAAATTAGAGGACGATTGGGTAAATCATATTTTATATATCAGTTTAATCAATGTTGTAAGACATGCGTTACAGAGTGACGGTATTTTTTCCGGAGATTATACTCGAGATTATCTTTGCGAACAGGCAGACTTTATTTATGCTAAAGGCCATGGGAATAGCATGCTGATTTCTCAAACTCCTGCAGGACCATACTATTTAATACAAAAAGAAAGCGGACAACGAGAAACCGGTCAAGCAGTTAAACTATTGTTTCACCACGATATTTCGCCTGTTAATGTTTCCGGAACCACTCATGAAGTAACCAACGAAAGCAGACTTAACAATCGCCCATTGGTGTATTTGTCCAGTTGTGATTCACGAGCAGATAGTGAGGATTTAGTGAGTAGTTTTCTTCTCTGCGGGGCTTTAGGTTCCGCGGGATTCGGCACCGTGCTCCGGAATGTTGTATCTCCATATTTTGCTGAAGCTTATTGCAAAACACTGTGCTATACCGACATTACTCCAGTGCAATTAGGCAAACTTCATAAGAATACATTGCAACGTGCTAGGGAAAGATACCTATTAGACCCAATTAAATATTTTTATAAAAATGCCGCTAAAGCTTTTGTCCAATTAGGATATCCTAAACAGAAAGTGAAAATTTCTCCGGGATTGCCTATGCAATTTGAGTTGAATGATATCGGGTACAAAACAAATGAAATATTTTCTCTCCCCACTATGATTTCTTTCACGGTTTCAAGCTACACTTTTAACACCGATTATATTGAAAAAACCATTTCCTTTATTGGTAATTATAACGGTGAAAGCATCAATTCAGAAAATTGGATACTGCAAGGGAATCCAATTGTCCCCTATATTTCGACTACTTATAATTTAGGGACAGGGATAAGTGTATCTTCTTTGAGTTATACTGCAAGCTCTTTGAATATAGGACCACACTTATTAACCTGGGCTCCGGGAAATTATACCGGAAATATTTATGAGTATTATCCCTTAAACTATCCGAAATATATGCCAGAGCCAGTTTTATGGCAGGTGTATGAAACTTCGGATAGCACATTGAACCTAACGATAGACATTTTCCCATTCCAATACGATACTACAAACCATAATATTACCAAGTATAGCCCGATAAATATCAGTATTGTGACCACGGCAGTAACTGCACATATACTTAATGCGGAGATGGATGATAATTTATATGCGAAAGGTAACACTGCAAAACTAACAGTTACATCCATTGGTTCTGGCAATATAATCGTTACTATCGATTCAGATACAAGTTCACAAATGACGCAACCGGCTAACGGGACAAATTTATTCTATATTCCGTCTACCACCTTGAGCGCGGGTTACCATGATGTCGAAATTCAGCTTAAGGTAGGGGAGGTGTTACAAGATGAAGCGGCTACGGGATTTACTATTGCAGATAAGTTATTAACCTTTGGCACATTTACAGTTTCGGAAATGGTGTCGCAGGGTGCCCCTATTCTTCTCGGCTCATCATTAACGAACGATGGATTTGATACAGTTACGACAACCATTCAAGCAGTAGTTTATCAATCCGATACATCGTATACATATAATTTGGGCAGTTTGATTCTTTCACCCGGTCAAACTTTAGCAATTGATACTTCACTCTCATCATCAACTTTATCTGCCGGGTTTGCGAGTATACAGTTGGAGGCGTTTATCGGCGAAGATACTTCACGCAAATTTGCGTCTAGCATGGAGCAAACTCTCGTTTACATTTATGGTCTTACTGATGTCGAGCAACAATTCTGGATGCTTTACAAATAGATGCTGTATTTGTATATAAATATCCGTAGCCATAGAATCATGGAGCAGCAGAGATAAAATTATAGTTTTGAGTGAATCCTTGAAATTGGACAGTTAGATAGTTATAAGTCGGTAATAGTGGAGGTGTTTAATGTAACAAATAAATTAAATAGAAATAAAATTATTACACTATTTCATTATAAGATAAATAATTCTCTTTATTGCTGCATTTATGTAGAGAAAAACTTTTTTCAGAGAGCCGGCTTTGTATAAGGTTCTGAGGATGTATTTTGGACGTAGATAGAGGCTCCAGAGCATTTTTTTTCGCCATTTTATCAGCTA
>Ga0315289_10014204_pt1 | contig 11132 bp, 7 predicted proteins | sample YL17G11_40_MG_FD_203452 | JGI IMG/M metagenome (GOLD analysis project Ga0315289, IMG submission 203452) | Sediment microbial communities from Yellowstone Lake, YNP, Wyoming, USA - YL17G11_40 | ecosystem: Environmental > Aquatic > Freshwater > Lake > Sediment | place: USA: Wyoming | collected...
AAAAGCTCGAGGAAGAAAAGAAAGAGAAAAAGCCTGAGGAAGATAAGAAGGAAGCGAATATCATTGAGGGCATCGAACTTGGGGAGCCTATGGATGATGTAGTCCTCGATGCCGCTGAGCAGGAGAAACTGAGTAAACTATTTATATAAGGAGATAACATATGGCGGCAAGAGATAGAGATACATACGTACATCGTCGGGGAGTAACTCCCGAGACAGCTTCTATCATAAGTTCTAAAAACAGAATTTATGCTGTACCTGCAGACGTCCAGACAGGCGGTCTTTTTCAGATTGGTGTTGTGGCGACATTTGATCCTTCTGAGACACGTGCGATAGAACCCGTACGTGGTATTGGTTTTGGAGATCATGTTGCTGAGTTGGTCCCTGGAGTTACTGAGCCGATGACTCTAGCTGTCACGCGTACAGCGCAATATCTCTCTATGATCTATCAGGTTTTTGGTTATAAAGGGGGTATTGACGGGCTAGTGCGTTCTTTACGTCATCATAAATGGCCTTTTGACATTGTTCAAGAGATTGTTCTGAGTAACTTGCCGGATGTGGTTGATAATGAAAATAGCGTTGAAAAGAGTGAATATTTGAGTACTATAGGAGGTTTAAAAGCGATATTGACCTATTATCAGGGTTGTTGGATATCTGATTATAGTGTATCCTATGCCGCGGATGCTGCTTTAGTGCAGGAGTCTGTGACTGTTAATGTAACTGACATTCTTGGTGATATAGCTACTGCGTATGATGAGAGTACGCCATTATTTAATTATGATTATGCTCGTTCTAAAATAGTGGAGTCAGCTTATAACCCTGGCATTACTAATCGTACTGGAGGAGAGCTCGAACCCAGTGCAGGAATGACGCTTACGTAAGTTCTCAACGGGGATATCCCCGGGATTTTTATATTTATATAATATATCATATTTTACATTTCATTTTTATATAACATAAAATAATTATCTCATATTACTTCATAAATCCCCTGTTTGTATATCCCCTTGTAGGAAATATTTATCTGTTAATATTTTTGCCATATCCATAACCATATTTAAAAGGAGCCTTTATATGGGTCTGACTGATGTTTTCCAATCTATTCAGAAGAGTCTTAGTTTCACTAAAGCGGTAGAGATTTCCGGAATAAAATTTGATTTAGGCTTACTTTCTTTTGAAGAGGATACAAAGACTGATATTCTTCCTCAAGAAAATATTGAGCCTTTAGTTTATTACAATGAAATGCGTATACAGACGCTATCATATGCTATAAAAAGTATCAATGGAGAGCCGGTACCCGCTGTAGTGGATATAAAAAAAGGGGATATCGTAGAAAAGAAACAAGGCTCTTTATTTGTGAAAGAATTTCTTTCTACACTACCGGTTAAAATTATAGAGCAGCTTTTTGATGTCTATATAGATCTTAAAGAAGAGTCTGAAGCTACTTTGGAAAAAGAAATAAAATATAACTGGTTTAAGACGCCGGAGCAAAGGGAAGAGGAGTCTAAAAAGAAAAAGGAAGAGCCGTCTGAAAAAAAGAAAGAAGAGGAAGCAGCATCAGATAACACACAGGATATAAAATTAAAAGAGATTCATGAGCCTCTTGAGGAAGATAAACCTAGTGCATAATTATGGAAGTCCAGCAGGCATATAATAACATTGAGAAAGTCATAGTCCAAGGTTTTCTTATTGCAGGACTATCCTTTAAAAATCATTATTTTTTGCTGAAAAACATTACAGACAAGGAATATGAGAATCTTAATTTGTATGTAAAAGAAGATGATTCTATCTATAATTTGATTTATCAGATTTCATTTTGTACCGCATTTGTAGATAGTAATAATTTTTTAGAGAGTAGGTTCGAAAAGATACCAGAGCTCGTACGGTTCTATTCTAAAATGCCTATAATATTTATTAATAAAGTGAAGGATACGATACAGAAGATAAATACGGAATATTTTGAATCTCTTGAATTTTTGGAAGGTTTTTGTTATACGGATAAATCCAGGCATTTGTGGAAGGTTTTCGATTATACGAATAAAGATACATATCTAGGGATTTCTGGGTTGAATAATGTTGGTATGAATTCAGTTCAGGAGAATTGGATTATTATAAATAAGAGGCTTGATGAGGAGGAGGCATACAGTAGCAATTTGAATATGACGTTTATCATATCTTCTTCGATGAACCCCAAAGGTACCAAGGAGATGTCTCGGAATTATGATTTTCATAAAAGGGAGTTAGATGAGCTTCGTAAAGACATAGCTAAATACGGTCATGATAAGAAAAGAGTAAAAGAGCAGCAGGAAAAAGCTGAATGGACAGCGCCAATAAAGAGTCGTGAGGATTTGGTACGTGAGCTTTATCGGCAGATGTCTGGTAAAAAAGACAAGCATGATCTATTCATAGATGAGTGGGTTAAGCAGCAGAAAGCGGCTGCTGAGAGGATTAAAGAGCAGGCTGAGGAGCGTCAGCGTGTGTTTAGGGCTAAGATTCAGGAGGTTGATTTGAGTTCGATAGAGGATTCGAGGCCTATATCAGCATCAGAACTTAAAAAGGTATTGGCTCAGAAAAAGATTTCTAAAACCGATATGGTAGTGAGTCAGCCTATGATGCCTTTTGATGAGCGTGATGAGAAAGAGCGATTTTTGAAGAAAATAAGTGCTACTATCATACGTCCGAATAAGAAGGATTGAAAATATGCCTATTGATGATTTAAATAAAGAACAAAAAATTCTAGAGGCTAAAAAAGCTGGTAACGCTCTGGATAAAGCAGCTATTGCAAATAATAAAAGTCTTGCCAGTATGTTGGATAAAATGGTAGAGAGTCATTTGCGAGGAAATAGGGCTCGTGAAGAATCTAGAAGAATTTCTAAACTCGTGAATGAAACTATAAAAAAAAGAAAAAAGATAGAAGAAGAATATACTAATAAATTAGAAAAATCTAAAAAGGAATATCAGGCTGTTTTAATTGAGTCCAAAAAACTTATTAAATATCGTAAAACGGAAGGTAAAGATTTTAAAGATATTACAAAAAAACGAACAAAACAATATAGAATAGGAAAAAAAGAACAAGAAAATATTAAAAAAGCGTATGAATCACAATTAGAAGTTGTTAATAAAGAAATTACTGCTCGGCAAAATCTTTTTGATTTGCATGAAAAATATTATAAAGATAATATACTTTTTATTAAGAATGAAAAAGCATATGACGACGCTTTAGAGGAAAGACTTGTAGTTGAAGAAAAAATTCTTGAAGCACGTAAAGCGGCAGAAAACATATCTGAAGAAGATTATAAAACGCTAAAAAAAGAGATAAGAGGTGAGGAAAATGTAGCTAAAATAAGAGAAGATCTTGAAGAGAAAACTTCTGAATCTGAAGCTGCAAGAGAAAGATATCGTAAAAAATTAAAAGGATATCTTCCGTCTAAAGGAGCTCCCCGAGAGAAAAAAGAAAAGGCTCTCGAATTTGTTAAACAAGAAAGATTCGATCTAGCTAAAGAGATGGGTGGAAAATTAAAGACTCTTCGTTCAGCCAGAGGTATAGGGGGACATCTAGAGGCTGCTAAAGGCATAGGAGAGACTGTTAATAAATTTAAAGATTTGTCAAAAATTTTAGGAGGTGTAGGAGCAGAAGCCAAAGGTGCTGCCGGTATGTTTGGTGTACTTCGCACAGGAATGGAGATGTTGGGTAAAATAGGTTGGATAGGATTGATTATATCCGCTGTTGCCGCCGTAATTAAAGCAGTAAATGAATTGAATAATTTTATAAAAAAATTCAATAAATCTTTTATTAAAATGTATGGCCCTACGATAGCCATGAAAAATGTTACAGCGAGTATGAAAACTTTTACTGATGCTGTTTTTGATATGAATAGAAATTTAAAATATGGTTTAAAATCTGAAGATATAACGGGTCTTTTTGAAGCTATGTCAGCAGGAGGTCTTTCTTTACAAGGAGTAGGTAAAAGAGTACGAGGAGGTTATAACGAAGTTATATTGGAAGCCACCAAACTTAGTAGAGATTTCGGAGTGGATCTTAGTGAGATGGGTAGTATGATAGCTGATCAGATGGTTAATTTGAAAGCGTCTTTAGATGAAGTGCGCGATTCAATGGAAGCTATGGCTTATGATGCTACCATTGTGGGAATTAGCTCACAAAAATTCTATGAAGCAGTCACTGCTGCTACAGATGCTTTAGGTTATTATGGAAATTATTTGAAAAGCACGTCATTCCTTCTTAAGACATTTGCTGAGAGAGGGGCAATGCCTTTTAAAGATGCCGCTAAAGAAGCTCAAGATATAATGGGCATTTTTAAAGGTATGGATATTAGAAAAAAATTGGGATTTATTCAAATAGTAGGTGATCCTAAAGTTAAAGAGGACATGGCTAGACGTGCTGAACTTATAAAAGAAGAAACTCAACTTTTAGAGGACAAAATAGCTGCTACACAAAATATTATAGATAAAACTAAAGATGCCGCTAAAAAAGAAGAATATATACGGCAAAAAGGAGCTTTGGAAGATCAGAAAAGAGAAAAAGAAAGAATTCGTCGTCGATTACAAATGGCTGTTGAAGGAGATTCAGCAGCTAGAGCTGCTTCTTTAGGTTATATGGCAGATCGTACAGTAGATTATCTTATTACGGCTTTAAAAAGAGCTGGAGGTGGAAAATTAGATTTATTTAATCTTGATGACGTAATGGCTAAAGCAACTATATTGAGACAAACTGCGGATGTTCCTGAAGAAGCTCTCAATAAACTTGTAGATACTAGTGCTGCTATATTAGCTGATGCTGAAGAATCCGCGGAATTTATAACAAGTAGTTTAAAAGATATAGGTCCTGAAAGCAGAGCAGCACTAAAAGATGTAATGGCAGGATATGTGAGGGATATAGAATTAGGTAAATCTATAAATGAAGATGACATAAGAGCTAGTTTATTGGCTTTTCAAAAGTCTGGTGGTAAAATAGGCATGTCTATAGATAGATTTATTGATGAATTTAAAAAGAATGCTTTTGTTCTTGATGCGTCTATATCTGGTACGGGTATGGATATGAAGGTCCTTTCTGAAAAATGGCTTACAGCTAATGCTAGTATTATAGGCGGATCGAAAGAACAGGATAAACGTCTTCAAGATATAACTAAAAATACGAAAACTTTTGAAGAATTTATTGGTATAGGTAAAGAAAATATGGAATATATGGCAGCTATGGCTGCAGGAGGTGATCTTCAGAATCTTGCCAATAATGCGATGATAGCCACGGCAAATACTGCTGGGGGCATTTTAGGATTATTACAGAAATGGATTGCAGGTAAAAAAGGCGAATATAAAACAGATGAAGAATTTAAAAAAGGTCATGAATGGGGTGATTTAATATCTGCTTCTAAAAGGCAAGTTTTATTGACTAGATTATTATATAAAGCCCAACAAAAATACGATAAAACTCAGAATGCTTCTGATAAAGAGCAGGTCGACCTTATACAAGCTGAAATAGCTAAATTAGAAGATTTAAAAGGAACATTATCAGAAGTACGGCCTGATTTAGCGGCTGGCGCTGTTATGGAAGGTACTAAACAAGCTCAAGATTTATTAGATCAAAGGGAGAGATCCAAAAAAACATTAGCATATTGGGAAGGAAGAGTAAAAGATGCTGGGGCTAAAGTGACTGAAACTGAAAAAGCTTCTTTAGAATATGCAAAAAAGCAATTGGCATCGACATATATGGAGGGCACAAGTTTCGACGTAGGTGGAAAAAAATTTGGTATTGATGTATCACAAGTAGAAAAAGAAGAAGCAGATGCGGGTTCTATTCCTTCAACAACGGCTAAAGATTTTAGAGCACTAACCAGTGGTTTTGCTAAAATAACTAAAGGAGACTGGGTAATAGGAGATACTAGCCAGGCTAAAGGTATAATGTCAGGGTCCGGACAACTCACGAATAGGTTATTGGGTTATAACAAAGGAGCTATTTCAGGCGGAACCAGTGTGAGTGTACCTATTAATTTACAGATAGGATATGTAATAGGCAATCCAGATGAACTAGTAAATAAACTCACTCCTGCTATAGAGCAGACATTTGCTAGAATGTATTTCGAAAAAGAAAAAAGAGGAGCATAAGGTTATAAATGGCTGATATAGCTACAGTAAAAGTAAATGAGGTGGCTATTCAACAGAGTCCTGCTGAAAAAGGTCCTGATCAGGGTACTGTTATTGTATATACTCCAGATATTAAAAAAATAATTGTAAATAGTACAGATAAAAATCGTTTTGTAGAAATACGCCCTCCTATACGCAGGCTCCCTAATGAGATCCCGGTATATATGGAAATGATAGATGCAAATCTACAGCCATGCTCTATACAGATATCTAATGGAGTGACTATACAGGCTCTGCGGCTAGCGCCTAATCCGGATACTATGACGATAAATTCAGCAAAAATAGTGAATAGATATAGCACTATGACGCGTTGGGTAGAGGAACACTGGGGCGATGAAATGGATGTAGTAAATTTATCAGGTAGCTCTTTTTCTTTTTTATCTTTTGTGCCAGAAGATGTTAGTCCGGGGTTATCGGTAGTGAGTAGACGAGATACTAATGCTTATAAAATGATAAAAGAATTAGTAAAATTTTACAGGACTAATGGATGCATTTATCAGGACAGAGACACTTATTTATCTAATGATGAAATTTCCATAAATAAATCACCGGAAAGCAATTCGGTTGATAAGTTTTTATTAGAAAATCCATCTTTTAAAGGTAATCATCCTAGAGCAGGAATGATTCAAGAACGCCTTTATATTAAACTGTCTTTTGATTATGTTTCTTTTATAGGATATTTAGAATCTTTCGATTTGATAGAAGATTCGGCTAGTCCTTTTAGGATGACTTATAATATTATCTATAAGGCTGAGAAAACTAGTTTTGTTTTAGGATAATTTTATGGAAAATATAGAATCTACAAATTCCACAGAAGTGATTAAAGAGTTCCTAGATAGAGTAGGAGGATCTTTAGATTTTGAGGGAGGAATAAATCTATCCCAATATTCTAATTGGATTCGCTCGAGTACTATACCTAAAGATTTTATACCGTTTGAAATTTCTATATACGATACAGATAAAAACGAAGATGTTTTGTCTCTTATCATGATGATAAATCCTAGAGATTTAAATATAGGTCAAGCTCAAGTAGTAAATGCGGCGTATTCAAGAGTAGGGTGGATTAATACATTGTGGGGTAATCAACAAGCTACTATAACTGCTAGTGGTTTATCTGCCGGATTTTATTATATAACTAATACATTTGAAGGAGGAATAACTAATTTTAATAGAAAAAATAGTATAGCTTTTTTGAATTTGATTTCTATTGTATCTTTTTTTAAAAATAATGCTTACTATTTTATGGATGGGCAAGAAATTCCTTCTTTATTTAAAGACAATCATAGTAGAGCCATTAATGTTATGGATACTATAAAAATAACATACGATGGCTCTGAATATTTAGGATCATTCAACTCTTTTTCTTTAAACGATGTAGCTACTAATCCTTATAGATTGGATTATTCTTTTGAATTTACTGTGTCGTCTTTTGGTACTGATACTAATAGCATCGAAGGACATGTTAAAAAAAATAAAAACGATCAAAGCAATACAGTTGTAACAGCGATTCAGGGATATAACACTAGATTTTTAACTTCAGTACAAATGAGTTTGGAAGAACTCAATAAAACTTTTCCTCCAGATCAGGAATATAAACATAATAAAGAATATTATCTCAATATATTGAATCCACTTAACAGAAATTTTAAATCTGGCGCAGGACTTAATCTTAAAACTGATAATATTCCTATAGCATGGGGTTCTATTATTGCTGAAGCTGTTAAACAACCTATTAGCAAAGATTATCCGGTAGCTGTGGATCCTAATTTAGTAGCTGCTGTCATAAGGCAGGAATCTACAGGAAATCAATATGCAGTATCTTCTTCTGGAGCAAAAGGTCTTATGCAATTAATGGATGGTACAGCAAGACAATTAGGAGTGACATCATCTTTTGATCCACGCGATAATATATTTGGTGGAACGAGATATCTCAGTCAATTACTTAAAAAATATAATAATAATGAGAAACTCGCTCTAGCAGCATATAATGCTGGTCCTAGCAGAGTAGACAAAGCTCATGGCATTCCAAAAATAGCTGAAACTATAGATTATGTTAATAGAGTCACGTATTATCATGATCATTATCTATTATCATCTTCAAAAAGAAGTTAATTTATGGCCCAAGATTTTTCTGGAATTTTTACTTATAGTGAATTCAAATACAGGCGTAATGTTTTGAAAATGGCTCCTGATGCTTTTATAACTATAAATGATGCTATTGAAATGCGCGTGGTAGCTCCTATGGATGCTTTGGGTACAAAAGATACTAAAATGCAGGGTGGTATAGTTACAATGAATGTGAGCGCTGCGTTGTCCCCGGCAGGGGCTTCTAGAGCGACAATTGAAATATCCGCTCCACAATATAAAGGTTTTCATGAAGATTATTATAGAACGTATCCTAATGGTACTAGGATGCCTATTTTTACTCCCATGATGGAAGTTAAAATTTTCATGAAAGGCAGATACTTGGAAGAAGAATATACATGGAGTCCTCGGTATTATCCAGTATTTTGGGGCATGATAACTAATGTCCAAGAAAATTATTCTCAAGGAGCTTATAATTTTTCTATTACCTGCGAAGATTTATTATGCTGGTGGAGATATCAAAAGGTCACAGTACAATCCTCTGTTATTACAGCTTTTTTTGGTGGAGCCAATATGACTCGTTTTCCTAGTACTTTTAAAAATATGTCTCCATGGGAAACAATGATGGCTCTTTTTACAGATACTTTTTTTATGGAAACAGATAAAGAAACAGGTATGACTGCTTTTTATAGTTTTTTATATCCCCAGCTTTCAAATATAGCTCAACAACCTCAATATGAAAATTTGAGAGAAACCTGGGGTTATTTCGCTCAGAATGTAGTGAATTATTGGAATCAGCGGTTTGGATTTGGTACGTTAACTACTGGTACTCCGGAACAAATAGCAGCCAGTCTATCAAAAGTGCCTTTGGAAATGTATGGATTAAGAGGGCCTATAAAAACTAGTAGTATAGCTAATAGATTGTTGAATTATCTTAATGATCCTAATAATAGTTTTCCAGAGAGTCAATCCGAGAGAAGCGCTGATTTGGATTTAGATTTTTCAATGATGGCTAGAGTCCAGGCATATGGTCTATTTGATTTATATGGGGATGGAACTGAGCCGTTAATATTATCTAAATTAGAAATAGCTAATGCTGTTTGTGAAAAAGTTAATATGGAATTTTTTGTAGATACCAATGGTAATTTTGTTTTTAAACCGCCATTTTATAATTTAGACGTAGCTACTGGAGATATTCCTTATTATAAAATAGGACCTGAAGACATTATAAATTTTAATGCTAGTTTTGATTCCAATAATATAGTCAATTATTTAGTAGCCACAGGTCCTCTATGGCAGCAACTTGATCTACAAGCCATAGGTCTTCATGCGGATTTTGAATCCATTAAAAAATACGGCATACGTTCTGAACAGATTCATGTATCCTATGGTATGAATGCTAATCAATTAAAAATGGTGGCTGTGGCTGAAATGACGAGAAAAAACGGCCAAGCATTTACAGGTAGTGTGAGTATTCCGCTTCGTCCTGAGATGCGATTGGGATATCCAGTATATCTATCGCATATAGATTCTTTTTATTATGTGACAGGCATAGCTCATTCATTCACTTTTGGATCAGCGGCTACTACTGATTTATCATTACAATTTAGAAGAGATCGTGTATTTGATGACGGCACTTCTGGGTTGGAGGGCAGTATAAAAGGGGATATCCTTAAAAAATGCGTCTATAGGGATAGGTCGACAAACATTACTTTAGATACTGAAAGTATTGCTGATGCTAAAAATAATATGACCCCGGAAAATTTTGCCGCCTTTGTACAGAATAAATACGGTTTAAATATACAAGGCCCCTATAGTTTGTCTTATCTGAATGATTTAATAAATGAAGTTGAAAAAGAACGAATAAAAAAGAATGCCCGGCTTTTTTCAGGACCTGGGATTTTGGGATATTGGAAAATTGATAAAGCAAAAATGTTAACAAAATCTGATGATGTTGCTAATCCCAATACTCCTAATGCTGTGATATCTAATGAGCTCGTAATGATTACTGATACTAGTGTACCTTATACAGATATACAAGGATATAGGCATATAGGAGCTTTTCCTTTTGGAGCAAATTTAGTACTTATGAAAAACGGTAAAATATTAGACAGTACTAATTATGCTCAAGTTAAAGCAGCAGAAGCTGAAAAACAATTACAAGATCCTGGAAATACAGGAACTATTCAAGGTAATAAAGTGAGTACGAATATTCCTAATAAACCAGATGAGACAGGAACAACGAATAATACTCAAAATGATAGTAAAGAAGTTATTACTGATAAGAATAATAACAGGCTACAAGTAGCTCAAGAAAATAAAGATGAAAGTTTAGTGAAATTTCCTTATTTAACAGACACGTTTTTTATGAGTAATCCTAATATGAAAGGTTTGGAAGATATAAAAAAGCAGATTTATTTTTCTCTCTCGGTTTCTAAAACAGGTGATGTTTCTAATAAATAGAATATTTGTATGAGGATTTTATGAATAGTTTTCCATACGCTAAAGTACCTGGACGACAAATAGCGCCTAATGAACATCCTACAATAAGCGCTAGGAAGATCAAAGGAGTAATTTGTGTCCCGGGTGACGTGACCCTCGTGGATGAAGAAAAAATGCGCATGACGGTAGTTTTGAGAGATAATTTGGGCGTTTTGGAAAATGTACCCATAGCACAGCCTTACGCTGGAAATTCGAGTTTTATTCACGCTGTGCCCGAAGAAGGATCAATGGTCGTAATGGCCTATCAAGAAGGCCAGTACTTCCCTCTGACCTACCTACCAAACTATACTCATGGATTGGAAAATAGAAATGTAAAGAGCTGGCCGGATACGGTAAAAAATGTGGAAGAGAATGAACATTTTTTCAGAGTAAAAAAAATACAAAAAG
>Ga0315289_10014206_pt1 | contig 11132 bp, 10 predicted proteins | sample YL17G11_40_MG_FD_203452 | JGI IMG/M metagenome (GOLD analysis project Ga0315289, IMG submission 203452) | Sediment microbial communities from Yellowstone Lake, YNP, Wyoming, USA - YL17G11_40 | ecosystem: Environmental > Aquatic > Freshwater > Lake > Sediment | place: USA: Wyoming | collected...
GGACCGGGAAAAGCGTCCGCAGACCGCGGACATTCAGAACCATCTCCGCCTGCGGCTCATTCCGCTCCATCAGTTGTCCTCCCGAAAGGGACAGGCCACATAATGGCCGGGCTGGACAGCTTCCAGGATCGGGATCTGCTCAGCACATATAGCCCGCTTACGATGGCAGCGGGGCTCGAAGCGGCAGCCGCGGGGCAGCGCATCCAGGGGTGGTGGGTAGCCTGGGATAGAGGCCAGCTTCGAGGAGGGGTTAGCGATATCGGGGAAGGCCTGAAGGAGCCGCCGAGTGTAGGGGTGCTGCGCCTCATTGAAAATTGTATCCACACCGGCGTACTCAGCCGTCCTGCCGCCATACATGACTAGGACGTCGTTGCACATCTCCGCGACTACCCCCAAATCGTGGGTCACCAAAATAATCGACAGCGCCAACTCCTTCTGCAGCTTCTGCAACAGGTCCAGGATCTGGGCCTGGATCATGACGTCGAGAGCTGTGGTGGGTTCGTCGGCGATGAGGATGTCGGGAGAGCAGGCCAGCGCCATGGCGATCATGGCTCGCTGGCGCATCCCGCCGCTGTACTGGTGGGGATAATGCCTGGACCTCTGCGGCGATATTCCCACCAGATCCAGCAGTTGGTGTACCCGCACCTCTACCTGCCTGCCGTCGTTGGCGTTCTCATGCAACTTGATCGCGTCGGCAATCTGGTCCCCCACCCGTCGGACCGGATTGAGGGCGTTCATCGATCCCTGAAAGATGATGGAAAGGTGCTTCCAGCGGTGCTTGCGCATCTCGGCTTCAGACAGTGAAAACAGGTCCGTGCCTTTGAACAACACCTCACCGGACACAATGCGCCCCTGGGCGGGAAGCAGCCGCAGGATGCCCAGGATCACGGTGGTTTTCCCGCACCCGCTTTCTCCAACCAGTCCCAGCGACCGGCCTTCTTCCAGGGTGAAACAAACCTCCTCCACCGCGTGCAGCGCCGTGCCATCCTCACGAAGATAGTCGATCGAGAGGTTGCGCACCTCCAACAGAGACATCACTCAGCCCTTTCTGTTTCCACCAGCGCCGTATGATCAGGCGCGGGCTCCTTGGGCACCCTCCCCGCGATCCGCGCCATCATCCGGCGCGAATCGAATAGATGGTGTGTCTTCAGGCTGGGGTTGACGATTTCTTCCAGCGTACTCCCGATCAAGATCAATCCCACGCTCACCCAAACGATGGCAAATCCGGGTGGCAGCAAGAACCACCATGCCCTGCGGCTGATAGCCCGCTCAAAGGCAAAGTTGAGCATCATGCCCCAGCTTACGAGCGTGGGATCTCCCAGCCCCAAGAAACTGAGGGAGGATTCGGCAATGATCGCACCGGAAACGGCTAGCACCGCCTCGGCAATCACAAGGGGTATAACCTGAGGAAGGATGTGGCGCGCGGCGATGCGGTAATGGCTCGCGCCGATGACCCGGGCGCGCAGGATGTAGCATCGCTCCTTTATCGAGAGAACCTGAGAGCGAACGAGCCGCGCGGTTACGGTCCACCCCAGGAGGCCGATCACCAATATGATCTTCCATAGACCTCGTCCCCACATAGAAATGATTACCAGCATCAGGGGCAAGTCGGGTATCACTAACAGGAAATCCACAAGCCGCATGGATAAGGAATCGATCCGCCCGCCCCGATAGCCGGCAACCAGGCCTATCGTGGTGCCGATGACCATGGACATAAAAGAAGCGACAAAACCTACCGTCAGCGAAACCCGCGCCCCGTAGATAAGCTGGCTCAACACGTCCCGGCCGGCGTCGTCCCGTCCCAGCAGGTGCTCTGAATCCGGCGGGGTTAACAGGTCGCCGGGACTCACATCGATCTTATCCTTGGGATGGTAGGGAGCCAGCCATGGAGCAGCAATGGCCACCAACACAACGACTAGGAGCATTATCAAGCCAACGATGCCCGCCGGTCTCCGAATGAAGGCACGTCCGATTTCCCTAAGCTGCTGCATGGTCACCCCATGTGCTATCCCGCCTTCACGCGCGGGTCCAGCACCGAGTACAGGATGTCGGCGGTCAGATTGGCCACGATCACGGCGACAGCCAGCAGTAAAAAGGTGCCCTGTAACACCGGATAGTCTCGCGTCATGACCGCTTCATACATGAGCCGGCCGACGCCAGGCCAGGAGAAAACCGTCTCCACCTGGATCGCCCCACCGACGGTGTAGGCTAGGTTGAGGGCGGCGATCGTCACCATGGGCAACATGGCGTTCTTGAGGGCCTCGCTTCGCAGGATGCGGAACGTGCTCATCCCCTTGGCTTTGGCGGTCAGGATATAATCTTCGCTCAACACCCCCATGACGCTGGAGCGCATGATCAGGATGTACGAGCTGGTATAAATGATGGCCATGGTGAGCGTGGGCAGGATGAGGTGCTTGCCTACATCGGTCCAATAGACCCAACCGTCCTCTGGCTTCAGCCCGGGGGTGACCATCCCGCCGACCGGTAAAAGACCCTGGGCAAGAATGAGAAGGATAATCCCCAGAAAGAAGGTGGGCAACCCCCAGCTAAACAGCGCATACAGCAGGATACCCATATCTGCTCGGGTGCCGCGCCGCCATGCAGCTACCAGGCCCAAGGTGATGCCTAGCACAAGGGAAAGCGTTTCGCCGGCCGCCACCAATACCACGGTTCGCCATACCCGTTCCGCCAGTATTTCGCTCACGGCTCGCCGGCTGCGAAAGGAGATACCCAGGTTGCCATGCAGCAGAGCGTTGATATAGGCGGTGAACTGCGTGTCGAATGCGCCGATCACATCGCCCGTTTTCAACCGCTCGAGGTCCAGGAACACCGGCTTATCCAGACCGAATTCCACGCGGAGCTTTTCGCGCATTTCCTGGGTCAGCCGTGGGCTGCGGGCGATCGCTTTGACTGGGTCGCCGGGTAGGATGCGGAAGAGGGCGAAATTAAACCCGACGACCACAGCCAATGTGACCAGCCCAAACAGCACCTTGCGGATCAGATAATTGCTCTGCTGCATAAACACCTCAATGAAACCGGATCGGTTATGCTACCTGCCGGGGCTAACCGCAGCACAAATCGTCCGCACCTACTTCAGGATCTGGACATCCTTCACGAGCGTCCACTTCTTCAAAAGGTCTCCACCGGCTGTGTTAGTGAAATTGAAACGGTCGCTGCGATAGGCCTGAACCGTCTTCGGATAGAGGAGATTGATGTACGGGCGATCCTCGAAGAGGATTTCCTGCGCTTCCCAGATCAACTGCTTGCGCTGCTCGAGATCCAGGGCATTGCCCTGTGCTCTGTAAATCTCGTCGTACGCCTCATTGCAGTAGCCGCTGTCGCTGAGATTTTCCGGGATCGCGTCACAAGTGAAAACATATATGGCAAAGTCGGGGTCCGGATCCCACCCCCATTGCCACAAGATCATATCGAAGTCCCAATCGGGCTCCAGTAAGGCGTAAAGGCTGTCGCCGTCCATCAGCGTGGGCGGAGCTGAGATGCCGATGGCGGTCAGGTTGTCGGAGATGATCTCGAGGATCCGGGCATATGTACCCGTCTCCTCCGCATATAGGCGGTATTCCAGTGGGTTGCCGTCCGCATCCTCGCGGATCCCGTCCCCGTCGCTGTCCCGATAGCCCGCTTCGTCCAAGATGCGGTTGGCTTCGTCTGGGTCGTGAGGAATCGGCTGGATGTTGGGGTTGACCCAGTCGCCCATCGCCGGAACGAGAGGGCTGGAAGCCACCTCGCCGTAGCCGGCATACCCGACGTCGATGATCTCCTGTTTGTCGATGGCGTACTCCATGGCCATTCGCACTGCCGGATCGTTGAGGCTCTCAGGCTGAGTTCCGTTCGCGTTGGAGTTTATGACTAAGTCGATTAGAGACAGCGAATCCATGATCGCCACCTCGACGTTCGGCGCATCCAGGAGGGGTTGTACAGCGGTCAATGGGACTTCGTCGATCAGATCAACCTCTCCGGATAAGAGCGCCTGTACCGTGGCGTCCTCGGTAGCGTACTGCTGTATTACGATCCGGTCGATCACAGGCTTACTGCGATAATAATTCTCGTTAGCCTCAACGATCATGTGCTCGTCTTCTACATATTCCACTAGCTTGTAAGGACCGGTGCCGATGAGGGATGCAGGATCCTCGAACTCCATGATCTCGTCTTCAGTCTTGCCTTCCCAGACGCTGCGCGGCAGGATCCAGGCGTAGTGCAGCCGGGCGGTTTCCATGAGTGCAGTCGGTTCAGAAAGGGTGATCTGGACAGTGATTGGATCCAAGGCAACCACTTCTTCGAAACCCTCCACGTAGAGTGTCAAGGGTCCGATCTTCCCTTCCATTAGCAGATTCATGCTCCAGGCGACATCCTCGGCCGTCATGGGGGTGCCGTCGTGGAAGGTCACGCCTTCGCGGATTTTAAAGGTCCACACCAGCCCATCCTCGGAGACTTCCCAGCTCTCGGCCAGGCCGGGTTCAAATCCCTGCAGTTCAGTCCATTCGATCAGACCATCATAGAACCAGTACCGAAGGTTGTATGATTCCCAGCCGGTCGCTGGATTCATCGCATCCCAAATGGTGTTTGCACCTACACGCAGGGTGACAGGCTCGGCTTCTGAGGGTGTAGGCGCTTCGGTGGCTGTCGGGGTTTCCGTGTCTGCCGGAGCTACAGTTGGGGCAGCCACCTGGGTTGGTGCTTCGGTGGCTGGTGAGGCTTTTGTAGTTGCTGGGGTAGCCGGCGCACCGCAGGCTGCCAGGGTCGTAGCGAGCATGGGCAGAACAATCATTACATTCAAGATTTTCCATATGTTGGTTTTCATGGCCCTTCTCCTAAGGTATGTTTGTGGTTGGATTATGCTACATTCGATTTTGGCTGAACATTTACTCTCTTTTCCAATTCATGAAGGCATTGAGCGAGGATAGTCGTAAGTATCAGATAAATAAGCGCAACCAATGGTAAATGGGAACCGTGTTACCCCATTGAGTCCACCGGAAGGCTGATAATCCTTAGGTTCTCCTGATTCAGGTAATCGTCCCAGGTTATCAGTTCTACCTTCACCGGACTAGAATCCCTCGATCTGCTTGGGAAAGTAATCCTCACGGGTCCCTTCGCGGTAGACGTCGGCTGTGCAACAGTGGAGGCCGCCGCCAAATGAGGAGACATCGTAGAACGGGACTGGAACGACCTCAAAGCCATGCCTGTCCAACAATTCCATCACAGGGGTCTCGCTCGCCTCAACACAAACCGTCTTTGGATCGAGGACAAGCGTGTTCATATTAAGCCACCAACTGCAAAAGTCATAGGGCTGCTTCTTCTTGAGAAGCGATTTCGGGGCTTCTACAAGTTCCCAACCATTTTTTTGGAAGAATTCTGTTTCTTTTGTCCCGAGCGGAGGGCGCGTTGGATTGACAAGCGCAAAACCGGGGCGAAGCGGGACGAGCGTCGAGTCCAAATGCCACGGAAGGAGTTCTCTACGCCCCACCTTGTGGACTCGATGTTCAGGAAAGTGGCGCCGCAACCAGTTTATGCCGCCATCATTGGTAACCATTGATTTCTGGACGATCAAGTCCTTTCCGAAGCGGACAACATCGGCAGCATCGAATAATGGTTCTTCTTCAGTGATGATCCAATCGCCATTCTCTGCGAGGACATACTGCTCATCCTCACTCATAGAATTCCATTTCTGCCACCAGCCTTTCTTGTAGGAGCGTTCGGTTAAACGTGGCTTAGGCGCTGCTTCGAAGAGGAAATTGGGATCCTCTTTGAAGTAGCGTAGGAACAACGGGCGGTAGCAGATGAATTCAAACCAGCGGCTGTGGTAGGACATGGTGGCTTCCAGGATTTCATGGCCGACTGTAAGCAGAATATCCCGAACAGGAGCACAACCAAACATTGTCTCTTGCTCCCAGTCGGGCGTCTGCACCTTTTGACTAAAATCAATGGGGGTAGGTCGGTCCACACAAATGCCACGACTTTCAAGTATCCTGGTAAAGTTGTCCAGCTGCGCATTGGCCTTCTCTACCATTTCCACAGGATAAGGACCATAGGTCCCTAATGGGAATCCGTCCTCCAGCCAATCGCGCTGAACAGCGGTTTCAGGGGCCTGAACCATGGTCCCATCGGCGCGCCCGATGATGACATGCCTCAGCGGATCCCACTCATTCCATGAATTTACGATGGTTTTTGGCATCGTCCTCTCCTTTCGAGATTTTCGAATTAGGGAACAGAACCTCGTGCATAGGCCAAGTCCGAGAGTACCCGGCCATTTTTTAACGCCTGAAGGTCTTTTTCTTTTTCTTTCAGTAACTCCGGTGGAATCCCAGCCAGGGTTACCAAATCCGTCATGAACGTTCGCCTCAGATGGTCCTCGGCGAATCGGACAGCTAGATCCGCATCGCCTCGTGCAATCCCTTCTAAAATGGAACGATGTTCAGCGATCTCCGCATCGAAATGAGACCGTACCTGGTCCTCATTTTTGAACAGGCCTTCGGCCAGGATCCAATCGGGGAACTTGTTGAGCGTGATGTTGTGCAACCAGAGCAACGTGGAATTTCTAGATTCCTGAACGATCTCCGAATGGAAATTCAAGTTGATTAAACGACGGGCGGTCATCTGGTCAAGGGTAACCATATCCTTCGATTGATCGATCCAACCGGACAATAACTGGATCTTTTCCTCATCCTTACTCAGTGTGGGTACGGCTAATCGCACCAGGATGGGCTCTACGTACATACGCAGAGCGTAAATCTCAGCCATTTCCTCTATGCTTGACCTAACCACCCGGACACCCTTGAAGGGGATACGTTCGGCCATACCATCCATGACCAGCCTTTCCAGGGCTTGGCGTATGGGGGTGTGGCTGACTCCCAATTCTTCTGCAACATCTTCCTGGCGAATCCATGCTCCGTTCTGGACTTTACCGCTGATGATTTTTACACGCAGGTAGTCATAAACCTGATCGCTAAGCTGTTTTCTGCTTAAAATCGGTAGTTTTACGTTTTCTTGGTATGGCATTTGACCTTAGGATGGTATTGACTAGACTAATTTAATTATCTATAATATATACAAGATCTTAGATATTATATATAATTATAAATCAAAAATCAAGCTTTTACCAACGTAGTAATTTATAAGACGGAGGATCCTAGCTGGGCATCTGTGGTCTTTGATGAAGCTGAGAATCGGCTCAAAAAGCAGAAGGCCGTAGTGTGTCTAGGAATTTACTCGCAGAACTCTGAAGTCGGTATCGGTACATTGTCGCGAGCGCGAACCTAGAACTGAATCTGGGCATCATTCAGCAGCTAAAGTCGAAATATTACGTTTTCTGCAACTGGTGGCTAAACTTGAATACCCTTTTGTCCGGAGCAATGAGAGAATAGGTCTATAAAAAAGGAGGCAAGATGAATACCAAGTGTTCGTTTCCAGTAGTTGTGGTAATGCTATTACTGTCAATAGTAGTTGTGGGATGTAAGGCTACCCAAGAGCCAGCCGAGTCGGCGAGCCAACCTCAAGAGCAAGTAGATCAAGAACAAGTCTTAACGAAGAGCAAATATGTAGCGGGTGTAGAAGCTACATTCCCACCTTGGGCTTGGGTAGAAGGGGGCGAGTTCAAAGGAATAGCTGTAGATGCCATCCGGGCGATCGCGGAGAGCGAAGGATTAAACATTGAGTTTCAAGAAATGCCGTGGCCATCGCTCATCCCTGCATTAGCGGAGGGAAAGATTGACCTTATCGTGACCGCCGTGTCAGTCACGGAGGAAAGGGCCGGCGTACTGGATTACACCATTCCATGGTGGGAGATAAACCGTGTTGTGTTAGTCCAGAAGGATTCAACTATTAATGGAGTCACAGCTCTGTGTTGTGGAGTTACGGTAGGAGGGCAAGGCGGCTCGACAGATTTTGAGTGGGTAAAGCAAGAGCTGGCTACAAACCCTGGATTAGATATTGAGCTTAGGGAATTCGAGGACCCTGTGATGGCTGTGGAGGATCTGAAGGTTGGACGGGTAGACTCTGTGGTTATTGACTCTGACACAGGATCAAAATTGGCTGCTGAGCACCCCGATGTTCGAATAGCAGCCCAATTCTATACCTATCCTCCCGAACCATATGCCATACCCGTCAAGAAGGGTGATCCGCAGCAGCTGTTGCAAAAATTAAACCACGGAATAATGCAACTATACGCATCGGGCAAATGGGCAGAGATAGTCCACAAATATATACCCGGAGTGACCATACTCCCGGTCCCTGCATATATGCCGGATTATGTTGGAAGCTATCAGCAACCCATTCCAGGGTTGGAGAAATAAAACTGACACATAATTCAGAAAGCTGGACATAATACCCACAGGTATATATTAAGGGAGGGGTACCACCCTTGCCCTCGCTCCAGTAGAGAAGTGGTGACCGGGCCTGATTTGTGTATATCCGCGAATTTTCGCTCCAGAGGGGTACACTATCCTTTATTATAAGGCTTGTGCATCCTTACGAGGGAGTGGTCTCCGACTTGGTTATAGAGGTAGTAGGAGACAGATCCTTCTGGAGTATATTTAGGTTAATTTGATCCTTCTTAATTTAGATAAGGGTTCTTTGAAGATTCATATATGTAGACGAATTTGTTCACGATGAGACAAGTAGCTGTGCCTCTTTAATATCCAAGATAGTCAGTAGAAGTAGTTAGCCGCATTAAGAATCCAATCTCCTGGTTGTAGAAGAGGACATAACAACTCCCTAGGAGCCCGAGTTGGAAGGTGGTCCATGATTTATCAAACATTATTGAAAGAATTCCCATACTTGCTCAAAGGGGTATTAGTAGCATTAGAACTATTGATAGCGTTTATGAGTCTTGGCTTTGTCATTGGAATCGTATTGTCAGTGACGGAGGTGTATGGGAACCGATGGTCTTCGATGCTGGCCGTTATGATTGAGCGTTTCTTTCGAGGTGTTCCAGCTGTAGTATTACTTTTCTTGTTCTATTATGGTCTTTCTGATATTTATAATGTCTCATCTTTCACCGCAGCGACACTTGCTCTGGGATTCAGAACTGCGGCCTATCAATCCCAGATTTTCAAAGGAGCCATCCAGGCAGTCGGATCCGGACAGATGGAGGCGGCTCGTGCAATAGGAATGAGCAAGTTCCAAGCGATTTGGTCAATTATCTTTCCTCAAGCGCTAAGGTTTGGAATTGGTCCCTGGTCAAATGAATTTGCTTCGGAGTTGAAAGATACCTCGCTTGCTTACACAATCGGAGTTGTAGAGCTGTTGAGACGAGCAAAATATATCGTCTCGTATACTTACGGAAATGCCCTCATAGTGTATGGTTTTTGTGCCATCTTATACCTGATCCTGGTTCTGTCTGGAAATTCGATTCTTTATCGCATTGAGAGTAAACTACAGATGCCTGGATTCGAGATGAGAAGAGAAAGGGGGTAAAGGCAAATGAGTCTACTTAGAGTTGATGATGTATACAAGGCTTACGGGGATTTATTGGTGCTAAAAGGGGTCTCTTTTCAAATGGAAAAGGGAGATATAAAAGTAATCATTGGACCCTCAGGAACGGGGAAAAGCACATTACTGAGATGTTTGAATGGCCTTACTTCCCCAGATAAAGGGAAAATCTGGATTGATGGAATAGAGGTGACTGATCCCAAAACGAACATCAATAAAATCCGCCCCGATATTGGATTTGTCTTCCAGAACTTTAACCTCTTTGCCCATTTGACGGCTCTAGATAACGTTTGTATTGGACTGGTAAAGGTAAAGGGCATGAAGAAAAGTGAGGCCAGAGTGCTGGCGATGGAAGAACTTCGTAGAGTGGGATTGGGGGAAAAGGCTGGTGCCTATCCGGCAGAGATGTCCGGAGGGCAGCAACAACGCGTCTCAATTGCCAGAGCTCTCGCCATGAACCCAAAGTTGATCCTATTCGATGAACCAACCTCTGCATTAGATCCAGAACTGATCGGAGAAGTGCTCAAAGTGATGATAGACCTGGCAAAGGGTGGAATGACCATGCTCGTGGTTTCTCACGAGATAGGCTTCTGCAGGGCGGTAGCCGATGAGATACTTTTTCTGGATGAGGGCAAAATCATTGAGAAGGGTCATCCCAGTGATCTTCTAGCAAATCCCAGTTATCAACGCACAAAAGAATTTCTGAATAAAATCATCAAACTTTATGGAGAAGAAAGGGACAAGGCTTGACCGGTTTCTTTGAGTTTGCGCGGATTTACCTGCCTACCCTAGTCGAGGGCACAATCGTGACGCTAGAGATGTGGGCCTGGTGTATGTTGGGGGGAACTATTCTTGGGTTACTCCTTGGTTTGTGCCGCGTTTATGGCAATAAACCCATTTTTGTCCTCTCGTCTGGATATATCGAGCTATTCCGAGGCACACCAATGTTGGCGCAAATACTATTTGTCTATTTTGGCCTTCCAGAAATCGGTGTTTTGCTGACGCCGGTTGTTGCTGCCAGTATTGCCCTGGGAATGAATACTGCCGCATATCAAGCAGAATACTTCAGAGGAGCGATTCAGTCAATCGAGACAGGTCAAGTGGAGGCTGCTCGCTCGCTTGGCATGACTCAAATACAAGCTATTAGCAATATTGTCTTACCTCAAGCATTACGGAGGGTTATTCCACAATGGTCAAATGAACCAATTCTGTTGTTGAAATATTCATCCATTGCCTTTGTAATAGGCGTTCCCGAACTAATGGCCAGGGCTCAAATGATTGGCTATTCAACTTTTAGGTTCTTTGATGCTTTTCTGTTGGCTGCTCTTATCTATCTGATACTTACTAATATCCTCGCTCAATGCCTTCATACGTTGGAAAAGAGAGTAAGTGTTCTGCCCAAATCGAAGTGAGTCATATGAGCACCGAAATTAAGTGCCAATGGCTGCTCTTCCAGAAGTATGGAGCAAAAGTGATAAATCGGTGCGCGAGGAGAGTAATTGGGATTAGAAACTCGAACCTATTCATCAATGCGGACTTGATTAAATTCGCGGTTATAGTATGCTTATGGCGTTATGGAAGATAGGTTACAAGCAGTAGATATGGAAATAGTGGTATTGTGTAAAATTTCGATAAGTACATTGATAGGTCTAATTTTAAATTCTTGTTTTTCGTCTACACTAGGTGCA
>Ga0315289_10014207_pt1 | contig 11132 bp, 10 predicted proteins | sample YL17G11_40_MG_FD_203452 | JGI IMG/M metagenome (GOLD analysis project Ga0315289, IMG submission 203452) | Sediment microbial communities from Yellowstone Lake, YNP, Wyoming, USA - YL17G11_40 | ecosystem: Environmental > Aquatic > Freshwater > Lake > Sediment | place: USA: Wyoming | collected...
GATTCACGGTATCGCCCAGCGCTATCGATACTCTCATCTCCGAACCGAACGAAAGCTTTCCACTTACTGCTTTGTCAGTAGTCGAAAAGGCACTGGACGCATCTCACATATGGATTAAGCACCCTTTTCCCCATATGGTGAACACCCCTTTAGTGTGGCAGGCAATCTGTCTCGACGCAACTGATGATAGTAAGCCTGGTTTCTTCGGCACAATTGATGATAGTAAGCCTGGTTTTGGCACACCTAAGCCTATGTGTGACTGCGGGGCCGTCAAGGCCCGAACTACCCACGCAGATTGGTGCTCGACCAAACAAAAAAGGAGCGTCCCATGAAACTACCGGCCTTTGTTGATCCGCAGGAACAAGAAGAACGGCTCATGACCGCCATTACCTCACTGGAGTGCCCCGAACTAGAAGAGCGGTTCAGAGCCGTCTACGACGCCGCCAAATACGTACATGACCGAATCAAATCGGACCCCGGGGAGTTCCGGGGTTTTGTCGCGGGCCTGACACACACGGTTCAGATCTTGATTCGTCTAACAGAATGAGGGGAACAACATGATTAAAGAAGTCAATGGCATGAGGCTCAAGATCGAGGGTGACCTGCTAGTCGTAGGACCTATGACAAAAGAAGGTGCGATTTTTGGGTCTGCCAAGTTGATAGACCCTCCATCCGTCGAAAAGATTTCGACACCGCACCCCCATCCGTACCCCGACAGCTGGTCTCACTGGCGGTACAACCTCGAACAGATGTTCGGGATCGAGATCCTGGACCTCTACGAGATCGTCACGATCAAGTACCTTTATGATTTGACCTTGGTGGTAGCGGAGTTCCGCCGGGTTGCGACCAGGGTGGCGCCGTGAACATGCCGTTGATAAGCGCATTAATGTCTTTGGTTGTGTTTGGCCCACTTGTGGCCATGAAGGTGTTGGAACGTACCCACAAGTTCGAGGTCGGGCAGTGTATCACATCGCTGGGCCAAGAAGAATGGGACCATCTCCCCATCTACAAAGTCCTGAAGATCGGGAAGTCTCATTACCTCGTAGGTGACTGCGAATCTAATCTGGAAATGTCGGTTCCGTTTCAGGCAGATTCCCAATTCTACGTCGCGGTGACGTGCCCTAAGGGCTGTCACGAACCGGTTAGGTTTTAGCCTTTGGTATAAAAGACCACCCAGAAGAATTTTTGGTTTTCTTAAGACATCGATTTCTAACCGTACCTTGGGTGCAATCATTAGCACGAGCTGCATCAAAGCTGCTGTAGAAATTACCTTTAGGCGTTACATAGGTACCCACGCTTCTACCTTGTGCAGCCTTCAAAATCCATGGATTGTTCGCTTTGGTAGTCCCTTTATATTTTGTCTGATTCATTTCAATAAACTGCTTACGCTTCTTACCTTTGGCCATTGCGTTTCGCAACTCACGTACCCGGCATTTCATAGCGTTAAGGTCCGCCAACATCGCATCTAAATATTCGAAATCGTATCCTCTCGCACGATCTATTTGACCCCTCAATACCGCATGAATAGCGGGAGAAGACACCCCGAGATCACGAGCGGCTTCGGCCACCGACCTGTAGATCTTTTGCGTCTCAACGCATACCACAGGAATCCTACAACGCTCAGAAGGAGAGCAGTTGCCGCCAGACAATAGATTATAACCATATTTGGCATTTTGTGCTTTGTAGAACCGAATCCAATAAATTTCCTTTCGATTAAGTTCGTCTACTGAAGATGCAATATCTATTTGCTCGACCACAAAACAATCTACACCGTATTTTTTGATGGCATTGTGAAGGGCAGACCGAACTCCTTCGCGTTTGTCCCCCGTTCGATGTTCTGCCCATCGATCCTTCAATATACGAGTAGTTTGCCCAACGTAGACTTTACCGTTGGTTAAGTTAGTAATTTTGTAAATTACCATATTGATATTGTAACAAAAAAACGGGGGTTAAGCAAATCGCTTAACCCCCGCCATAGATCTCGGTTAGCCTATTACGCCGTTGCGGTCTGCGTAATTTGACTCACCGTAAAATTAATGACCACAAAGTACAAAGTGGTGGCCAGCTTGATCTCCATCGAGACCATCATAGCACCACCTTGAATCTTCACGTCAACGTTTTTGTAGCCCGCAGGTGCATCGTCAGAGGGACCGATTAACTTCAGCCGCATGAACTCACCCATAACAGCCTGAATGAACCCAAGAGCCGCCGCAGCCGATACATCCCCAAGGGTCTGACCAACAAACGCATTCTCCATCCGCTGAGCCAAACTCAACGCCACGATATCGGCCACGTAAACGGCCTGAATCGAGTTGTACACGAAGTTCTGATCTTGCCCATAGGTCGTCTGGTCACCGATCCATCGGTACCCACCGGTCATTACGCGCTCGGCCGGGAGTAACCCGTTAAGCAAAGCGTCTTCGACCTGAGAATCGTTGTTGTCGGCAAAGTCACCAGCGGCCTGAAGCACGCCCGAGACATTCATGTACTTCTTGCAGATCGACTTGTAGAAACCCGCCGCCTGCATACCAGCCGCATTCGCCGCTGCTTCCCACGGCTGGAACTGCTTGATGGTTCCATCAGACGCGCCATTCTTGATATCTTGGAACGGCATTGCCAACCTGGCCGACGCCATGTTGTTGGCGGCCTGTTTGGCCGCAACAAACGTATCCCGAATCGACAAGAAGCCTTGTCGGTTCTTACGTCTCTTGACCGTCGACATCGCTAGCACATGGGACCTAACGGCCGCATGCACCGAGGCAATCGTATAGGTCGAAGACGATTCGGTAAGACCATCGAGGATATCCGCGCTGGCATCCCGACTGAACAAGGGAACCACAAAGTTGACAGCTATACCTTCGAGAGCTGCAAGGCCCGCTAGGACACTTGCCGGAGTTGTTCCACCTTTTGCGCCGCCTGCCAAATAGGCAAACTGGGCCGTAACGTCAGGAAGGCCTGCCGTCAAAGTGGGGGCAAAGTCAACCAACACGCTGCCGGATATCTCGGACTCAAAGTCCGCAAGATCCCGCTTGATGCGGCCCGGCAATGAAGCTGCCGACACGCTCGAACAGATCCCGAAGGTCCCGAGATCCAGGTCCGCCGGAGAGCGCTGACCCATCAGGGCCGACCCGAGGGCCGCCACATAACCGGTCTGCGCATTGATGAAGGCCACAAGATCCGCAAGGCTCGGATAGTCCGCTTTCGTGATCGAAAGGGCCGCGCCTGCGCCACCCACCACCGAGGTCGTGATCGTGGTGGCCCCGACCGTAAGGGTCGCGGTCGTCCCAAGGTACCCAACCTTCAGGGCGATATCGCCACCAGAGGTCAAGACCTCCGAGACATTATCGAGCTGGCGATTGATGTTCATCTGGTTGATGTACTCGCTGGCACTCATAATGAGGTACGGCGTTATCGAGGTGCTGAGCCACGCCACGGATGTGGCCAGACCAAGTTGGCGGAACGCTAGAGACAGAGCTTCGGCGCCCGCGTCATCAAAGATCTCGATGGCCTTGCCGAGCCCGGCCTTATCAGGTCGCAGAACTAGAACGTCCGCAACCGCCACGATAGGCGTGGCAACAACCGTAATGGGATTCCCGTTAGACAACCGCGTCGCCACAAAATTCGCCAAAGTAGCGGTGTTCGACACGCCTGTGATCTCAAATTCACCGACGTTCGCAGAGCCTGCGCCTTTGTAAGCCGAAGACCCTGAAATGTAAACCAAATCCCCAACCTGAGGTGTCGCGGCAAATACCGAACCGGCTGCCAACGCAAACGTAATGTTGGGTCCCGAAGCCGTCAGCGAGGCATTCACACCCACGAGACCGTTAAGAACGTTGCGGTCGTCGCCAGTCACATCGCTGATGTTCATGGCACTGTATACGAGAATGTCGTCGACGTTGACCGAGATCGGGGTTGCCCCAACGTTCTCGGGCGCCACATACGCACCTACCGCATTGTTCCGAATCTTCAAGGCCGTAATGTAGGCCGACGCAATCGTGTTGCTCACGGCCGTCACAACCCACTGGCCATAGTTTTTGTTGGCCGCGCCCTTGAACACAGAGTTCGCAATAGCGCCAAAGTCACCAATGGCTGCGATCACCAGGGTATCGCCTACCACCGGGGTGGCTGCAAATACTTCACCGGCCGCCAACGTAAAGGTAGCGGAGTTACCAGTGGCCGCCACGGTGATGTTTTTAGCCGCAAGGCCCGCAAGGATCCCGCGATTCACACCACCTTGGCACAGAATTCCACTGAGGCCATCGATGGTGGCCGCCAAGGCCGACGGAATCATCAGGGCAGAAATCGCAAACGTTTGCTTTGCAGCGCCGTTAGACCGAAGTGCCCCGGCAGACGCCACGGGCGACGGAATGAACGAAAACGGGCCGGTCGTGGGAGCAACTTCGGCCTGGGCCGCCAGAGACTTCCAATAGATCAGGTTGCCGTTACGGCCAAAATTTTGGTCCGTAAGGGTTCCAAAGGTTCCGAAGCCCTGGTTAGTCATAAGACCAGCGGACTGGAGCGACGCATTGGTTTTGTAGAGATAAATGCGTGTCGCTGCCCCGACAATACCGGGGTCATTCGCGGGCGCCACAACGGCGCGGAACGCGTCGACCAGGGGGCCTGAGCTGTACTTGGCCTGGACGGCCGCGAGCTGATCGGGACCAAAATAGTTGATCGTAATGTCGTCGGAAGATCCCGGCATACCGGCATCCGCTTCACCCAGAAGCGCCACGATACCGTTGGACGCCAGTCCCGCCACGTTGGCCTGGACCTTAATGCTAGGATACGCGCCCGGAATAACTAATCGCCCGAATTCGCTGTCAAATGCCTGTGCCATTGCCGTATTCTCCTACTATCTAAGATTTAGTCTCCGAGCCCAAAATTCCTCAGCCCCGCTTCGTACTCGGCAGGATCATTCAGAATTCCGGTAGACTTGAAATATGTCCAGATTTGGGCCTTAAAACCATCATCGAGATTCCGTCGAGTTTTCAGCTGGAACCAAAACTCATCAAAGTTGCGGTATCGAGATCCACGGGCCGGGTGCTCTACAAAATGACGAGAGTCTAATGTGGGTTCTAGTTCGGGCCGTTGCTCATCGGTGCGTTTCTTAGACATTACTTTGACTCCTTGTCCTTATGGAGGACTGCGTTTTTACGGTCTTCGTTGTTCTCGGGTCGACCTTTACCATCGAGGTCTTGGTCAGCCGAAAGTTCCTCGGTCTTCAGTGATGGGCGGGCCCGCGTGTAGCCCTTGGCCTGCCGGATATCCCGCACCTGCTTGGACTTAAATTCGCCAGCCTTTTCGACTTCTTCCTCGGTCGAGGTCGTAGACTCAGAGTCTTCGGCCTTCTCGGCTGAATCCTCTGCCCGCATCATCCCAATAGCTCCGGCCGGGCCCTTTCGGGGCGGTTGCATCGCCATTGCTCTGGCCGATTGGGCCGAACTAGGGGGCGCCGCAATTTTCGCTAACGGCTCAGCCTTGAAGAGGCCGAGTTGGTGAGCAAACAGTTCACGATTTGCCATTTCGATAAAGCTTTCGGATTTCTGCACAGGCTTCTTCAAGGGTTCATTTACTTCAAACTTACGCGTCACCTTGTAGCCTTTTTCTCTCGCGATATTATGGGCTGCCGCTACCGCACGGTCCTGAGAATAACCTTTGTCACGAACCAGGTCAGAAATAACGTCCGAGATATAGTCTTGGGCGGCTTCCGATGACTTGTCAATTGGCTCGACCTCGGCCTTTTCGGCCTTATCGCGCATTCGGGCCGCATACTCTTTGGATCCCAGCGTTCCGGGTTTCACTTCGTGGTGAGCGGGTACGCGATTGCCCCAGTAGTCTTTGCGGGCTTCGGATCCCAGAATCACTTTACCGGCTCGCATCAGATCCATGGCGTGCCGACCAGCCGCACCTTCAAAGTGCCAAATCGAACCATCATCAATCATGCGCTGGACATGCTTATGGTGCTCTTCGTCGTCGTCTTCGTCTTTCTTAACCTCAGGCTTCACAACATCTTTCTGGGGATCGTTCAGCAATTGGGACTTCTGATCATCAGGGGTCTTACCGATATGTCGCTTGTCAACTCCCACACCGCTAGCATCATCAAAGGCCTCAAACGAGGGCTTCCCGCCCTTCAGGGTCTGGGCCTTTTCGAGTTCCGAATCCATGCCGTGAGGAATAAATTCCTCGGTCGGAATAACCATGTCCTCAAATTGTCCGTAGACCGCCTTGAGGAATTTTTCCGCATCAATACCAGCTAGGCCCGCGTGGGCCACGGCCAAGTCCTTGTGGGTCTTGGCGAGATCTTCACGTCCGGCGTTGAATTGGGCAACCGCTAGGGTAGCGTGGTGTTCGAGTGCATCGGTGTGCGTGGGCTCCTGGCCGAGTAGGTACTGTGTACCTGTACGGATAACTTCCGTGGAGTTTGCCGGGCCCGACTCCGACACTTTATCCCCGACTTTCGCCGAGGAATTCTGAACAGCCTCCTGGTGCTTTCGGATGGCATCCTTCAGGACTTCCTTAATGGCACCAACTACTTCACGAGGTCCAAATGTCTTCGCCATAGACGTATATCTCCGATTCTAAAGATTGGGTCGCCTTAGGAGTCCACCGGGTCATCTTCCATATCCCACTGCTGGTCCTTAACCTGTTCCTCAAAGTAGGCCGGGGGCGTGGTACCGCCATCAATTACCTTGAGTTTGTTGAGTTTTATGCCCTCAACCTTTTGGCTCACGTCAGCGATCCAATTCTCCTCAACCACCGCCGACATCGTGATGTAGCGACTAAAGATGTTCTGGGGCTCGTACTGGGGGGACCGTAGAAAGTCCGAGGAGCTAAAGGTCGTGCGGGTAAGGCCCCGGGCGTCCAGGTAGGCTTCTTTGTAACGCAAGAGACAGAACACCACGATGCTGTGGAGCCACAGAAGTTCAACGGGGTCGCCCGCGACATGGCAGCCAATCTGATAAGTCTCGGTAAACATTGAACGATTTCGAACCAACCCCATGGTTTGGAATCTAGGAATCACAATGGCGTCGGTGAAATCGGCTGTCGTGTCGGGCGCAATCGTAAACGTATCGGTCCCGGTTACCACCAAGATCGGGTAGGCTGTGTTGTTCGGGCGGTCCACCAGCATCTGGCCAGGCATCACGAAGTCAGTTGTGAAGCCGGTCGGGAGCGTAACGGTACCGGTCGCTGGGTCGTAGGATTGGGGTGTGAAGGGCCCGAGCACCACGATGGGATCGAACGTAACATCGTCCTGGTCGAACACCTGGGTGTCGTCTACCTCTTCGCCGGACCCATAGTCGCCCAGGAGGGTCTCGGGAATACGTTCACCACTAGACAGTAAAGCGATACTAATGGACGGCATCTCGGCACTATCCAGACGATGTTGCATGACCACCGGAATATTGACTCCTAGGAACCACTTCTTGGCCCGTTCAATCTCGGCATAGCCAAATTCAGTTGTCAAAAAGGGATCTTGGGCGGCCTGACTAAAGATGTCATCTAGCAGATAGGGGCGCCTTCGGAGGTCCTGAAGACCAAGGGCCAGAGCGCTTCGTAAGACCAAATCGGTTTGTGTAATCATGTACCTAGAAGATTGGGGCTGGATCGAGGGGTTAGCGCTTTGTCAAAGACGGGAGTATTTCGTTCTCCCACTGGGCCATCGCCTTCTCAAAAGCGCGGTCAAGAAAGTTACGAGCATCGAGTCCCGGGTGGAACCAGCGCCCCTGGGCGGCGTGCTTTGAGCTGACCGTCCGGAACGTAAAGAACTGCTTGACCAGTTTACCGGTGGGCTTATGGGTCTTCTTGTCGATCTCGTGCTGTTGATAAACTCGAACGCCATGGAGATACGGGATCCCGGTCGGGCCCTTCTCCTTGGACTCAATATCGAACCCGTGGACTTTACCCAGGATGGCCTTACCTTGCTGGTCGACCTCGATCTTGGTCAGCGGAATCTAGCGCTTCTTAAGTTCGGCCCGAAGGGTTGCTTCGAGATTTTGACTTGCCTGGGGTGTCTCGGTGGCAGGTTTACCGCGTTCCATTGGGATGGCCTTGTAAAAACTTCCATCTTTTGCTACTTTAGCATTACGACGTAATAGATCCGGCACAAGCGAGTGGGGCGACATACCTTCTTCGATCCACATGGCGGGCTCTAGAAGCTGAACTTCGTAAATATTTTTTGAAAGTTCTACGAACTTAAGATTATCGGCATAGGTAGACCGAGTTGAATGAAGCGCGTTCTGCGACATCTCCAATGCCCAAGCGTGGGCTTGCAGAGCTAGAGATTGAATGGCAACTTCAAGCTTGTCATTAAGGTCTTTGACATCGACGGCAAGCTGACGGGCCAATTCATCGGCATTGATCGAAAGCTTGAGATCCATACACTAAAGATTACGCTACGGGGGGCTTCTCTTCGGGTTTAGGTTGGGTCTCGGGCACTTGCTGGGCCTGTTCAGGTTGCGCCTCGGGTTCTTCTTCACCTCCAAGCACAGCCTTGGCCATGTCAAGCATGGCCTCAATCGTCTGGTGAATAACGGCAAATATTTCCGGCTGCTTCTGTTTGAGGGCCTCTAGTTGAGGGGCCGCCTCATGAACCTGAGCCAACACATCACCAATGAGATTCCGGAGCTTCGATCTGGTAGCATCTTCGTCACCGGCGGGCGCGGCATCTTGAGCTGCGGCAGCTTCGGGTGCGGCTTCGGTAGCTTGATCGGCCGGAGGCGCCTGTTCATCAGCTGGGGCAACCGCATCTCGGGACTCACCATCGGGTGGAACGTCGTCTGCCGGAGGGGTCGCTTCGGCATCTGGAGCGGGCGCGGCATCTTGCGAAACGTCTGCGGTACCTTCGGGCCCACCTGGCTGACCCGCTTCGGCGTCATTACCTGAAGTAGGTATAGCGCCACCTTCGGGCAAGCCCTCTTGCATCGCGGGGTCTTCCTTGCCGCCCATAGCCTCTGGGGGCATCTGATCGTTTGCGGTGGGTTCGGGACCTCCCGGAGAACCCATCGGGGCGCCCTCGGGCATCTCTTCTTCGCCTTCCTGCTGGTCGGGCTTCTGCTCGGCCAGACTGCTGGCTCGCGCAATAGCGTTGCGAATCCGAGACCTTAGGTCCTGGCCATCTTGCTCAGGGGCCTCTTCGGCAGTACGCTCGGGTAATTCGTAATCCATCTGGTCGTTGTCAACAGGAGTATTTGGCATAACATGATCCTTTCGGAGCCAGTCCATTGTTTTCTTTAGGTCCCCACTGGTACGGAACACTTCAAAGATTCGGTCGAAGTAAGGTTCGAGCTGGGCAATTTCAACGCTAGAGGGCCACAAATCACTAGCGGAAACGCCCGAGAGGTAAGTGTTGATCTTTCCGGCAGCATCAAGCTTAAACTGGACATAGACCTCAAATGACCGGGCCCACATCTCCTTCGGGTCCATCCAGTAGGCGTGACCGCCCCGGGGTCGACTTTTCGCAACCGCCTCCGACACCCGCTTGACAATGGCCCGATAAGCATCGGATTTGTATAGGGCGTCGACCGCCTGGATCGTAGGGTTAGCGTGGGGTCTGGTCGCACCATATCGGGCCGAAATCTCACTCTTGGACGTTACGTAGTTCGTGCCTTCAACGCCCAACGACTTCGCCGCAATGTTGTCCCAGAAGTGGCCCCACTCGTGTGCCAATGAACCGGCCCCGCCCGCCCGTGTCAAGTTAATAACCCGAAGGGTGGGTTCGTAATGGGCAAGGGCTCGACCTTTTCCACGGGCCCCGATGGCGAGACCGAGGCGGCCATTGAACGAGACCATTTCGTCCGGGAGACCCAGAACATCCACCAGATCCTTTAGGGCCTCGGCGCTCATCTTGAGGTGGTGCTCACGTTCGGTATCTGAAACAGAGTTGCCCCACTGGAGGCCCCGGATCCCCGCCTTCTTCATGAGAAACTCTTCTTGTTCCTTCGGGGTCTTGAACTCGGTCGTGAAGCCCGTGCGCTTCGCATGGCTCACGTAGAAGTCCGCCATGGTGATACCTTGTGGTTTCTTCTCGGATTCAATACCGTAGAGCTTACGGTAGTCTTGGCCTTCCACCACCGCCTTAACGTCATTCAACATGCTTTCTTTCATGGTCCGTAGGGCCGCAGCGGTATCTATGCCATAATGGGTCATGGCGGCTTTCACAAAACTCCCAATGTCTACCATGACGGACTGGGCCGTGGGGTGCCGGGTACCAAGTATTCGATTGACAAACGGAACTAATGCGTTACCCATATCGCTGTAACGGTCCACAGACCGAAGTTCGCGAATGTAGTTGGAAACATCGGCCCGGAATTTTTCGAGCGTACTCTGGACATCGAACTGAAGGGTGCCGCCTTCTTTGGCTTCCTCAAGACGATGTTCGGCCAGCTCCTTTATGTGTTCATAAGCCGCAAGGTAATCTTGACGCGCCTTCTTCTTGACGTCCCCGACCGTCATGGTCGCGACGACTTCACCGGGAAGCTGTCCGGTTTCTTTAAGGTGCTCAAACGTACGGGGTTGTATCTTGGTAGTACCACCGGACAATTGAGAAACCTCGTAGTAAACAACCTCATCGTCCGAAGCGGTGGATCTGCCCTTCAGCCAGGCCGATACCGGAGCGGGGGGCAAGCGCTTCAATGCAAAGTAGAGTGGAAGTGCCACAAAGTGATTCTGATCCGTTAGGTGCTCGGCAAATTTAGGCGGTTGCAGTTCCAGCAGTTTATCACGTTTAATGACACGCTCGGCATCACCGGCATCCTCTAGGCTTTTCAGGCCTTTCCATTCAAGTGCTTTGTGGCGAGCCGACTTGAGAATATCTTCGCCCTTGTTGCCAAACTTGGACTTCCGGGCATTGATATAGTCTTCCTGATTGGTCTTGAGGTCCTGGGCGGCCTCTTCCCGGGGGGTCGAGGCAGTTAAGTGATCTTCAAAGTGATCGGGACCTGCCGGAGATTCTTCGGGTTCATCATCTTGACCTGCTGGTGTCGGAGGTTCCTCAGGTTCGCTTACCGGGATTCCCGGTGCTTTTTCTTCTCCCGGGATTCCCGGGGATTCATCATCTTGAGGCGGTTGTTCCGGTGGAGCATCCGTAGGTTCCTTGCTTGGAGGAGCTAGGGGTTCATCAGGGGAGGGGGGCT
>Ga0315289_10014208_pt1 | contig 11131 bp, 4 predicted proteins | sample YL17G11_40_MG_FD_203452 | JGI IMG/M metagenome (GOLD analysis project Ga0315289, IMG submission 203452) | Sediment microbial communities from Yellowstone Lake, YNP, Wyoming, USA - YL17G11_40 | ecosystem: Environmental > Aquatic > Freshwater > Lake > Sediment | place: USA: Wyoming | collected...
ATATCTTATCGGATATGGATTGGCAAGACCTTATCAATCAGACCTTATTAATCAATAAGACCCATGGAAGGGAAGGCTTATTTATGTCCCAGGCTTTCAAAACCAGGTGGCGGGTGTGGTATTCGCCGTATTGTTTCTCCTCTTTCTCTTTGAGGACACGGAAGGTTTCGCCAGGGAAATCCACCAGCTTTTTTTATTAATGACACACCAGCCTAAATTTAATGACATATGAAGATGTGACCCCAAGGCCTTCAATATGAAGATGTGACCCCAAGGCCTTCACAAGTTTGTCATATGTTGAGACCTGACCCTTCTCTTCTTCCTTGTGCCATCTTAGTTAAGGTGCTAAAGCAAATCTACTCGCTTGTTTCAAAATTCAGCCCTAGCTGTTTTGCGGCTTCGCGCATGGCCTTTAAGGCCTGGTCATCAGGGGAGAGAGGGGTATTGGCCCGGGCTTCCATCTTAAACTGAACGTTGAGGTCCAGTTTCTTCAGTTGCATCCGAGCCGCAGGCCCTATGAAACAACGGAAGAGTTCTGCCCAATTCTCTACTGGTATAGATCCTGCGATGGTGATTTGATGAACGGCTGTTTTTTTAACCTTCTTATCCTCGACTCCCGAGGGCTTGATTGTTTCTCCAGTTAATCCTGCCGGAGGTACTTCCGTTCCACCTGGTCCCTCAGTGGTCCCCCCTGTCTCTTTTTCCACAGGAGCAGGCTCAAATGGGGGAATTATCCACAGGCCATCTTCATTTGCATCGATAGAAATTGTCTGCCGACAATATCTTGTTTGTATGCTCGTGACATTGGGACCACGACCGATTCCTATTAAACCGTCATGGCATGCCTGGGTGAGTCCTGAGATAACCGCGTCCTTCGAGGCAATCATAGGCTTATCTGTGAAACGAAGGAACGCATCTATGGCATCCTTGATACGGGTACCACCGGTCTGAGGGATGAGCCCAGTTTTTTGCAGCGTAACAGAACCGATCCGGCGTAGAATCCACTCTTCGTCCTCGATGAGAATGGACCAAAGGTAATCCAGGTGTTCTATGAAGTTATTCCTGGCGTCAGGTAGAGAGACAAAATCGACATCCTGGCCATTTACTCTGAGGGCAACTGTGTAGGCCGGACCAAGTGCCTCGGTGGCAGCTTTTTCAGCCCCTTCTATTCTCTTTTTTAGCTCCTCTTTTTGTTCGTCAGTGAGCTGTGTGCCATAATCCTTTTGGACGCCCTTAAGAGCTGCTTGATCCCGGTGTGACTGCCTCAATTTACCAATTCCCTTTGATGTTGCAGCGAGGAAAAGTAGGGTGTTTCGATACAGACGGTCCTTCCCTCCACAATAGGTACTTAGTTTTATAATCTGCCTTTTCAAACTCTCCTTGGCTGTTTCATCTTCACCCCAAGCAGAGATTGGTGGTAGAATAAGCAGAGACAGACTCTTTTGTTCAGGAAGATCATCTTCAGGATTGATTATAACCCGCCAGGTCGCTCCACCTGATCCTTTCTTGGTTTGATCCCTTATTGCCTCCAGTATCTCTTCGTCGAAGCTCTTTCGTTCAACCTGCTGGCGATATTGGACAAATAGCTTATTAAGGTTCGGCTGGGTTCCGAACCAGTAACGCTTGCCGAGGCTGCCGGCGGCTGCAGAGTAAAGGTAAAAGGATCGGTTCTCCAATTCAAGAAGTGCCCCATCAGTATAATTCCAGTTTAGGACTGGCCGTGAACAGGCAAGTTTCAGATCCTTGGCACTGAAACCTGACCTTTGTCCTTGTCCTCCGAAGGACCCGAGAAGAATTGCAGAAGCCAGTCCCTGACCTATCCGCTCTCTCATGTAATCGCCACCCCGTTCTTCATCAAAAATGCCCGCATTTGACTTCTCACCCAGAATGTCAGCCGCTGCAACCGATTGGTAGGGAGGTCCCCACAGCCGTGTGAGTGCAGCCTGCATGGCATCAATAGACCACCGGATATGGCAGGGTTGGATGAGTGGTTGCGACTGAGTGTTTCCCTCTCTACGCTGCCAGAGATCACCCACCACGCTGGCGAGAAGGCGGAGAACCCCACGGGTTCTTTGGAAGTCTGGATGACTTCCCCATCGGGTATAGAGGGCATCAATAAAAAGAGGGTGAAATGGATAGGCTCGCTCGATTTGCTCTTTGTAGGCGTTTTTTGAACCTTCCGCTGGAACCTCTCCCGAATGCAAAGCATACATGGCCTGATAGGCTTCGGCCACCTTCTTAGGGTAGTCCAACTCGTCTGGGGCCGTTATAGATTCAAAAAGTCGGGCGCGAACTACTCCATAAATCTCATCATCAGCGACGGGTTTGACATCGGCACCGAGGCGTTGGAACCGCTTTTCCAATGTGACAAATGCTTCCTGCCCCTTCACGCTCTGGGCCACTTCATATTTACTTGCGGGCAGGGTGGCAACAACAATGGCTCCAGGAACCTGCTGCACTGCCTCCGTGAGTTGCTGGATGAATGAGATCGTCTGGTCGGCAAGGGTTGTTTCCCCCACAGGAACTGCAGCGGCACCGACACAATAATCGGCAAGCTCATCAAGGAGGATTAGACAGGGAGTAGCCGCTCGCAAAACATCTATGAACAGTCCCTGCGGGACACGTTGTGTTTCGTCATTAGCACGGACCCTTTCATACAATGCCTTGCCACCAAGTTGGACGGCCAGTTCGCCCCAGAGCGTGTGAGTATGTATACCTTCTGGTGTTTTCCGGCCCTGAGTGGCGTCGCAAGTCGCATTGGTAAATACCGCAACACCACGCACCTTATCTGGGAATCGATTCCCCATGACACGCCTTAGGTCACTGCATGCAGCAGATTTGCTGAGTCGCCCGGCATGTTTTGCAAGATGCCAAAGGGCTACCAGGGTATGTGTCTTTCCACCACCGAAGGCCGTCTGAAGACTGATTATACGGTCACCAGATTCCCCTCCACTAAGCGCTCCTGACACACGTGAGAGGACTGTGCCGAGCCCCACAGTCATGTATGTCTTTCTGAAGAACTCCTCTGGATCAAGGTAAACATCTGGAGCAGTACCCTGAACCACAGCCCAAATGTTGGCTGCAAATACAGCTTCTTCGAGTCTTCCGGCACGGATGTCTTCATGAGGAGTGGCAACAGCATACCAAGGCTTTAGGGTTTCGTTCATCTTGACCTCCTGCTATCTATTACCGAAGAGTGGATATCTGGGTCCCTGATCAGCCAACCCTTTTCCTTCCGAGCGAAGCGTTTGTCTTTCTCCAAGGAGTGCGCTGATTAGCTTCCAATCTTCTGTATCTCTGGGTAGAACTTCGAAAAGAGCTTGTGCCAGTTTCCAAAAGGGGCCATCCTCCAAAAGATCGCGTTCTCGAAGGTAGGAAACGAGCTCCGGGCGTTTCTCCTCACTCCACAGAAGCATGGATCGATGAAGAGCGTCAATCAGCGGAGGATTCGGGTCGATACCAAGGCCTCGACGTTTCTCCCGGTCCGAAAGAAGGGCTAAACGACACTTTGAGCCACCCACGACAAAGATTCCATGACCTCGCGCAACCTCCATAGCACTCTCAGCATCGCCACCAATTTGAACAACCAATCGGGCATCATCCCAAGTTTGTTCGGCGGCTCCATAGAGGTTTGCCCACACATAGTAAAGCGTTGAAAGGTTATCTCCCCGGAACTCTCCTGCAATAGCATCTCGTGCTGCTATACGAGCGAGTTCGAGAAGTTCTGGAATTTCCACCGGGGTACCATCCGCCTTTTCTACACGTTCGTACTTCCCAAAAACTCCGACTGCAGGCCCGTAGCATGCGACTATTAGGTCCGCTCCGCGGAGCCCATAACCCCAAAAGCGCTTTATAGATTCTTGAACAACCTTTTCAATTTCTTTACGAACATCCTTGAATGATGCCGCACTACCTACAACACGAGGACGGCAAACAACGGTTACTGAAGATGAAAGCGAGGACATGTTTGCCTTGAGCGCTGTAATCATCTCTGTGTCAATAGGCCATGTTGCATCCACGGTTAAGCCCGCTTCAAAGATGGCATGCACTAATGCTGTCCAGGCTTTGGTTGATTGGTGGGCAAACATTATTGAGATTACGCCATCTGGTTCCAGTATTTGGAGTGATTTAGCAAAGGCTTGAGTCAACTTAGATTTGAAATGTTGGTCGGCTCTTATCTCATCTCCGCCGTGACGATGTTTCAAGGCGGTAGCCTCGTCACTTTTGGGACTCAGTGGCGTAGTAAGGATGTCAGGGACTTCTTCACCGAGAGTGCGTTTGAGCCAGACGAAGAAGTAATCTGAAAGATCTGCATATGCGATCTGGTCGAAATAAGGCGGGTCCGTTACAGTTACGCAGAACATCGGTTTTTTTAAATCAAGGGTTGCAGCATCTCCAAGCCTGACAAAAGCTGGAGGTTGTCCGTTTGTAGACTGTTCATGTTTAATAACATCAAGCATATAACGTAATTGTGTGGAAGCCGAACCAGAGCTATCCGAAATAGGATTTACCTCCGGGTAATCCCAGTTCATTGGGATAGCTTGTCTTCCAAAAGGGTTTTTGATAATCTCACTTGTTGCTGCCCAAATGCAGACTGTTGCATTGAAGGATACGATTTTGCTGATCCAAAGCCCGAGATAAATGGCAATAGCTTTTTGGTACTCTTTATCTTTGATCTCATTCTTAATGTTTTTTAAAGCTTCATGAAGATATCCAACAAAAATACTATTTACTGCGAGTTGGCGACGGTTAAAAAGGGACCCCCAGGTCGTCATTCCATAAAGCCAAGTTTTGACATTCCATTGTCCTTCTTCAATAGGTTCCTGGAGTTGCAGGCTCTTGAGCTTCGAAGCCATTTCGAATGCAGAAAGGTCTTTTTCCTCCGGAATCCGGTAATCTTTACCATCAGTTCCCTCAACAATTACTGCAGCTACTCTCTCTCCTAACCTTCCTTCTAACCCTGCGCGTCGAAGATCAGGTTCGGAGGTTGGTTGGTTGCAGAATGGACACATTGCAGGGCCTCTTTTACGCTTAGTTCCATCCGTTTGTTGTACAGAACTTCCTTTCACGATTCCAAATCTAATCCGCTTATTAAATTTGTCCACCTGTAATGTTAACGCCACCTTCTTATCCTTCTTGTTACAGATAAGCAGACTCCTAAGCACCGGGATTTCCCCACAACAAGAAAAATTAGCACAGGGGGCAGTCCGCACCCATAGGTAGCCAACAACAGGCCGCCCATCTTGGCCAGGCGGGTAGAGATAACCTACCTTGTCCCTTACCTTCTCTAAAATCCAATTCGCCCACTTCGCAAAATCATGGATAAGAACATTTTGGACTTTAACTTCGCGCTCGGCTTTCTTTCCGAAATCTTCAACTACGACTTTGCGACGACCGGGTTTCCCATATTTCTGGGGAAATTCACAAGTGGCCCGAAGGATCAGGTAGGCAACCGGGTTGTAATCGTTCGCAATAGGGTGGCAACCAAGACGTCCTGCCTCCAAGGGAATTGCACCTCCACCTGCAAACGGATCAAGAACTGTCGGAATTCTACCTCCATGGGCAGTTTTGATGAGTTCACGGGCAATTCCAAGGATTTCTATCCCTTGTAAGTTCTCTGGATCAGAAGTCTCCCATTTCACCAGTGAACGGTCATCAAGCAGTTCTGCCGGTTTGGGTTCTTTCAGTCCCTTGCCGGTCTCGAAAGCAAGCGCTTCAGGGGACCATTTTGCGATGAAAGTTAGAAGGCGATTTCGAAGAGTATCAGAAATTCCCTCGTATGGGTGGTATGGGTCTTCATCCCTATGGATCTCCCGCCCCTGCCTGTAATATTTGAGTTCTGAAGGAATGTCAGTCCTAAGGTATCTCTCGACCGCGCGTCGGAACTCATCGGGGCAGCTTGGGTCATCGGGGTCTGGAACGAGGGAAGCGAAAATTACAGCACGTGAAGCAGAAAGCGGACGCCTTGCCCACCAAACATGCAGATTCCTAATATGGGCATGGTGAAGGTTTTTATCCCTGACACTCTCTGCGGAGATTTCACGAATGGGCAGTGCTACTTCGATGAGCCGGGGGCAAAAATGATCATGGGTCATTTTCTATTCCCTCGTTGCATTGGTCCTTTCTTTTGCTTCCTGCCAAGATCCTCTGGAACAATCTGTTCGGGTTGTGGAGGCGGTGAGCCCAGGAGGGGTATGTTGGGGTGTTGCCCGGTTCCGCCTGGTGGGCCGGGAATCTGCACAATCATAGGCTGAACCTGCTTAATGAATGCTTTGCCAAGGTGGTTTTCTATGATTTTTACAGCACTGGTTCCATTAAATGTGTGGGTCGTGGCATGAAAGACCGATAGGAATAAGTCTTGCGTTTTCTGGTCTTCTTCAAGATACTTAACCTTGAACCCCCGTTTTTCCAATTCTTGTCTTTGAATATGACGACCATGACTCTTGAAGTGGCCGTGATTCGAGAGCCACTCCGCAATCTTTTTGGATTTGTTCCTTCGATTACGATCTCCCTTAAACATGTAGGTTTCAAGCCATCCTTGGACAAGTTCTTTAGACATCTCAGAGGCATCTTCACATTGGACGAGGAGATCAGGACCATACTGACTCAGCATTGGGAGCCAGGCTCCCAATTTTGCTGGATCTTGACACTCATTCTTTGCTCGTTCAAATTGTTCGAGAATTGCCTGAGCCGGGACCATGCGTTGCCCAAGTGGTGTGTTTATGATGATTTGTGGATCAATCGGGCCTAAGAAGGAATGCTTGCCAAGGACAATAACATCTGCTGCACATGCTATCATCGTGGCAGCAGACATAGCCATTTGTGGAACGATAACCCGAATGTGATCAAACTTGGATCTCAAATAGAGCACAAGCGCCTCTGCGGCTTCTAACGAACCCCCTGGACTGTGTAGGATAAGATCCAGATTCGGACCAGAAAGACCATGAATTACTTCCATGATACCCTGAAGATCTTCGTCCACGATACTAACGACATCCGGGGAAACATTTGCGTCGTGTTGCGTCCATTTCGATGCGTAGAGGATGACTTCTCGTTTGGTATGCTGGTAAACCGACACCAAATATTTTCGCCTCACAGCATCAAACTGCGGTGGTCCTCCTCCTACTCGTGACTGATTGAGTTCGTCAAGAATTCCGCTCCATGTCGGCATAGATCCCTCCTCACGTAATCCGTCTGACCATCGGTCCGGAACTATTTGAAGCCAAAATCACTCTTTTCACTCCGACCGCTTGAAATTGCTGCCGTGCGACATCATCTAAAGTTCTCCAATAATTGTAGACTGCCATAAGCTCGCTTATCCCTGGCTGGTTAAGTGCCTGTTCAATCAACTTAGAGTATTCCAGAGAACTCGACGGGCGCTTACCCTTGGTTTGTTTTCTGTTACTTTTCATATCACATCACCTCCTCCTTTAATCTACACTTCATTCGCACGCCCACTGCCTACTCGGAAGTAGCTCGGAAGCCAATTCCTTCCGAGTCTATTTACCACAAGCCGTCTCGCTAACCTAATTATATCAGACATCCATTGTTTCTTCAGTTGGGAAGGGCAAATCACTGCTCGCTCTGAGATTGCCGCAAGGTTACGAATCGTCAATCCAATTTCTCCCTGACCAAGTGTCGATTTCTGCCGTTGTTCCCACCGCATAATCCAGGTGACGATATCCTGTACTTTATGAGGCCAGTACGGTTTGAAATGCACCCGGATTCAATTTTGCCCCCTTGTGAACCCCTTCTGACTCTTTCGGGATGTCAATCGCCTCTTTAGGTACATCATTCCTGTATGCTCACCTGTTCTCCCTGTTTTATCCAATCTGATTCTTCGATAATGAACTGGATCTGACGGTAAAGCATCTCAGGATTCAGTTTTGAGATGGGGTTTTGGATAAGTCGGAGTTTTGGTAGGTCGCTTCTCTCCGTTTCGCTACGACCAGATTTACAGAAAGTCACAACATATAGCCAGGCACGATTCCCTAATTGGCGAAGTTTGTCCATTTCTGGCCCTGTCAGGACAATAGCGCCTGATTGCGCCCGGCCTTTCACTTCTATGAAACGCATTTCCCCTGCTGGGGATTCTGACCTGATGTCATAATGGTCCCCTTCTTTGCTTACGTCCACTGGCATCCATCCACGGCTCCGCTCATATCTTATTGTTATATCCATTGCAATCGCCTCCACTTCGTCGTCTCGGCGCATAGGGAGGCCTGGTAACGGCTCGGGCATCTCCTTTTCCACGCTCACTACGGGTGCGGGTATAACAATGGCCTGAGTCAGAATATCAGGAATATTTGCTGTAAGATTGAGCATCAGATCGAGTTCCTTCATTCGATCAATCTTTCGGCTTTTCAATTCTTCAACTCGCTTCTGGAGCCTATCGCGCTCTTCAATATCATCTTCACCAAAGAGGCTTGCCTGCTGAAGATCGTTCAGATCTCCTTGAAGTTCGAGAATCAGATCTGTGAAGGCATTGTTCAAATAATCACGGCGAAGGACACATTCTTCTGTTCGGGCAGCTTTCACCTGGGCAAGTTGTTTCTCGGTAATCTCCTCATAGGACCACCCCTGGACTTCCTCTATAGAGCATTCCGGTGCAAAAGGTAGCTCAGGCATTCCCTCAGGTGGCACACAATTGAGAAAATAGGATGGAGACGTCACCCGCAATCCCATATGATCCTTGGCCACTACGGCAAGGCGCTCATGGGCCAGCCGTATCCGAGATTGAACACGTCCATCCTGAATGGTCGAACGGACAAGCCATACGTGCTGTGGGGCCGCCAGATTTGGATCAACCAGAAAGGCACCTTTGGTAAAGGCCTGGTGGGACTCGCGAATAGACCACTCAATGAGGTTGTCGAAAAGAACGTGGCCAGGACCAAGGAGTTTAGTACGATCAGGAACCCGCACTTTGCTTGCCACACTTACAAGTTGTTTGTCAAAAACAAAGGGTGTTTCGTAATGATCAGGGAGTGGTGCCCGTCGTTCACGGGCCAATTCTAAAAGTACCGTTGGGGTTGGTCCCACGTGCCAAACCGGAAAATGATCATCTTTGTGAATGGTTCCCCCACAAGCTGTCCATGCTTTCTCGAAGAAACGCTGGATGAAGAGCGGTTGAAGCCTTTTCTCGTCAGATGCATCGCGTAACTCCCGTGCCGCCTTGAGATTGAGCCTGGAGGAAAGGGAACTCTTTTTCTGCAGCCCAATGAGGTACTCAGCTCGTTCTTTTGATGCCTGCCGGAGGCTTTCTTCAGCTTCCTGAAAGGCCTCGTTGGCATTTTCGGCGTCAATGGCTTTTTCCATGAGGCTTACAAGGGGCACACCTTCAAGCCATTCGTCAATAACATCGTAAACCCGATCAGAACCCAATTGTTCACGCATTACATCCATTTTCAAAAGCACTTTTTGAAGAACCGCACCTTCGCGGGTATTCTGGGCTACAAGGTTGTACACCCTGACATCACCCTGCTGTCCGTAACGGTGAATTCGACCCATTCGTTGTTCCAATCGGTTTGGGTTCCATGGAATGTCCCAGTTGATGAGATAACGGCAGAATTGAAGATTGATCCCTTCACCGGCAGCATCGGTAGCAACCATGATCTTTGCACGGGTCCGAAATTCACGCTGGGCGCGTTTCCGAGCATCCACGTCCATACCCCCGTGAATGTTGGCAACGGCGTAACCCTTATCCTCCAGGCGTTTTGATAGGCTCTCCATTGTGTCTTTGTACTCCGTGAAGATGAGAAGCTTTTCGTCTTCAGCACGGATTACATCAGATGAGTCGAGGACCCTTAGAAGCTCCAAAAATTTTGCTTCCTTGTGGTGCCTAAGGTTATCGGCTCGATGGAATAGGCGCTCGACCTCTTCCCTTTCCTCCTCTACTTTCACCGGGTCGCCCGTCAACACCTGACGGAATATCCGCTTGTCGATTTGTTCCTTTTCTTCATCAGTAAGATCTTCGTATTCAGAAATGTCTTGGGGATCGTTTGGATCAGCACCGCCTCCCAGGAAGCGCTTTTTCTCGGCGGACGTGCGGCTTGGGTCACGCAAAATACGGAGCACCTCGCCGAGGGCCTCAAGACGATTTTGGAGCGTCCTTGTGATTGAATAAATGCTGCTCGCTAGCCGCCGCTGCATGACCATGAGGGTTAGTTCAACATTTCTGTTTTTCTGGGCTTTTGCTTGCTTTCGTTTAGACCTGACATAATTTGTAACCTCATCATAGAGAATCTTTTCATCCGGGGTTAAGTCATACCCGACCGTTTTAGTGTGCCGATCTTTGAAAAGTGGCTGATTGTCCCAACCAACCATCTCCTCTTTGAGTCGTCGCAGGAAGAATCGGTTCCGCGCCTGGCTGATTGGCTTCTCACTCTCGAAATCCTCTCCTGGATTCCCATAGGGAGCCGCTTGTTCTCGAACTCTGTTGGAAACATGCTCATCTTTCTGGAAAAGATCTTCGTCGAGAAGTAGAAGCAGGCGCCGGAATGTATCCTTTCGACCACGGTGAGGAGTCGCCGTAAGAAAGATCAGATGGTCTGTTTTTTTAGCGAGAGTCTTGATGGCCTTATACCGCTCACTCTCATCAAGCTTTGTCCCATACTCATAGGCTGACAGCTTGTGAGCCTCGTCAACAACGATGAGATCCCATTGGACTTCCTCGGAAGCTTTAAGGCAGACCTCATTACGTGCGAGAAAGTCAATAGAGACAATAAAAATTCCCTCCTCGTAGTGTGAAAACTGGCCGGGCTCTGCATCTAAAGAGGCACGGTTGACCAATCTGGAATAGAGCCCGAATTTCTCCTGTAGTTCATCCTCCTTCCACTGTTTTGTGAGTCCTCCAGGAGTAACGATTAGAATCTTCTTGATAACACCCCTGAAAAGAAGTTCTTTTAAAAGGAGGCCAGTCATAATGGTTTTACCGGCACCCGTGTCATCAGCCAGAAGGAATCGGATGCGCGGTAGAGGGAGAAGATAATGATAAACTGCTTCGATCTGATGGGGTAAAGGGTCAACAATGCTTGAATTAACCGCAAAGAGAGGATCAAACTGGTAGGCAATCCGGATACGTTTCGCCTCCATGCCTAACAGAAGCGCAGCAGAATCTCCATTAAAGGTGCAG
>Ga0315289_10014211_pt1 | contig 11130 bp, 13 predicted proteins | sample YL17G11_40_MG_FD_203452 | JGI IMG/M metagenome (GOLD analysis project Ga0315289, IMG submission 203452) | Sediment microbial communities from Yellowstone Lake, YNP, Wyoming, USA - YL17G11_40 | ecosystem: Environmental > Aquatic > Freshwater > Lake > Sediment | place: USA: Wyoming | collected...
ATTAGGGTACTCTCTGGTAAACAGAGAGTACCCTTTATTTCGATAAAGGAGTTTTGCATGAATATGGAAGAGAAGATCAAATTCATAGTGGATAATCACCGTATCATGAAAAACCATGCTATAGCCGAGCATGTTGGAATGTCTGAGATCTGGGTTAAAACAAAAATATCACGACTTATAAAAGAAAAGATTCTTACCACAAAATGGCATACATTTGATAGGACTATTTTCGATATTAAACAAAAAAGAATAGAAACAAAAACTAGCGATATCTCAATAGGCGCAGCAGTCTATAACCGCCCAACCTTTTCCACAACGCATGGATTAAAGGAAGGGTGGATTAGACATACAATAATCATGAAAAAAGAACAGTTAGAAAATCTAAATTATTATTCTAAATTTTCTCTAAAGAAAATGAAAGATATTTTTTGTGAAGCTTTATCTGAGTATATTGTAAAAAATTCTGAAATTATTGAACAAGCTCGAGGCCACTATGCACAGCTGTTAAATAAAAAAGGTCCTTTACAAATATAATATAGTAAGGAGATCGTATGCATACCAAATTTCTGTTATTTCCTCTGCTGTTCCTGGTCTGTGCGGCGACTCTCATTTCTACCGGTAAGTATGCTGAATCACGGGCTCTTTTCAGAGAAGCTATGGCGGAGGGTGCGGGTATTGTGAGGCTGATGGAGAGTCAGGATCTTGAGGTCGTCAAAGTAGATATGGATCTTGTCAACACGGCAGTCAACAAACAAACGCTTAAAGTGTTGTCCACTGATTTCACTTATTTTATTACCGCGGTGGGGCAGCCTTCCAGGATAGAGGATCTGGATATCGCTCTGTATTATCTAAATGACGGTAACGCTACTCTGGTCGACAAAGACCAAGAAGCAGACAATAGTCCCGTCATCAAATTCAAACCGTATGTAGCAGGTACCTATGTCATTCAGATAATCGCGGCGAAAATGAAAAAAGGATACGAGCAGTCGATGGGATTTTATTTTCTGACAATAGCTCACGATTAAAGAGACTCCTATGAGCTTAAAATGGAGCAATGTTGAAAGCAAAGAATACTACGAAATTTGATGCGATATTAAAAGATTGTGAGCTGAGAGTTATGATATATTGGTAGCAAATAATTTTAGAGGAGATTTTTTTATGCGCTATTTAAAAGCTGGTGAAATTATTCGGGACACTGATGAATTATGTGTTGTGGGTTTTGGATGGCTTACCGGATCGCTAAATGTAGGCAAAAAATTGCCTGCTGATAAGGTTGGATTGTATCGTCGTCCGGAAAGCAGGACTGTTAAATCTAAAAAGTGCCGTGTACGGCAGACGCGGGCGAGTAAATTGTCGTGTCATCGTGCGGCTAAGTGCAATTACTATATAGCTGCTTACTGCGGCAGGAAAACAAAATGTAGTAGGTTGGGCTGCTATAAACCGTCGAAACAGTTTGTTACTCGATAATTCAAAAAAGGAGTTTTTCTATGGGTTTTCAAACGACCGTGATTATCCGTAATGATTGTCTTGGTGATATCAGAAAAGATAAAGAATTTGGAAAGAAAATCCATGATGCGGTGACCCAGGGCTGGGGGCATATGCCCATAGACATCTCCTCAGATTGTAGTTTTAATGTCGCCACAGTAATTGAGAGCCATCATGTGGATGGCTATGTGCTGTTGCTGGCTGGTGGCGGTACAATTTTTAAGCTAGGGCATGGTGAGGGATACTGGTCTAAAGATCCCAATAGAACAAAAGAGCTCCAGGTCATAGCGAACAACGTTCTTCGGGAATATGGTTTGAAAGTGATAAAAGCCCCTAAGAAGAAAGTGAAATAAATTTTATGGATATCACTTTAGAGCAGATCGCCGAGGTATGTTGTAAGGATATTGAGTCAGATGTTGTGAATCTGGAAGCGCACCAAATCAAAAGCATAGTTGAAAAGCATCTGAATGCGGCTCGGATAGAGTTAGTGAGGACTGGGCGCGTGGCGTTTCAGCAGGCGAATAAAATGAAGATGCGCTAGATATATTTCCTGTCGATTATTTATTTTAAAAATTTTATTTGTTATCTTAGCTATAAAAAAGTATATTAATAGCATCATTCCATTTGGTAGAGATTTTGAATTGCTATAAGTTTTTTGAAATCAACAGGATTTGAATTAGAGTATTCCCCACGTGCGTGGGGATGAACCGGGAGTCGACTATGGGTTTCGAGTATGGTTCGAGTATTCCCCACGTGCGTGGGGATGAACCGCGCGCGGCCATCCTACGAGTTGCTAAGCCTCCGTATTCCCCACGTGCGTGGGGATGAACCGTCCTAAATACGTTACCGATAGCACTATCTCCTGTATTCCCCACGTGCGTGGGGATGATCCGATGCAAACCACGATCTCATAGCCGCCGCATTTGTATTCCCCACGTGCGTGGGGATGAACCGATAGAGTGGGCATCCCTTTAATTGGTCGAGCTGTATTCCCCACGTGCGTGGGGATGAATCGCTATTGTGAGGTAGCAATCAAACTCCTGGTAGGTATTCCCCACGTGCGTGGGGATGAACCAGCTGTCATGTTTGGCAGAAAACCAGTGATATCGTATTCCCCACGCGTGTGGGGATGAACCGGGCGGATGGAAATTCAAGTATGGTGTCAAAAGATATTCCCCACACGTGTGGGGATGATCCGATTCCGCGACCTTTCCACGATTTCCGCAAAACGTATTCCCCACATGCGTGGGGATGAACCGAATCCCATGGAGTTCAGCGATCCGATCGGGGAGTATTCCCCACACGCGTGGGGATGAACCGCCATCGGGGCTATGATTGTTGATTTTCTGGCTGTATTCCCCACGTGCGTGGGGATGATCCGCAGCTTCAATCCAGATCCAGCATCTCGGAAATGTATTCCCCACACACGTGGGGATGTACCGTTGACCAGCATACTGTTTTCGACTTCAGTGACGTATTCCCCACACGTGTGGGGATGAACCTCTCTCAGTGTATGGCATATCAAATGCAGTATTCCCCACACACGTGGGGATGAACCCCGGATACATAGTCGCCGAAAACGCGCTGAAACTAGTGTTCCCCACACACGTGGGGACAAATGATACACACGCCAAGCAGACGATGCTAAATAGCCTCCTCGCGACCACAGAATAAATATTTTTATTTTATTTGATATTCGGGATCTAAAAAAGTATATTATCTACTGAGGAAAGAAATCGTAGGACACAACAGTCATCAAATTTAAAAAATATTGGGATACTCTCAATAGAAATAAATGCCAAGGAAGTATGTAGAATAGTCATAAGCAAGGAGACGACAATGAATCTTCTCACCGACAAGTGGATTCAAGTACGTGACTTTCAGGGCAAGAGTTCTAAGATCGCACCGTGTGATATCGTAGATAAAAATGTTTACCTAGATTTTCCAAGATCAGATCTCAACCTATCCGTAAGCCTGTTCTTAATAGGAATAGTGCAGCTCTACCGGGCCCGATATGTGTCCAAACCCAAGTCGGCACAAGATTTCTATAAGGTTGTCTCAGAGCATTTAAAAGCGTTTGAGATGGAAGGCTCCACCCCATTCATGCAGGACCCCAATCTTGAGAAAAATCCCCGCCCTATTCTAGGCCTCATTATTGATAGTCCGGGAGAAAAAACGCTAAAAGACCATCGAGATTTCTGGCGCAAAGAAGGGAGCATCCTTGACCTATGCCCCTCCTGTGCTGCTGCCGCCCTATATACACAACAAATGTTCGCTTATCCCGGCGGTTTGAATTTTATGCAGTCACCCCTGTGTAACTCAATCATCGCATTTAAATTTCACGAGAACCTTTGGGATCTGGTATGGGAGAACTCACTCCAGCATACTGATTTCAGCGCCTACGGAAACGGTATGAGCACCGCCAAAGGGGCTGACGTTTTCCCATGGCTCTCTATCTGTGGTAAACTCAGAATCCTCTCGGATATCCCGGCAGAGCAGCTTTACTGGCTAATGCCCTGGAGAGTCAGACTTACTATAGAGAACAAAAAAGGTACCTGTGGCTGCTGTGGAGAAGAGACAGACAGGATAGTATCAAACTATTATAAAGCTCCCAATGGGATCTCTTACCGCGGGGTGATTCATCCGCTATCACTGCACTATACTATCATTAATAAAAAGGGTAGCAGGGTCCAAGAAGCTAGCGCATCCATCATAGCCCTCAAGCACAAAAAACTGTCAGAGGTACTCTACTGCAAAGTCGCCTCTCCTACTATGGTCTCTCCAGGGGATCTGGTAGTATCCGGCATCCTCATGGCCAACTGTAGATATGAGTGCTGGATAGATAAACATTTGTATTTCGATCCTAACAAGGCAGATCTAGTAAAAAAGATGCTCACCGTGGAGGAGAAAGCAAGAGGGCTCCTTTTGAGATATTCAAATCCTCCGAAGACAGATAGGAAAAATAAAGACTTTTCTTCGGTCAATCAGCTGGAAGATTCTCTGGAGATGACTTTTTATGACACTCTGAAATCCAATAAAGGGATATCAGAGTGGGCCAGCGAGGTCGTAAAGCAGACCGTGAATGCGTTTGACAAAGTGTCTCCACGACAGCACAAGTGGAAAACCTGGTTCTGCTCAGAGTTGAAAGCAACTATAGAAAAAGCTGCTGGCTGTAGCGTCGATGTCTCCAGGAATTTCGTCAGGAGAGAAGTCTGTAGGCTCCCTGGAAAAGCTGAGATTCAGATACTCAAATGGTGGTCCTGGATTACTAAGTATGATAAGAAGGTAAGGTACGATTTAGCAGACGCAAAGTCATGGGAGGAGATGCAGGGTAAAGAAGGATTTATAACGCTGTTTAATAAGATAACTGACATTCTTTTTCCTTCGGGGTCGGAGGCTCCCGAAGAAGATTTTTTCAATCGGCTGAGTTTAGCAGCCTATTTAGTAGCGAGACTCAAAAATAATGGCGACACTCTCTTTCCGAGGATCAGTGGTGATCCTTTCAATAGAGTCAGCGACCTGGAAAAGTTAGTGCATAAACAAAGTGTAAACATTATCAGTATTTTTAATTCCATTCTTTATTCTTAACCACAGGAGGTGTTTTATGTTTCTAGTCATTCACAGTCTGGTTTTCAACGGCCTGGGTCGGGTGAATACGGGTAAGGATGGACGTCCAAAACATTTTCAGATCGGGCTCGGTGATGAGCGAAACTATGTATCTGGTGCAAAAGTACGGCACGGCAATCGAGACGGAATACGTGTCAAGGAATATCCGATGTCCATACAAACCAGATCTCTTCTGGGAGAGCTGGTTGATTTGGCTCTCACCAAACAGGAGAAAGCGACAAAAGATGTGACTGCTGCTACTATTTTCTGTAAGGAACTCCTGCTGAAGTTTCTGGGTCACAGCAAAAAGAAGGATGAAAATAAGTCAAAGGCTCCCAAGAACAAAAAAGAGAAAGACGCTACGCAGGAAGTCGTGGAAGGAGTGGTCCCAGAAATTGTCGATGAAAAAGAGGAAGAGGATAAGATCGAAGTCACGAAATTCACACAACGTGAATACAATGGTCTGAGACAAATCGCCTCAGATCGCGGAGCCGGTAAACAGATAGATGTCAGCAAACTCGACCTCGTGTTCACCAATGTGCTGAAGCAGCTGACCGAAGAGGATGTCGAACTGGATCTCTTCCTCAGCGGGCGTATGCGCCCTTCTAAAATCATCGGCACCCAGAAGACGGGCGCAATCATAGGCATCACCCCGTGCAGCGATGAGAGAGATTTCATCCGAGCAATGGATGAAATTGTGGACCCCGAAAAAGTTGATGTTGGCAGTGCCCATTGCGGAGAAAAGAAGTGGTACAGCACTTTCACGGGATATGGCTGCTCCGTTTTGGACCTAAACAATCTCACCGAGTACTACAAAAAAGACAAGGCAAAAATCAACAAGGCTATCCTGGTCTGTCTGGACAACGCCATCTACAACCAACCGAAATCGGAATCGGTGGACTGCCCGGCTAATCAGGGAGAAACGGTGTATGTTCAGGTAGTCAAGACCGACAGGCCCCATACCCTCGAGGTAGCCTTTCAAAATCCTGTGGGTACTCCTCACGATGGAATCAAGGCGCTCAAGGAGTATTACAAGGCCCAGATAGCTGCTTATGAGGATACTACGAGTACGAGCGCCGATTGGAGCTCACTACCCAATGTATCTGCAGGCAGCCTCAAGGACCTCAAGAGTTTCGTTACTATCTAAACAAGATCCTCGAAAGGGCCATATGAAAAAATACCTGTTGTTTCAAATATACGGGAGCATGCAATCCTGGGGTGTTGCATGCCCTGGTACATACAGGTTCACCCAGAACCATCCCACAAAAAGTGGCCTCGTATCAGGAATAATCGGGGCCTGTTTGGGGATAGATTACCAAAAGGAGTCTGATCTCAGGGAACTTTTCAATACGACGGGTTATGCCTGTCGTATTGATATCCCTGGCGTAGTCCATGAGGATTACCAGACTATATCCCGGGAGATAAAGGATGAGATAGACACTTTCACCACTATCGAATCCTATAGGTATTATTTAGCGGGAGCTTTATTCACAGCTTGTCTCTGGAAAGATTCCTCTTCCAAATTTTCTCTGGAGGCTATCGCTGAGAAACTTAATGCTCCTGTCTTTATTCCCTATCTCGGGCGAGCTACCTGTCTCGCAGGGTTGCCTTTTGATCCCAAAATACTTGAGGCTAAGGATCTGAGAGGGGCCTTCTCGGGATATGTTTCGGATCGTTTCGGGTTTATAAAGGCTCGAAAGGACCGTAGCCCGAGAATTTTCTGGGAGGGGGATGATAATAGCATACCTGTCCTCAACAAAGTTTTCCGTCAGGATGTTCCGAAGAATCGGAAAACCTGGGCATTCGGTCGACGTATAGAATTAGAAGGGAGGCTCTGATGTTTTTCAGTACTCTTACCCCTAGTTATCATGCGATGAAATACCGGGACATTGATTCCCTGCACAAAGATATATGGAACTTTTTTCCTGGCAGGCAGAGGAATGACCGTAATTTCATTTATCGAGTATCGAGTAGGGGGTATACGGTTTATTCCTCCACTGAACCCTGCAGCAGAGAGGGTTGGGAGATTGAAACCAGAACTATAGATCTTAAGAAGGTCTGTGTTGGTACTAAACTCGAGATGCGGTCTCTGCTGAACGCTACGGTACGTAGGTACAAACATGACCACGACATTGTGTTCGACAGGGTTCAGAAACTGAAGCAGGCCCAGAGTCCTATGCCTTCTAAAACGGAGCTTTGTAATTCTGTGTGGCTTGATTGGTTTCGGAGATCCGAAAAGATTTTGGGATTTGTGGTTGACGAGCTGTCTGTTAATGGAATGATACAGGCTCAAACCAAAAATCACCATTTCAACGCCTACGATGTTTGTGGTCTTGTCACGGTCACAGATCCTGAAGTTTTTGCCGAGACAATACTCAAAGGAGTGGGTAATCGTCGGGATCGTGGGTGTGGTTTGGTGTTGATAAAAAGGGCTCAGTGAATTTGGTAGGATTTTTGTGTTGTCAGTAGCTCTTTGAAATCAGCGTATTTCTAATTAGGGTGTTCCCCACATGCGTGGGGATGTACCGAAAAAGCAGTGGACGGTCGGCAGGTGGAACGGGTGTTCCCCACATGCGTGGGGATGTACCGTACGGTGACCTCGGGGTTTCACTTCAGGGGTAGTGTTCCCCACATGCGTGGGGATGAACCGAGCCAAAACCCCGAATTGATATCGACGATGCTGTGTTCCCCACATGCGTGGGGATGAACCGCTGTCTGAATGAATGATAGCAGCAGGAATATGGTGTTCCCCACATGCGTGGGGATGTACCGGTAATCCATGTCTTTTCCACCGAGTCGAGTGTGTGTTCCCCACATGCGTGGGGATGAATCGAACCGAACCGAAAGGATAACTATGCCTGAATTTGATAAAGAACCCAAAAAAATACAATCACGCCAGGACCTCCTGTCTTTCTATAGATACCACTCTGGTAAAACATCTATCTCAAAAAACAGGCAGTTCTGGTCCCTGTGCAGTGATCAATCTCGACGACCCTACTCTGAAATAAATCAATTCTCATCTGAGGGTTTGATAACGAAAAATCAGTACTGGGGAGTCGATTGGTCTAAAAAGAAAATCCAACGCAACCAAAAAAAGCATCCCGAGGCTCACTGGTTGTATGGGGATTGGGAGCTGCAAATATTATTACATTCCGATGAATTCAATCCTGAAATAGTATTCCTGGATTTCACCAGCATGGCAGGCACAGGACTCATCTTATCCGCCACTAATCAAACTATGAGACTGTGTCCAGCTGGCACCTATCTTTTCGTGAACGTCATGCTGAATAATCCCAGGGATCCTAATGTGTTTCTCAATGAAGAAACCTTTCCAAGGGCTCTCGCAAAAACTCTGGATGATAGCATTTTTCGCGGATGGAAAATTTTTTACGGTAAAGATGTCGACCCTAAATTTGCCGCGGACAGGAATCTCCCGAAAAATGGGGTGCTCTGTTATCCGTACAACTGCACGAGTTATACAATGATGACGATGTACCCTTTCTATAAGGAGATATAGCCATGAGTGATTTACCCACCTCAAAAATCCTCGACCTCGGCTATAACGGAGGAAATCTCTGGAATACTATTAATTTTGACATCTCTAAACATATAGAGATGTCTGACGTGATAGACCTGGAGAATAGTCCTCCGCATAAAGCATGGCAGAAAAAAGCGTTTGATAAGCTCCGGTACTCCAAAAATTTTATTGTGAAGGCTGTACCTGGTGCGGGAAAGTCAATGCTCGCTATGTTCCTCGTCGTAGATCGTGTCATACGCAGTAATTACGGAAAGAAAACTCTGATCCTGGTACCCCAACAGCAACTCACTAAATCTTTTTTGGATGCCTGTGACAAAAAGAGGATGCGTATCGACGGTAAAGAGTACGCCGCGGGCATCTCTTTTGATTGCTGTAAAGACACTATCTCGAAACAAGAAAAGCTCTATGGGTATCTCAACAAGCAGCCTAGAGATCTGAAAGCGCAGATCAATACCCTCATGTGTATCGCCACCCATTATAATTTCGTGACGGTATGGGATAGGCTGACCATAGAACAGCGTAGAGCAAGCGTGAAAAATCTTATCCTCATCGCAGATGAGTGCCATCACGTCTCTTATGGAGAAGAGTCTGAGGAGATGACTATCCTCGGTAAGATTTTCAACGAAATTCTTTCTTATAAAGAGGAAACGTTGGAAATAGGTATGCTATCTGCCACCGATTTCCGTGGGGATAACATGGAGATACTCAGTCGTGAAAACAGAAGAGAGTTCTCTAAATATACTCTACACTGGGATGAATACTATCCTACGCTGGGTATCAAAGAGTTCAATTTCTTTTTTGATTTTTATGACAGAGATCCTCTACCTGCTATCTGTGAAAGGATGCAGAAAAATCCCTCTGCGCATCACTTGGTCATATTACCTAAAACGGGAGATAAGTTTCGTAAAGATGCTGAGACCTTGAAAACCTACCGGTTGGCGATACACAAGGTCGTCAGCGCCACGATAGAGGTAGTCAGTGACATAGGCAAGAGACATAATTTTCTCAAGCTGAATGAAAACCCGGCTGCCTATAATGCGGTTATCGCATGCGACAAATTTAATGAGGGTACTGATTGGCCCCCTTGTGATCGCATCCATAATACCGCCAGCGGTAAATCACTGCCTAGACAGTATCAGATTAACGGCAGAGCGTTCAGGCATTACTCCAACAAAACTACAGTCGAGGTCACAAACTATCTACAAAAAAGGGTAGAATGTGATTCACTCAGGGAGATACTGTCCGACTATTTCAACGCTCTGATGATAGCCGTAATGATAGACGATGAGTTTTGTCCTGTGATGCTGCCTAACCTCCCCCCTGCGGCTAAAAGAAGAGGTGAGAGCTCCACACGGCTTTCAGATATCCTTGAAGATGATTATGCTATGTTTAAAGCGGAGTTGTTTTTAAACTACGAGCTTTTACATGGCAAGAACAAGGATCTGGAAAAAGTAAAAAGTGTAGCTGAATCTGTTGCTGAGAAATATTGGAGGGATGATCTTGGGATATCTCTCGAATCTCTCTGCATGGGGGCTTTGGCTATCCTGTACAAAGCTAATGATAGGAGGAAGCACGGGCATTGTGTTAAAAACATAGTAAAGCCGATGGATATTTCCTTTATTCGAGATAACATCGATAAGATATGGACGAAAGAGAACATCCTGGGTGACCTGGTATTCGGGACTGTAGATCCTCTGCCTCCAGAATTTTTTGCAGAATATCGCGCAGTTCTGGAGAGTAAGAAAGGAGAGCTTGGGGTTGATTCCTACCATTGTAATAATCTTGAATCAAACACCAAACTAAATCATACGCTACGAATATCTTCTATAAAAAGAACTCCTGTTGTGGACATGACGGGTAAATGGATCCGATTAAAAAACCTTTCCAGCGTGGGACGTGTTTTATCCATGTTAGGCGATGAGTGCCTTACTCGGGTCTATTCTCAGGTGAAAGTGAGAGGACCTCATATGGTATGCTATCCTAGGGGTAGAGATATCCTGATATACAGGGATGGACTCTGGATCCCTAAAAATTATCTCAATATTAGAAAGGACAAACTACCGTCGAGTCAAACAAAACGATTCATACCAGATGAAGACATGAAATTTGAAGATCGAACAATAGGTCTATCGAGTATAGTTCAAGTCCTAAACTAACAGGAGGTACGGTATGACGAAGAGATTGAGTCCGGTTAGTGAAAAGAGTAAAGCCAAAATCCTCGAGCATTTTTCTCGGGGGCTCAATGCAACTCAAATCATGGCAAAAATCCCAGGTCACAGCAGGCAGCAGATTGCTGCTATCATGGCCTGGAAAACGATGGAGAAAAATCCTCCACGCAAATCTCAAAAGCAGGAGAAAGGGTATACCATTCACATTAAGTTACCCCGTAGTTTAGTGGTGACTATCGACTGAGTATAAACTCAGGGCATTCCCCACTATGGGTGGGGTTGTTCCAGAAGTCTGTAGACAACTTATTTCCCCACGTGTGTGGGGATGAACCG
>Ga0315289_10014212_pt1 | contig 11130 bp, 7 predicted proteins | sample YL17G11_40_MG_FD_203452 | JGI IMG/M metagenome (GOLD analysis project Ga0315289, IMG submission 203452) | Sediment microbial communities from Yellowstone Lake, YNP, Wyoming, USA - YL17G11_40 | ecosystem: Environmental > Aquatic > Freshwater > Lake > Sediment | place: USA: Wyoming | collected...
GTCGGCGTACTCAAGTTCGGTGCCGAAGGGGAGGCCGCGGGCGAGGCGGGTCACTCTAATGCCGAGGGGGGAGATAAGGCGGCTAAGGTACATGGCGGTCTGCTCGCCTTCAAGATTGGTATTGGTGGCCAGGATAACCTCTTTGACCGTGTTGTTCTGGAGTCGGGCAAGCAGTTCCCGGGTACGGATATCGTCGGCGCCGATGCCCTCGGTAGGTGAGATGGCGCCGTGGAGGACGTGGTAAAGTCCTTTATAGACGCCGGTATGTTCCAGCGCCAGGATGTCCTGCGGCTGCTCCACAATGCAGACCTGGGTGACATCGCGCTGGGGATTGCGGCAGATAGGGCAGGGGTCAGTCTCGGTAACGTTACAGCACGCCGAGCAGAGATTGACCCGCTGCTTTAAGGATATCAAAGCCTCGGCGAGGGACTGGGCTTTTTCTTCCGGGGAGCGGAGGAGGTGGAAGGTAATGCGCTGGGCGCTCTTGGGCCCAATGCCCGGCAGCTTACTGAACTCCTGCACGAGCCTGCCGATGGCGTCAGTAGCGGGGATAGGGTCTTGTTTTGACACTGGTTCTCCTTAAGATATCAGCTTAAAAGTTTAAAGTCAAAGCTCAAAACCATAATACGTCATTGCGAGGCCATCCCGATGAGTCCCGACAACCCCTCGCGAATCGGGAGGCGAAGCAATCTCATAGCTCATCAAATAAATCGTGCCACGTAGTATTCATCGTATTTACAAGTTGTATTTTATCGTTTCTTGAACCGCCTTTAATTTGTTTCTCTCTTTGAATGGCGCTTTCAATGCTTTCAGCGACTTCGTAATAGACCAGTTTATCAATATTATATCGTTTGGTGAATCCCTTAAATGTCTTCTGCTTATGTTCGTGAACCCTTCGTTTGAGGTCGTTGGTTACTCCTGTATAAAGAACCTTATTCCATTTATTTGTCATTACATAAACAAAGTACTGGTTTTCCATTATTGTGAGATTGCTTCGCCGTCCTTCGGGAGTAAAAGATCGAAGGACTGGTCTCGCAATGACAATTTACGCAGCTCAGTTTTTACTTTTGAGCTCTGGCTTTGAGTTTTTAGCTTTGAGTTTTCAGTTAACACACTTGCTTTCCTTTACGTTAAGCCGGGAATTTTAAGTCCACCGGTGAGTCCGCCCATTTTCTTGGCGGCGGCTTCCTGGGCCTTGACGCCGGCTTCTCTGACGGCGGTCAGCACCATATCTTCGAGCATTTCCACGTCTTCCGGATTAACAACTTCTTTGGATATTTTTACCGACTGTATCTGCAGCTGGCCGTTCATGACGACCGTCACGGCGCCGCCGCCGGAACTGGCTTCCACGGTGAGAGTAGCGAGCTCTTCCTGCGCTTTTAACAGCTGGGCCTGGAGTTTCTGGGCCTGCTGCATCATAAATTTATTCATGTTTCCTCCGTATCGATAACCTGGGCGCCCATTTTTAAAGCCGCTTTTACCAGGTGATTATTTTCGTGTTCATAGACGCAGCGCACCTTGCAGGGGCGACCCATGTAACTGCTGACGATTTTGTCCGCGGTTTTCTGGTTTTCCAGAATATCCATTTTATCTTTGTGATAGGAATATTTAAAGGATACTACAATCGTATCATCTTCAATGGAAACAGGTCTGGCGCTGCGCAGGAGGGCGGCCGCCGGGGTCTTGCTCATGCCCTCCGGGGCTTCTTTCATTATTTTGCTCCAGTGCAGCTGGAGCTGCTCAATAGCGCTGCCGGCGGCGAGGGGAGATACATCCGCTTTTACCGGGGGAGAAGCTACCGGTTTTTCGACAACCACAGGTCGGGAGGGGGGTGGGTTGGCAACAGGGTCCTTTTTCTCCTGCGGCGGCGGGGTAATTTTCTGTCTGGGGGTCGGCGGCGCAACGGGGGGCGCTTTTTTAGAGACCGGTTCCGGTTCGGGACGGCGGACTGGTTCTTCTTTTACTTCAGTTTCCGGGAGGGCGGAGTCAACTATAGCCAGCTCCAGGGGCAGGGTGGAATAGTTATCGAGGCTAAGCTCAAGCTGACCGAAGCATTTAATGGTCTTCAATATTTGCGAGAGGGACGCCTTGCCAGCCAGCTCCTTGAGCTCTTTAATGTCCTCGGCGGTAAGCTCGATGGCATCGCTGGAACCGGTCTTGACCAGCAGCAGCTCCCTCAAAAATTCCACCAGTTCGCGGTGGAACTGGCGCAGGTCAAGGCCGTCGCTATTGACGTTATTAAGGGTGGTAATGCCGGCGGCGATATCTTTATGGATAATGTGATTTACCAGTTCCCGGGCGCGCCGGTCCCCGGAAATGCCGAGGAGCGCCTGCGCCTGCGGGAGGCTGATTTTTTTATCGTAGTAGGTCATCATCTGCTGTAGCAGGTTTTCCGCGTCCCGCAGGCTGCCCGTCGCCGACCTGGCGATGAGCTTTAATGCCTCGGCCTCAATTTCGATACCTTCGTTCTTAGAGATATGCGATAGTTTTTTCACCACGTCGGCCAGGGCGAGGCGGTGGAAATCGAAGCGCTGGCAGCGCGATAGAATGGTGGGCAAAATTTTATGGGCTTCCGTGGTGGCGAGGATAAAGATAACGTGCGGCGGAGGCTCCTCCAGCGTTTTAAGCAGGGCATTGGAGGCTTCCTTGGTGAGCATGTGGACTTCATCGATGATATAGACCTTGCGGCGGGCCTGGTTGGGGGCATAGTTGACCTTTTCCCGCAGGTTCCTGATTTCATCAATGCCGCGATTGCTGGCGGCATCCACCTCGATAACGTCTAAAGCCCTGCCTTCAGTGATTTGCTGGCACATGGCGCAGGTATTGCACGGTTCGCCCTTGCCGTTGGTCAGGCAGTTGATAGCCTTAGCCAGGTCGCGGGCGGTGCTGGTCTTTCCGGTGCCCCGGGGTCCGCAGAAGAGGTAGGCGTGCGAGATACGGTCGCTGGACAGGGCGTTGAGCAGGGTCTGGGTGACATGCTCCTGCCCGAACACTTCCGAGAGAAGCTGCGGACGCCACTTACGATAAAATACCTGAGAAGCCATTACGGCTCTATTATACTCTAAAAAGCGCTAACACCCAAGAGAAATGAAGAAAGTTTTCAGTTGACGGTCGAGGGAAGGGTTCTAGATTCCCGCTTTCACGGGAATGACAGGAAAAAGCGGGATTGACGAGGGGAGATACGGATTCTTCGCTGCCCCTTCGGCTTCGCTCAGGGCTTCGGCTCAGAATGACAGAGGGGGAAAAAAGAAAGAGTCCCGACACGTCGGGACTCTTTGGCTCTTCAATAGTTCCTGCCGGGTATTATAGCAGCGAGGGAATATCCTTGGAGACGTCTTCCAGCGCCTTGAGCTTGTCCTCGGTCTCTTCCTGGCGCTTCTTGAACTCGGGGATAAGGTCGGTGGAGCGCACGTAGTAATCTCTCACCTTTTCCACATCGCTTAACTCGGACAGGATCACGGTGACATCCACCACACCTCTTTCCCTGGGGTAATCGCCGTTCCTGATAATGGCCTCCGGGGCGATATCTCTCATGTAATCGCCGATTTCCTTGACCATGTCCATGTTCATTTCCTTGGCGGGGCCGGAGACCAGGTATAAAGCGCGACGAGAGTCGGCGGGATTGCACTTGAGCGATAGCTCGCTGATAGCTTCATCCATTGCCTGGATGCCTTTCTGGATTTCCGCGCCCTTTTTGCGGAAGTCGCTCCTCAGCTCAATGGGCATCTTGAATATCGGCGCCGATGTCTTGCCGTAGCCGATAATCGTCCAGCCGACGACCGTCTGAATGATATCACCGGCATCGAGCAGTTTAGCGCCGATGTACTTGGACTTTTTCTCTTCGCCGGCGCAGAGCACATTGTAGAAAGGCTCGGCAATCATTGAATTTATTTTTGAGATGTTTGACCTGATGGACGCGTCTTTCCTGACGTATCTCTGATTATCCACGAGAAATACGGCATCCGCTACCGAGTAGCAGGACTTGAGACAGGTGGCAACATTAAAGACGGTCCTTTCCTCGGTGGACTCTTCGTGCTCAAAGGGCAGGACGAGCAGGTTCCATATCGGTTTATCGATATAGCGCTCTTTCAGGTGCTGCGTCACGACGGAGATAGCACCGGAACCGGTGCCTCCCGCCGTCCCGGCGATGAGTAGAAAAGCGTCCGTTTCAAAGAATTTCTTGGTGTTTCTAAGGTTTTCGATAATTTTATCGGAATCTTCTTTGGCAATCTCGGCGCCCAGTTCGTTGATTTTACCAACGCCGTGGCCGCCGGTCTTACGTCCGCCGATGAGGATACGGTGGTGATGGTCATTGCTGATGTTGGATAACCCGCTTAAATCAGCGGCATCCGTGTTGACGGCAAAACAACCGGTAACGATGGTCATGCCGCGCCGGGCTCTAGCTCTACTATTAAGTCGGGAAAACTCGTCAGCGATTCTGCCTCCGCATTGACCCAGACCGACCACAACTAATTTCATCTTTCACCCCTAAGTTTATAGAATCATGCTATTTTTAGCATAATAACGTGAGAATGTCAATTATTCTCTATATTTCTGGTACAATGTTACTTAGTACTTTTTTTAATTATTAATGTCGAAGCTATTTAATCATTAAAACTACCGGCTTATTGAAAAACTATTGAGCGAATAATATAATAGTCTATGCCGGTAACAAGGAATTAGTCATTTTAAGAGGGTGGGGAAATGTCTCCTGAACTGACAGAAGAGGTTGAAGGCAATATCCTTGACTTTGAGAAGGCGGTAGCCAAGGCTGAAGCGTTGAGCCGGGTGGCCAGGGAAGCGGCGGGGAAATCAACGAGGACGGCTATGGATGTGGCACGCCGGGCTGAGCAGGTAGGCAAAGAAGCCAAGGAGTCCGCTGAACTGGCGGCTAAAGCCGCCCAGGACGCGGTGAGCCGGGCGGAAAAAATCAGCCAGGAGTCCAGGGAAGCCATGGAGGCTACCATCAAAGCGGCTAATGAAGCTATCAAGCGGGCAGAAGAGGTAGCCAGGAGACCGCAGGAGACCGCCGAAGCAATGGCGAAGGCTTTCCAGGAAGCCATCGCGCGGGCGGAGAGAATAAGCCAGGAAGCCATGCACGCGGCCGAATCGGCATTAATGTTATCACAAGACGGCTTAAGGCACATCGATGAGCTAAGCCGCGAAGCCAAGAAACAGGCCGATACCGCCAAGGAAATATCCCAGGAAGCAATCAACATGGCCGAGGCATCGGTAAAAACGGCCCGAGAAGCCTCCGAGGAATCGATAAAAGCTGCCAGGGATGCAACCAGCCGGGCGGATAAAATGGCTAAGGAAGCCAAGGACGCCGCTGAAGCAACGAATAAAATCGCTAAAGAAATCTCGGTGAGGGCAGAGAGAGTCAGCAAAGCAACCAGAGAAGTTGCTGAAGTCGCCGCCAGAACGTCTGAAGAAGCTGCCAACCGGGCCGAGACAATCAGCAAGGTTGCCAGGGAGGTGGCCGAAGCTTCGCAAAGGTCTTCCCAGGATATAATGAACCAGGTCGAATCAATCACCAAGGAAGCTAAGCTGGCCACCGAAGCATCGCAGAAGGCGGTCCAGGAAGCGATACGCAAGGCTAACGAAGTTGCCCAAGAGACCCGTTTGGCGACAGACGAAGCCATGAAAGCGGCGAAAGAAGCTTCTGAAACTTCGATAAGAGCATCGCAGGAAGCTATAGCCAGAGCGGAAATCATCGCTCAAGAGGCTAAAAACAGCGCCGGGGAGTCGGCGCAGAAGTTCCGGGAAGCTATAACGAAAGCCGAACAAATCAGCCGGGACGCTGATGAAGCCGCCGATGAATCGGTGAAGACGATTCAAGAAGCGGTCGTCCAGGCCCAGGACGAAGGAAGAAAAGCCATTGAAGCCGCTCAAGCCGCGGCTCAAAAAGCTAGAGAAGAGACCGTGGCTACTATCAAAGTTGTCCAGGAAACCGCGGAAGCAGCCGTAATATCAGTCCAGGAAGCCGCCAAAGCGGCAGCCAGGACCGCCCAGGAAATTTCTGAAAAATCAATCGCGAAATCAAAGGAAGCAATCTCCCAAGCCGCGGAATTAAGCAAAGAAGCATCGGAAAGAGCGGAAGCATATGCTACGGAATTCCGGGAAACTATCAGCAGAATTGAAGAAATTAACAATACCGCCAGGGCTTCCATTGAAGAATCAGCCAGGATAGCCCAGGAAGCTATCGAAGCAACTCGAAAAGAATCCGAAGACGCGGTGGCCACAGCCAATGAATTAAGCAGGGTCGCCGCCGAGACCGCTGAGGAGTCCATGAAAATCGTCCAGGAAGCTATTGAAGACGCGATTGCGACTGCCAGAAAAATGGCTGAGGTTTCCGAGGCAGAAATTCACCGGGCGATAGCCCGGGCGGAGGAAATAAGCGGGGAAACCAGGGAAGCAGCCGAGGCGGCGGTAAAGACAGCCAGGGAAGTGACGGATGCCCTGATAAAAGCGGCGAGGGAATCGGCGGATAGAACGGTAAGAGCTGTTAAAGAAGCCACGGAGTCATCCGCCAGGGTGGCCAGGGAAGCAGCCGGAGTATCTATATCCGCTTTCCAGGAAGCCATAAACCGGGCGGAAGCTGCCGGACAGGCTGCCCGGGATAATGCCGATGCCTCATTGAAAACACCTCAGGACACTCTCAACAAAGGCTTGACAAAGAAGGTCGCGCCAAGAACAGGAGCCCCGAAGGGAAAGCCGGCTGAAGAGAGCGCCGAAGAAGAAGCTGAAGGGTCTTATGAAACTGACGAGACGCCGGTAGATATAGCGAATGAAGCGGCGAAAAAGGCGGACAAAGCGGGGAAAGCTATCAAGCCGCCCAAAGAAACGCCCAAGGAGACACCTAAAGAACCTACCAAAGAATCCAAGGGCAAGATGGAGCAGCGCCTGGAATCCCTCGCCAAGATGTATGAAACCAAGAGGAACCAGCAAGTTAATAAGACACCTGAAGATGAAAGTGAAGATGACGGTGGAGATTAAACCGTTATTTAATAGTTTTTCGGTCGGGGGTATTATAAGGAAATAGTACGAAAGTACGTATACGGCAGGCGTAAAATCGGCTTGACTTTTTGTATGGTGCACCATATACTTGGCACTAAGTAGGGGCCGAACAATAACGGTCGTTTAAATAAAAAAACTCAATAAAGAATATATAATTTATAAGGAGGTGCCTGGTGCCTACCCAGAAAGATCGAATAAAAAAGTCATCTAGTGCGGCAGAAATAAAAGGCGATGTTCCGGAGGAGACTCCAGTGACTGAGGAAGAACGCAGTGGAAACCCGCTTGACGAAGTAATGAGTCAAGCCGAAAGAGCTTACGCTGCCTACATGGACGCCGAGCGACAAGTCGCCAAGGCCTACCATGAAAATGAAATACAGGTAGCTAAAGCCTACAAGCGGGCGGAAGCGCAGGCTTACCGGTCTTATCAGAATACGGCAACACGTGCCTTGAAAGACCGTGACGAGGCGATAGCGAAAGCCGCCAAAGCCCGCGAGGAAGCGATACAGCAGGCTGAGGAATCCTATCAGAGCGCCGAGCAACTGGCGAACAGCGCCTGTGACGCCGCTGTTTCCGAGGCCGCCAGCAATCGCGATAGCAATATCGAAAGAGCCTGGCAGGTCCGCGACGAGACCATCGAGCAAGCCTGGCAGATATACTCCAAGATAGCCAGATAGTTACCTTCAACCGGTAAGGTGTATCGAAGGGCTGGTCTGACCGCAAAATATTAATTGGTTACAGAAGGCGGTCAGCGGGGCGAAGATACAGATAAAACCTGCCGGCGGGAATCGGGCTTTTTTGAAGTAAAAAGCTAAGCAAACAACTGAATAAAGCGTCTATAACAGCGAGGGAATATCTTTTATCGTGATATCAATCCCTCGCTGTGTGTTTACCATACCTTCCTGCCGTCTCTTCAGGTCAGCGATGAGATTGATGGTCTTGGTGAAATAGCCCCTCACTTTTTCAACGTCGCTCATTTCCGAGAGGATAACGGTGATATCCAGAGTGCCTTTTTCCCTGGGATAGTCGCCACTTCTTATTATCGCTTCCGGGGCCATGTTTTTAATATAGGTGCCGAGCTCTTTAATGAGGTCGACGTTAATTTCCCTGGCGGGGGCCGAAATGAGATAGAGAGCCCGCTTGGAATCCAGCGGATTGCACTTGATGGACAGCCCGCTGATAGCTTCATCGAGGGCCTGGATGCCTTTCTGGGTTTCCTTGGCTTTATCCCTAAAGTCCCGGGTGCCTTTGAAGAACGTCTTGAAAATCGAGGTCTGCGACTGCCCGTAGCCGAGGGTCGTCCAGCCGACCAGCGTCTGGATAATGTCACCGGCATCGAGAATCTTGGCGCCGATGAACCGGGGCTTCTTTTCTTCGCCGGCACAGAGGAGATTGAAAAACGGCTGCACGATATTCATGTTTATCCTGGTAAGGTTATGGGTCAGCGAGGCGTCTTTCATAACATACCTCTGGTTATCGACGAGGAAGATAGCATCGGCCACCAGATAGCTGGACTTAAGACACGTGGCGACGTTATAGACCGTCCGGTCCTCGGTCAGGACTTCGTGTTCAAAGGGGAGAACGATAAGGTTGTAGACCGGTTTATCCACGTAGCGTTCTTTTATCTGCTGGGTCATGACGGATATCGCCCCGGAGCCGGTCCCGCCCGCGGCGCTGGCGATGAGCAAAAAGGCGTCCGTTTCCGCGAAGTGTTCGGTACTCCTTATCGTCTCGATGACTTTATCGGCATCTTCACGGGCTATCTCGGCGCCGAGCTCGTTGATTTTACCGACGCCGTGACCCTGCGTTTTTTTATTGCCGATGAGGATACGGTGGTCGAAGTTGGATTTGATAGTGGTCAGCCCGCTTAAATCGGCGATATCGGTATTGACGGCGTAGGCGCCGGTGATGATACTGAGTCCGCGCAGACCGCGGGCCCTTTTATTAAGACGGGCAAACTCGTCGGCGATTCTGCCGCCGCACTGCCCGAAACCAACAACAACTAATTTCATAGCTCACCTGTTGATAAGAATGACTCTCCATTTTACGGAGTTTTACGATAGTATGTCAATCAGGACTTACGGAGGTCGTTTAGAAACCGCTCATGGTGAGCTTGTCGAACCATAGCGGTATATTTAATTCGCCCTTCGACAAGCTCAGGGCGAGCGGAGGGAAGTTACTTCTTTTATAAAACCACTTCATTTATGTACACGCGAAACCGAGTGCCATGGAAAACAGCAGTTTTAGTTGTCTCGGGCAGATTCTCTATAGTCCCTTAGAAGCTATGTAATAGACAAGGTCGCCGAGGCGGCAGCTGTAACCCCACTCGTTATCATACCAGGCGAGGATTTTGACCATGTTGCCGCCGATGACCATAGTGCCGGGGCCATCGATGATGGAGCTGTGGGAATTGCCTTTAAAGTCCATGCTGACCAGCTCTTCCTCGCAGAATTCCAGGATACCTTTTAAGGGCCCGGCAGCGGCTTTCTGGAACGCCTGATTGACCTGTTCCACCGTAACGTCTTTCGCCGTATCGCAAACAAAGTCGATGACGGAGACGGTAGGGGTGGGCACGCGGAAAGCCAGGCCGTGTATTTTACCTTTGAGGGCGGGGATAACCTGGGCCACGGCTTTAGCGGCGCCGGTGGTGGTGGGGATGATGTTCATGGCAGCGGCGCGCGCCCGGCGGATGTCTGTATGGACGGTATCCATGATTCTCTGGTCGTTGGTATAGGAGTGGATGGTGGTCATCAGCCCCTTGGTGATGCCGAAGCTATCGTTAAGCACCTTGACCGCCGGCGCGATGCCGTTGGTGGTGCAGGAGGCGTTGGATATCACGGTGTGTTTCCTGGGGTCATAGTCTTTCTCATTAACGCCGAGGACGATGGTGACATCCTCGTTTTTGGCAGGGGCGGAAATAACTACTTTTTTGGCGCCGCCTTTGGTGTGAGCGATGGCCTTAGTGGCATCCGTGAAAAGACCGGTGGACTCGATGACGATATCGACGCCGTAGTTTTTCCAGGGTATGGTGGCGGGGTCGCGTTCTGAGACAACCTGAATTTCCTGCCCGTCCACGACGATAGCCTTTTCTTTAGCGGACACTTCACCGGGGTAGCGGCCATAAACGCTGTCCCATTTCAGCAGGTGGGCGTTGGTCTTAGTATCGGTCAGGTCGTTGAGGGCGACAACTTCCAGCCTGTCCTTGTGATACTGATTGATGGTCCTGAGGGTCAGTCTGCCGATGCGCCCGAAGCCATTGATACCAACTCTGGTTTTCATTTTCGCCTCCTGTATAAAATACTATTTTTCACATTAGAAATCACCTCTCCCTTGAGGGGAGAGGCTAGGTGAGGGTGAAATTACGGGATTCCCCCTCACTCAATCTCTCCCACCAGGGGAGAGAAGTTTATCGTAAGATTTTTTAATCATCTTCTGTCTCCTCTGTATCATATCCAGGAAAGCCTCGAGGCGGGTCTTGACGTGGCCGTTCAGGAAAAAGTCCGCGTTGCCTTCCAGCGTCAGCACCGGCAGGTCGATGGCATCACGAATGACGATGTCGCCGATGCCGCGGTGGCAGAAAGCCTGCACGTAGTGGATAACGCCGTCGATACGCCGTTTTTGAATTTCAGTTTTTATATCCTGGAGTCGCTCATGGATAGAATAGGGATAGGTGTAACTGGTATATTGCTCGGCGAGAGATTCTCCTGGTTCCGGCATGGCGAACTGGCGCTGGACTTCGTTGAAGACGACCCTGGCGCCGTGTTTTTCCACGTAGGGATAAAGCTCCCGCGCGTAGACGGACGGCACGCCGATGTACGCCAGCCTGATTTCTCCTTCGGGGTGGGGCTGGCGTCCGGCGCATAAGTCCAGTAAACCCTGCAAGTCGCGGCGGTATTGATGATAATCACCGTTGAAATCAGACGCAGATACCAGCCAGAGGTGGTTTTCCCAGCCGCTGACGGTATTCTGCCGCCAGGTAAGCTCATCCAGCTTCAGGGCGAGGTCGCGCACCGGCTGGAGTTTTTCCCTGACGGTGTCAGCAGCATCCGGGGCGGCGCCCAGGGCGGCCGAAAGCTTTTCCAGAACTTGCTGCATACGATGGATGTCAGGCCGTTC
>Ga0315289_10014213_pt1 | contig 11129 bp, 7 predicted proteins | sample YL17G11_40_MG_FD_203452 | JGI IMG/M metagenome (GOLD analysis project Ga0315289, IMG submission 203452) | Sediment microbial communities from Yellowstone Lake, YNP, Wyoming, USA - YL17G11_40 | ecosystem: Environmental > Aquatic > Freshwater > Lake > Sediment | place: USA: Wyoming | collected...
TGGCGATGGCTGTGAGGGACTTGTAGTTGTCCTCGGTGGCCGTACCGACCAGGCATTTCTCGCCTTTGGCCGCCCCGCTGACCTTGGGCATGACCTCGTTGTCCTTTTCGTCATTGCCGCAGCCCCACAGCACGAGCGGAACCTCGACGGCCTTCAGCACGGTCTGCGTGACCTTGACGGCGTGGGCCGCGTCCTTGTTCCCTTTGTCGGGGTGAATCCCGTCGAACTTGACGCAGATCAGGTCCGCCCCGTACTCCTCGATGCACTGTCGGGCCCAATCGCCGGGATGGGTCGCGGTGACCGCAAAGGATTCGAGCAGGACGCCGGGCCAGTCGTCCGGCCGCACGTCGAGCACATCCATCGCAATCAACGGCCTTAGCCCGGCATCCGAGGCGGCGCCACCATAAACCACGTTCCGGGCCCCGCCCACCGTCACCGTGGATCGTTGACCCCCGCCGAGGGTAATGCGACTCACGGAACCGGTGAAGCCTTCTACTACTTCAGGAACAGGCATTATCGATCCTCCAAAACTTGCTGACTCTCATGCTTTGGCTCTTGTTTCATGTGCGGCATGGCAAGCAGACGCCCAACCATTGTCCGCACGGCCTGGAATGCCGGAGCATCCTCAGGAAGGGCAAATACGTCCTCGCCGCGCCGGGACGCCTCCAGTACCATCGCGTCCTCTGGCACGCGTGCCAGCACCGACAGCTCTTCCGTCGGCGGACACTCGCCATCCATCTTGTTCCACAGAACGCCGATCTCCTTGACGACGATCGGCAGTTTTCTGGCCAGATCGTAAATACGCCGGGCGGTCAACGATCCAACGGAGGTCGGCTCGGAGACGATGCACAGCAAATCGACGTGATTGGTCGTCCGGCGGGACAAGTGCTCCATGCCGGCCTCGTTGTCGATCACCACGAACCGGTATTTGGAGCTCAGCTCATCGAGAATGCGCCGCAGCAGGTTATTGACGGCGCAGTAGCAGGACGGGCCCTCGGGCCGGCCCATCGTCACCAGATCGAACCGCCCCGCCTCGGTGATCGCCTGCTGAAAACCGTACTCAACCATGTGCACCCGGTCTAAGCCTGCCGCCTGGGGCGACTTGGCGCGGGCCTGCTCGCGAATCTCGGCTACGGTCGTGCCGGGCTGCACGCCCAGCGCCAGACCCAGGCACGAATTGGGATCGGCATCGATACATAGGATCGGCCCGCTTTCGGAACGTTCCAGCAGCGCCCGGACGATCATGGAGGCAATCGTCGTTTTGCCCGAACCGCCTTTGCCGCTGACGGCTATTGTCGTTGTCATAATTGCTCTTTGCTCATAGGACCTATGGGACCGATGGGACCCTATAGGACTCAGTTTTTGGGTTCGTGTCCTTGGCCCTGGACGGACGGGAAGAGCCCCAGGTCCGTGTGGGGCAGGAACTTGGCCCGGATGAATTCTTCCATGTAGCCGGTGTGGCTCATCAAGTCGAAATACGTCATGCCGGCGGCGATTTCCTCCGCCCGCCGCAGAGCCTCCCGGCTCAACAACGCCATTTTGGCCCCGGCGATCGATGTGTTGCCCACGAAGCGGATCTTCTCCACGGGCACATCCGGCAGCATTCCGATCGTGACCGCATGCCGCACATTCAGAAAATTGCCAAAGCCGCCCGCCAGGAAAACCGTCTCCAGGTCCTCCAGTCGCGTCTGCGTGGCTTCCATCAGCACCCGGATCGCCGCAAAGACACCGGCTTTGGAGCGCAGCAAGTTGTCGATATCCGCCTGCGTGATCACGATTCCCTGCCGGCCATCCTCCGACGGCACCAACTGGTATTGCCGTCCGTCATCGCCGTAGGTCAGGCCCGGATCGTGGTTTTCGGAGAATCGTCCCATCCGATTGATGACGCCGTGGGTATGAAGCTCCGCCAGCAGGTCCAGGAGGCCCGAGCCGCAGATGCCCGCCGGCGGTCCATCGCCGATGGTCTGGTAGTTGAAGCGGCCGGGTCCCAGGTAGGTGAACTTCTCAATCGCGCCGGCCCCGGCTCTCATGCCGTGGCGGACGCCGCTGCCTTCAAAGGCCGGACCGGCGGAACTTGAGGCGCACACCAGCCAGTCCCGATTGCCCAGCACGATCTCGCCGTTGGTGCCGATGTCCGCCAGCAGGCAGATCCCCGATTTGGCGAACATGCCCGTCGCGAGCACGCCCCCCACGATGTCGCTGCCCACATAGGCGGCCACGCCCGGCAGGCAATAGAGCAGGCCCCGTTTGCTGATCTGGACCCCGATTTCGGCGGCCCGGATGGGCGGCACGAAACTGGCGGTCGCCACGTAAGGCTCCCGCCGAATGCGGCGGGTATCCAGATTCAGCAGGAAGTGAATCATCACCGTGTTGCCGGCGCAGACGACCGTGGTGATCTCCTGCAGGCTGACCCGCTGTCGCGTGGCCATGGTCATGATCAGATTGTTCACGTCCTTCACGATGCGGTTCTGCATCTCATCGAAGGCGTTGTTCTCTTCCGCATAGATGATCCGCCGGATGTAGTCCTCGCCGAAGTTCAACTGACTGTTGTACGTCGCCTCGGTGTCGAGGGTCGCGGCGGTGGTCAGATCTACCAGGTGGGCCACCACGGTCGTGGTGCCTAAGTCGACGGCCACAGCAAAATTCCTTCGGCTGTGGTCGCCTGCATCCACCTCGATGACCTCGGTGGTGCCGCCACGGCGCCCGACCGTAACGGTGGCCCGGTACCCGGAGTTTAGGAGAATGCCAGGTAACTTCTGAAGAATTTGATAACCGGTTTGCATGAGGGGCGCATCGATCTGCCGGCGAATGGCCATGTACAGCCGCTCATGGTCGGCCGTGTGGTCCTGCACGCTCGGCGGCGTCATTTCGACGCAGAGCTTCCGTACGAGCGGATCGAACGGAAAAGTCGCACCGTGCCCATTGCCGCTCATCTCGCTGAAACGATGGGCGTCGCTGTCGATGAGGATCCGGCCTGTCTCCATCGCGTGCGAGGTCGGCACGGTGACCATCAGATCGGAGAGCACCTTGGTCTGGCAGGCCAGCACCACGTTGTCGCGGACCTCATCGGCCGTGAGCAGGCCCGTTGGCTTGGTCTGGAACTGGCCCTCGTCGATGGCGACCTTGCACTTGCCGCAGTAGCCGTCGCCGCCGCAGACGCTGCTGAGGTACAGTCCGACCTTGTGGGCCGCGTCGAGCAGGATCGTTCCTTTCTCGACCTCGACTTTCAAGCCGCTGGGGCTGAAATGGACCAGGCACTTTTTCTTCTTGCCGTCTTCCATCGACTGTTCCGTTTGTAGGGACGCCCGTGATACTCATGGGCAAGATGCCCATGCTACTTCCATACGTCCTGAAGGTACTTGGGCAGCATGGAGCACTCTCGGGGTCCCACCAGGACCTCCCAGTTCGTGGCCTCTTCGAGCTTGCCGCTCATGACGGCCACGTAGCCGGGGATGATCAGTTTGCGATGCTTGACCAGTTTCGCGACGTCGTGCTTCTGCATGGCCTGAGCCACCACCTTCTCGTTGAGTTTGTCGCCGGAATAGGCGGTCAGCACGCTGGTGCCCTCGGTATCGACCACGAGAATGTAGCTGGGCACCCGGCTGGCCTCCACGTCGGACTCCAGGCTGTAGTACGTCAGGGAGAAGTTCGTCGTGAACATCAGCGGCGAGTTCTCGTTCGGCTCGCCCACCGCATAGACCTTCGGCTCGACCTGCACCGGCTTTTGCGGATCGCTGTAGATGTTCATCACCGCTGTCAGCAGGGGCAGGAGCACCCCGGGCTCGACCGTGTCGAGCACCACAATGCCGGAGTACTTGCACGCCAGACTGATGGCCACCGCGCCCTGCCGGCTCGCGTCGCCGCCACTGACAAACGACAGCGTCGGATAGCCGAGGGGTCGAAAAACCTTCTTGAGCGACAGGACCCGCATCCGCGCGAGGTTGTATAACTGGTCCGCCAAAGCAGGCGTATCGAGGTTCAGCACAATGTTCTCAACGCCGGCGGCCTTGATCTTTTCACTGAGGTCGGCGATCTCTTCAATCGACCCGGCCCTGGCCACGAGGGGACAACCGCTCTCTTTGGCGATCTTGGCCATCGCCTCGGCGGTGTTGGTCCGGGCCCCCACCAGCAGCGGCACGGATTGGCCCACGCGCTTGACGGCCGCCGCCATGGCCTGGGGAGAATCCGTCACGAGGATCAGTGCCAGGCCCGTGCCGTCCTTTACGGCCGAGCAGACTTGGGCAAACGTGTCGGGCGAGCCGCTCTCGTTCACCACCGCGGCGGCCCGGATACCGACGTGCGTGCCGACGCGCTCGAATTGCAGGGCTTTGAGCGCCTTGATCCGCTCCTGCAAGGCCGGACCGGCGAGCTTGTCCGAGACCGTGACCGCCACCACCGTGGGACTGTGGAATTTTTCATCATGCCGGAAGAGCACGGTCTCCTGGCCGGTTTGCACTTGGGTGTCCCCGCTGCCAAAGGCGATCTTTCGCATGGGAGGGGCCGCCGCGGCCGCGAGCTTCTGCTTCGCCTCTTCGGAAACCTCCGGACAGACCTCCAGTTTCGCTCGCTTCTGAGCAAGCTGCATGGCGAAAGCCAGACACGTGGGCATGCCGCATTTCTTGCAGTTGGTCTTGGGAAGCAGCTTGAAAATATCCAACCCTGTCAAAGCCATAACATCCTCACTTTGTAGTCGAAGGTCTGAAGCATGTCATTGCGAGCGAAGCGAAGCAAGCTTCCATCGCGAGGGTCTGAGATTGCTTCGTCGCTGCGCTCCTCGCAATGACATCCTTCACATCTCTTCCTAGAACATCGGGTCCATCGTCGTGACGGGATGACCCGCGTTGGTAATGAAGGCCAGGACTTCTTCTTCGGTCGTGGCGTTCGTCTCATCGGCGATCTGGGCCAGGAACTTCTCGCCGCCGAGCCCCAGTTCTTCGGCCCTTTTCACGAAGACATCGTGAATCTCCTGCTTGAGCACGGTGGGCATCCAGACGATGCGCTTGATACCGCCCTCGGCGGCGATGAATTTCTTCGAGCCGATGTAGTACTTGGAGTGGCCGATGAAGCCCGGCACCTGCTGGCCGCCGCCGACCGTGCCGGCGAGCGTGGAGAACTTCATGCCGCTGGGCGTCATCTCGGGGTACTCCCGGTTGACGATCATGATGCCGAGGGTCTGCGGCAGAATCGCCGCAATGCACTCGAAGCAGCCGCACGAGGTCATCGGATCGACGATCATGCTGTACTGGCTCATGCGCTCGATCTTGCCGCCGCTGGCGGAGATCACGAAGGCATTGACCTTGTCCCACTGGCCGATCTTCGGCTCCACGCAACTACCCTTGGTGATCGGCTGGTTGGGCCCCGCGGGGGTGATCTCGTGGGCCGCTCGGCAATCGAGCCAGCTATACGCGCCGCACAAGCCCGGCCGCTCGGGCGAAACCACGCACACGTGACTCGGCGCGAAGCTCTGGCACAGCAGGCACGAGTAAAAGGTCTCGACGTCTTCATCCGTCATGCCGGCGAGCCGCGCATCGCGGTCGGCGTATACGGCCTGCGCCCGCTTGCGCAATTCGAGCACCTCGGCCTCGTTCGTATAGATCTTCACCTGGACCTTGTCCAGAATGTTCGAATATTCATCGTGGTACTTGGCGTGCAGGAGCTTGCCGATGTGTTCCAGCTTGAAACCGGCTTTCGCGGCGCCCTTGCTGATCCGCAGCCAGTTGATGTCGCGCTGGCCCATGTGCCAGATGCCCTGTGCCTCATTGGTGAAGGTGTGCACTTGTCGTTCCAGCACCGGCTCGAAATCGGCCTGCATCTTGCGGCCCGCCACCTCGATCACGATGCCCAGGGGCAACTGCCCGCCGGGCTCGACCGAGTCGCTGTCCGGGCCGTGCAGCTCGACGCGTCCATCCTCAACCTCATCGAGATCGCGCATGTAGAGCCACTCGAAGGCCGGGGTCCTCTGCCCGCCGAATTCGCACTGCATGTCCTCTTTGCGAATCCGCTCGCCTTCGAAGGCCGGACTGACCGGCACCGGAATCGGGATATTGGTCACCTTGACCTTCAGGCCGCGAACTTCGATCGCCTTTTCCACGATCTTGTCATGCGGAATCCGGGACACGACGTGCTCGTAGGTGCAGATGCCCGTGGGCAGAATTTCCGGAATATCGCTATCGGCGATGACAGGGAACCCATAGTTGATCGCTCCGGCGGCCGTGGCGTACCACTCGTCGGTAACCTCGCCCAGGGCCATGACGAAGGCGAAGATTCTGTTTTTGTTGTACAGCAGGTTGCGGCGGAAGTCGCCGGCCTGGACGCCGCCGAAGCTCAGGGCCGCCCGGCTGGCGAAACCGAGCGAGTAGATGGCCGCCGTGATCTCCGGGCCGAAGGGCACGAGGCGGGTCTCCCAGCCCAACTGCACCCCGCCTTCCACAAGCTGCTGGGAGAAGCTCGTGCCGTTGTTGTGGGCGCACATGAAGACGTAAAGGCTCCGCTCCTGCAGCTTGCGGGCGATGGTCACCGCCGTCTCGACATCCGGGGCGGCGCCGACGATGGCCGCAAAACCCGGGGCCGTGCCGTCGACGAACTGAATCCCGCGCTCGCGCAGAATGATGTCGTCGGCGGCGCCGAGCCAGAGATCCTGCACCGGGTGCGGCCCGATCAGGTATTTGCACGCCTCGATGATCTCTTCGGCAAACAGGGTCGCCATGCCCGCGTCGAGGGCCGGACCGAGGTAGGGAGTCCAGAAGTCCTGATCGACCTGCGGCGGCAGCAGACCCCGAATCTCCTCCATCACCCCTTCGAGGTCGGCCAGAGTTTGGACCGTCCGCCCCGTCATCGAATAGATGATCGGCAAATAATAGCCCGTATTGGGAAATTCGACCTTCGAGTCCCGGCCCTTCTCCTGGATCGCTCGATCCAGGAAGTCCTGGGCTTGCTTCGCAATCTTATGTGCGCCGCGAATCGCCGCGGAGGCAATGAGCTTCGACATTCACCAAACCTTTCTTCCGTAGCATGGGCGTCTCGCCCATGAGTTCTCCATCACGGGCAAGATGCCCGTGCTACTTGTTATTCCACCGCCAGCGCCCGGCGGTCGGCCATGTCGTACAGTTTGCGCTCCTTGGCCTTGTTGATGCCCAGAGCGTCACGCTTGCTTTCGATGTGCGTGAGGATCATCTGAGCGGCCTTGACCGGATCGGACTCGACGGCCCAGCGGCCCCCGAACTCTTTTTCGATACCGTGGAACAAATACTCGCTGACGTTGGCGCTGCCGGAGACCGGCAGAAGCTCTTCAGCGAAGACCACCAGCAGGCCGCTGGCCACGCAGTACTGTCCGATCGCGATGGCCTTCTCGCTGATGGACTCCAAGCACGCCCCGGCGACCGGCAACTGGGAGAAGTCCTCCCCGAGCCCGCCTTCGCGCACCAACTCGCTGCAGGCGACCAGCAGCCGGCTGTTGTCCACGCAACTGCCGCAGGCCAGCACCGGCGGGATTCCCACCGCTTCGCAGACCTCCCGCAGACCCGGCCCCGCCAGATCGAGGGCCGTCTTCGGATTGGCCAATCCCTGCTTGCCGCAGGCGATTGTCGCGCAACCCGTGGTCAGGACAAGAACATCGTGCTTGATCAGCTCGCGGGCCAGGGTCGTGTGGGTGAAGTCCTGCGTCACTTTGGGGTTCGTGCAGCCGACGATGCCGGCGATGCCGCGAATGCGACCGTTGATGATGTTGTCATTGAGCGGCCGGAAACTCGCCCGATAGCGGCCGCCCAGCATGTAGTTGATGGACTCGAAGCTGAAACCGGCCACGGCCTTTTCCTTGTCCTTGGGGATCTCCACGGCGCCGCGATTCGGATAGTTGGCGATGGCCTTCCGGACCAACTCTTTAGCGGTCTTGAGCGCCGTCTTCTCGTCCATGGCCACGTGCTCCACCCCGGCCATTCTCCCTTTGTCGGCCGTGGTCACCAGCTTCGTGTGGTAGCACTTGGCCACTTCCACCAGGCCTTGCATCACGCACTGGACATCGACCGCCATCAACTCGATGGCCCCGGTGGCGATGACCAACTCCTGGTTGAGGAAGTTGCCCGCGATGGGGATTCCGTGCCGCATCAGCAGTTCGTTGGCCGTGCAGCAGGTCCCGGCGACGTTGATGCCTTTGGCCCCAACCTTTTTGGCCTCGGCCAGCAGGTCTTTGTCCTGTGCCGCCGTGGCGATCATCTCCGACAGGATGGGCTCGTGCCCGTGCACGATAATGTTGACTTCGTCGGCCTTGAGCACGCCCATATTCACTTCGCCCCGGCCCGGATAGGGTGTGCCGAAGAGCACATCCTGCAGTTCCGTCGCCAGCATGGCGCCGCCCCAGCCGTCCGCCAAGGCCGCCCGGCTGGCTTGCAGGAGGACGTGCCGATAGTCCTGGTCCACGCCCATCGTGCTGCGGTGCAGGGATTCGGTTACCTCGCGGTCCACCGCGCGGGGCGTCACACCGAGCTTTTGCCAGATTTCCTGGCGTGGCTTGGGCGCCCGGCGGGCCATCAGTTGCGTCCCTTCCGGCTTGCCGAACTCGGCCCGCATGATCTGGCCGACGTCGGTCGCGATGTCCTCGGGCGACCTGCCGGCGCTCTCCACGCCCAGTTCGTTGGCCAGCTTGTGCAGCTTCGTCAGGTCCTTGAGCCGGTAATCGGGAGCATGCCCCCCCGCCGTAGCGAGGAATACCTCGGCGACCGTGCGACCATGGTCGCTGTGGGCGCTGACGCCGGCGGCAACCATTCGCAGGAAGTTTCGCGCGACGATGGTGTCGACATCGGCGCCGCAAACACCCACTGATGCCTTTTTCGAGACTCGGCACGGTCCCATGCTGCAAATGCGGCAGCAGACCCCCTGCTTGCCGAAGCCGCACTGCGGCAGTTGGGCCTCCAGCCGGTCCCATGCATTTTGCTGGCCCAGTTGGGCCATGCGACTGATTATTTCCTGAGCGGCTCTATCGCTGCTGCGTTTACTCGGCTCCATGCATGTTCCTCATCTTGTTTGTAGGGGCAGGCCCCTGTGCCTGCCCTACTTGCTTCGGGCAACCACGGGGGGGTGCCCCTACAGGCGTAACAAGCTCGACCAGGCGCTGCCTGGCCTTGTTCAATTCTTGCACCGCGGCCGCATCCGCCTGGATCACGGGTGCTCGCTGCAAATCCGCCTCTTGGATCGATTTGCTGTAGGTCACGGCCCCCAATAAGGGAGTGTCTCCCAGTTTCGAGCGAATTACATCAAGCTGCGCGGGTTCGGTCACCTTGTTGGCGATAGCTCCGACGGTGCCGATTCCCAGGTCCCGGGCCATGGCCGCGATGTTCCCGGCCGTCTCGATACTGCGGCTGCCCGGCTCGACAACCACGACAAAGGCGTCGATTCCCTGAACGCTCGCCCGCCCCAGGAACTCCACGCCCGCCGCCAGATCGACCAGCACCAGCTCATCCCGCTGCAGGATCGTGTGGGCCAGAAGCGCTTTGAGAAAAGTCCCCTCCGGGCAGGCACAGCCGCCGCCGGCCCGGGTGACGGCCCCAAGAACGAGCAGCTTGACATTGCCTACCTTGAGCCAATGCTCCTCGGGAAGGTCGCTCACGGTGGGATTCAGCCGGAAGTAGGCTCCCACCGCATCTTTTCTCGTGCCGGTCCGTTCGGCGATCAGGTCCTTCATCTCGATCAGCGGCTTGGGAGTACGCTGGGCCGGCAAACCGAACGCCGCCCCGAGGCTGAGACTGGGGTCCGCATCGATGGCCAGAACGTCGTGGCCCTCCTCGGCGAAAAGCTGCGCCCACACCGAACAGACCGTCGTCTTACCGACCCCTCCCTTGCCACCGATTGCTATTTTCATTCCCAAAATAACCTCGTACGGGCGACGCATGCGTCGCCCCTACCCACGTTGAGACCCGCCCGGATGTCCTCACTGACTTCGCCTATCCGTCGCCGGCCTTTGTCGCAGACGGGTCATGCATATGTTACGTACCGGGCCCCCCTACCTGCTATTGTGGAAACCACGTATACCGGCTTCGTCATCATCCTCTCCCGATTTTGAGAAACGGTGTCGGCTTTCAACGCCGGCCCCATCCTCAGGTGCCACCCTAAATCCCAGCAAAAGACTAAGTTATCGTATTTACAGTACTTAGAACGCCCTCGATTGTCAACGCGCCAACGGCAAAAAGGACGTCCAGGGGCAGATGCACCGTGGCGCTCTGGTCGAAGAGAATCGACGCTCGTGCTGGGAATTCCTCGTCTGCCGCCCAAACGACCAGTGTAATCGGTATACGGGGAAGTACGCATAATTCAATGGACGCGTCCCCAAAAGCGCGCGGCACAGCGTTCAATGCTTGTCCCACCTTATGCAGTAAGTGGGGATTCGGCCCGAACACGGTCGCCACCTTCTCCAGGGGAAGCCGATGAGAGCCGCGGAAGAAAAAGCCACCCCGGTCGAGCTTCTCGACACTGACCAGTTGGTTCGCCGGGGGCAAATCCTTCGCATCCACCAGATACGCCAATACACAAAGCTGCTGCAAATACCCGGCGGGACGATCCTCCGAGGCTTGAGCGGCGCGGATTGTGCGTCGTATCGGGTCGACGAGATAGTCTGTCCTCAGCAGGGAAACCACGAACGAATCGCCTTCGGCCAAGTATCGGCACCGGGTACGCTTGACCGTCTCCTCGCGCGAAAGTCCGGCCAGCCGTTCCCAAAACTGCTCATGCACGCTGTAGTTCTCCTGAAGCCGAGATAAAAGACCAAGTCATGGACCGCAAAACCAGCCCTACTCTACCAGAAGGCCCTGGGATTGTCCTACCGATGTCTCGGCAGATCCGCTCTTTTCGGCCTCGCCCGGCGCGATCTGCGCCCAGCGCAACAAAAACGGCCGAAACCGGTCGTGGGCAGCCGTTGTACGTACTTTCCACAATAGTCCTGGCCCTGCGATTTTTCTACACTCGCAAGGTATGGGAGGTGCGTGGAAGACATGATGAAACTGAGTATCGATGCTGGCGTGGACATGGGCGTGCTGGACCGAATCCTGGCCGCGCGGTCCCGGGTCACGGCGACGGACTTGAGTCCCCTTCTACAGGAAATCCAAGGGGGGTACGGGTATTTGCCGCCCGGCGTGCTGCTG
>Ga0315289_10014214_pt1 | contig 11129 bp, 10 predicted proteins | sample YL17G11_40_MG_FD_203452 | JGI IMG/M metagenome (GOLD analysis project Ga0315289, IMG submission 203452) | Sediment microbial communities from Yellowstone Lake, YNP, Wyoming, USA - YL17G11_40 | ecosystem: Environmental > Aquatic > Freshwater > Lake > Sediment | place: USA: Wyoming | collected...
TGTCATTGCGAACGAAGTGAAGCAATCTAAAACGTAACCGATGAGATTGCCGCGCTCGGCTGCGCCTCGCTCGCAATGACAAGAGGAAACACTTTCATCTTACATCATCCTTTCCGCCCCCCAGAGCAATAAATAAGGCTAGCACAAAAAGGAATTGACACCCTGTGACTGAACTAAATTGAGCAATGCGAAACGCCGCCAGTGCGCTGGGCTGGCAAACGCCAGGCCGGACATTCATAGTGATGCCTGACCGCATGATTTGTCCTCCTCGAAACTAAAGAAATTATATCCGCCGCGATCAGAAAATTGCAAAACAATTGCAGGATTTCCGTGGATTTATCGGTCAAAGCAGACCATTTGGATTGACAGCTTTGATGGGCAAGTTTATCATATCAATAGAAAACGCATTGGTGGAAGGATGTCGCAAACTATGGCAAATAAAGGATTTACGCATCTTCATTTGCACAGCCAGTATTCACTGCTCGATGGCGCGATAGTCTTCGATGAGCTGCTTAAACAGTGTAGGAAGCTCGGCATGGACTCTGTTGCTGTCACCGACCACGGCAACCTGTTCGGAGTCATCGAGTTCTACACGAAAGCACTGGCAGCGCATATCAAGCCAATAATCGGCATCGAAGCTTATGTAGCGCCCCGCAGCCGATTCGACAGGACAAAGACCTCCATCGCCGACGCCGCCCATCACTTAATCCTTCTGGCCGACAGCCATATCGGCTATCAGAATCTGTTGAAACTTGCAAGTATCGGTTACACTGAAGGATTCTACTACCGCCCACGAATAGACAGAGAAATCCTCGCCCAGTTAAACGAAGGATTGCTTGCCGCATCAGGGTGTCTGAAAGGCGAGATCGCGATGGCTCTTTCCAACGGCGACGAGAAGACAGCAAAAACAGCCGCCGAGAGCTATCTAAAGATTTTCGGCTCCGATAGATTCTTCATCGAGATTCAGCATCACCAAGGCGAGGACCCAAATATCTGCCAGGCGTTAATCGACCTTGCTAAAAAGATGGGGCTGGGCCTGGTGGCAACAAATGACGTGCACTTTCTGCGGGAAGACGACCACGAAGCGCATAACTGCCTCTGCGCCATAAGCACCGGGAAAAGGGCTGACGCCCCCGATAGAATGATTTATCCGCCGGATGTTTTCTTAAAAAGCCCAGAGCAAATGCGCCAACTCTTTGCCCAGAACGCCGAGGCGTGCGACAACACGCTGACGATTGCGGAACGCTGTAACGTCGAGCTTGACCTAAAAAAACGCCATGCACCGCGCTTCACGCCCCCCGACGGCAGCACCGCCGAAGACTTCCTTACCAAATTGTGCTGCGAGGGGGCAAAACATCGCTACGGCCAGATTACCGACCAGATTAAAAGCCGACTCGACAGGGAGCTGGAGGTAATCGAATCAAAGGGATTTGCCAGCTATTTTCTGATTGTCTGGGACTTCTGCAAATACGCACACGAGAATAATATCCCGATAGGTGCAAGAGGCAGCGGCGTAGGCACAGTTGTAGGATACTGCCTGGGATTATGCGATGTCGATCCGATACGATACGACCTGCTGTTCGAGCGGTTTATGGATCCCGAGCGTAACGAGATGCCCGACATCGATATTGACATCTGCCAGGCCCACAGGGGCCAAATAATCGACTATGTTCGGCAAAAATATGGCCACGTCGCTCAGATCATAACTTTCGGGACAATGAAGGCCCGCGCGGTAATCCGTGACATCTGCAGGGTGCTGGGCGTGCCGCTGGTTGAGGCCGACAGATTGGCAAAACTGGTGCCTTTCTCGCTGGATATGACGCTGGATAAAGCGCTTAGCAGCGAGCCGCAGCTAAAACAGGCATACGAACAAAGCGAGCAGACCAGAAAAGTAATTGACATCTGCAAGAAGCTCGAAGGCCTTGCCCGACACGCATCGGTTCACGCCGCGGGCGTCGTTATCGCCGATGAGCCGCTGACCAATTTTGTTCCGCTTTATAAGGCATCCGGCTCCGATGACATCATAACTCAGTACGAAGGCCCTATGGTCGAAAAGGTGGGGCTTTTGAAAATGGACTTTCTGGGCCTCAAAACTCTTAGTGTTTTAGAGCGTGCCCGCCAACTGGTCAAAGAAATCCACGGCGTGGAAATCGACCTGGAGACACTCGACCTTACCGACCCGAAGGTTTTCGAGCTGTTTTCAGCCGGCAGAACTAAGGGCGTCTTTCAGTTTGAATCGGCAGGGATGCAGAACATGCTGATTCAAATGAAGCCGGACAGGATCGAGGACCTCATAGCCGCCAATGCACTGTATCGGCCCGGCCCGATGATACTAATCCCGGATTACATCGACCGCAAGCACGGGGCAAAATGGCGCCTGCCGCATCCGATTATGCACGAAATCCTGGACGAAACTTACGGCATTATGGTCTACCAGGAACAGGTAATGCAAATCTGCAACCGGCTCGGTGACATGCCGCTGCGGGAAGCATACGCCCTGATAAAAGCGATCAGCAAAAAGAAGGCCAAAGTTATCGCCAAAGAGAAAGAGCGATTTGTCGCCGGGTGCGTCGAGAAGGGCCTAAAGGCCGAACAGGCTGGGCAGATTTTCGAGCTTATTGAACGATTCGCCGGCTACGGCTTCAATAAAAGTCACTCGACCCGCTACGCCTTTATCGCCTACCAGACCGCCTATATGAAGGCGCATTGGCCGGTGGAATTTATGGCGGCGCTACTTACCTTCGAAATCGACAACATCGACAAGGTCGTGGAGTACATCAATGAATGCGCCGAAATGAACATCGAGGTTACCGCGCCGGATATCAACGAAAGCGGCGTGTATTTTACGCCGGTCTATAAAGAAAGTGACGGCGAGAAAAAGGGCGTCATACGTTTCGGCCTGGTGGCGGTCAAAGGCGCCAGCGAAAAGGCGGTCGAGCACATTATGAAGGTGCGAGAAAAGATCGGCCGATTCGAGAGCCTGTTCCACTTCTGCGAAAATGTCGATTTAAGAGCCGCCAACAAACAAACCATCGAATCGCTGATAAAAGCTGGGGCGTTCGACCGGCTCGGCGGAAACCGCGCCCAGATGACCGCTGGGCTGGAAAAGGCTATGGAAATCGGCGCCGACCTTCAGGCGGATAAACAAAATGGCCAGATGAGTTTCTTCGGGCAAACGACCGGCGGTCCCGACTACTCGCAGGACCATAAACGGCTGCCGGACGTGCCGCCCTGGCCGGAGCCGCAAATGCTCGTCTACGAAAAGCAGGTGCTCGGCTTTTATGTTACGAGCAACCCGCTCAGCCATCACGCTGAAACGATAAGCCTTTATTCAACTCACAATAGCTCACAGTTAGCCGATGCCGGCGAAGGCCGCCAAATCGTCATCGGCGGAATGATCGCCAAAATAAGATACAACCTGACAAAGAGCGGGCGAAACGCCGGGGCAAAAATGGCAGTCTTTACCCTTGAAGACCCGCAGGGACAGGTCGAAGTAGTTATGTTCCCGGATACGTTGAATAAATACGCCGGTGCACTTACACAGGATACGGTTGTTTTTGTCAAAGGAAAGCTGGACTTGCGAAGGGAAAAGCCCAATATCATTGCTGCGGAGCTGATAACGCTGGACGATGTCAGAGAAAAATTAGCTGCCAAGGTCAGAATTCGGCTGGACGCCAAAGACGTTACCAAGGAGAAGGTCGCTTTGATAAAGAGCATTTGCCAGACTCACAGGGGCAAAAGCCCTGTTTACGTCGCCTTAACGACTGATAAGGGCCGGGTTTACGCCGCCGCCGACAAAGAGCTTTCCGTCAACCCGAACCCCGACTTCTGCCGAAAAATGAAGCAGCTCCTCGGCGAAGAAAATTTCCAACTGGCAAGGTGACACCATGCGGTGTCATCCTGAGCGAAGCGAAGGATCTGCCTTTAGGAAATAAAAATTATGTGGCTGCCAAAAGACGAAAGAAAATTGTTGCAGGGATACTATGTCACAATTGGTGAATTTGGTGAACAGCACGAATTTCCATTAGAACACCTAATGGGCTTTATAAAATCAAGCGCATCCGATCATTTACCTCCCGCCGATGATGCACAACGCGCAAAGAAATACAACGCGTGGCTCAAAGATCGGAATAGGATTATAACCGCGAATAAGGCACTTGAAGAACGAGGGCTTATAAAGCTTTCACATGACAATAATGTTTTTATATGTACTTATAGGGAAGCTGGGCCTCATCCACGTTTAACAGTCTCATTGACTATAAATGGCTACGACATCGGACGTAAATATAACTCTTGGTTTGCGCGGACGGGTTTGTTGTATGCAGAGTACAGGCATCACTGGATTTGGCTGATCGGAAGTTTTATCGGTGGAATTATCGCAACGTTACTAGCACAGTGGTTGTCAAAGGTGATTATATGAAAAACCAATTTCCAGGCAAATTTATTCCTCTTGACGGGCCGGATGGCCGTGGACGACAAGGCAAGCCAGTAACTAGAGCAGAGCAGTTGCAGGTACCAGGACGTTTTGTGGTGAATAATGTTTACTGAACAAGAAAAACAATTCCTGAAGCAGGAAATAGCAGGCTGCCTGAAAGCTGAGGCGGAAGTGCGCCGGATCATCATCTTTGGCTCATTTTTGACTTCGGATGACCCGCACGATCTGGACGTAGCCGTGTTTCAGGATAGCGACGAGAATTACCTGCCGTTGGCACTAAAATATCGCAAAAAAACCCGTGACATCGCCCGAAGAATAGCGCTGGACATTATCCCCTTAAAGTCTGGAGTAGAGGGCGGGCTTTTCATGGACGAAATCCGGCGCGGAGAAGTCATATATGAAAGACGAGACTAAGAAGTGGCTTGACTACGCTGACGAGAATCTGCAGTCAGCCAATGTGCTGCTAGATAATAAACTTTTCAATCCATGCTTGCAAAATATCCAGCAGGCGGTCGAAAAGATGCTCAAGGCCCTGTTGATAGAATCAGCGATAAAACTGAAAAAGACTCACAGCATAAATGAACTTGTAAGGATTCTTTCTGAAAATGGCTTGAAGATTGACATAGCAGAGGACCAGTGCGATCTTTTAGATTCAATATATCTGCCGTCAAAATATCCGTTTGGAAGCGTTCTGCCATATTTTGAACCGGACCTGCAAATCTGCAGAAAGTGCATGGCTGTTGCTGAACGTGTAAAGAGTTCGGTCGAAAGTATTCTATCGCGCCAGGCCTGAGAACTCAGAAAGCATTTGTTTCAGGTTATGGTGGAGGCGAAAGTCGATCTTGGAAGGCAAATTTCGAGGCAAACTCATTGTCCTTGATGGGCCGGACGGCTGAGAAAAGATCAAGGCTTTGAAACTGAAATGAATTGGATACCAAGAGATACGACTATTGAGGCTGCGCGAAAGCAGATTGAAATTCTGCGAAAAATGTCTCCACAGAAGCGGGCGCTTATATCCTTCGAGCTCAGCGATAATGTCAGACAAAATGCAATAGCCGGGATCAAAAAACTGCATCCTGATTTTACAGACACCCAGATAAAAATGGAATTGCTCCGAAGAACGGTGGGTGATGAGCTTTTCCGCAAAATAATTGCAGCAAAGGGGCTTAAATAGGTGACCTCACAGAAAGAGTTTCTAAAAAGCGTTGTCGAAAAGTTACAACAGGCTGGTATTGATTATGTCATCTGCGGCTCCATTGCAGCAAGCTTCTATGGAGTTGAACGTTCAACGCAGGATGTTGATATAATCATCAATCCAACCGAGGAGCAGCTCGCTAATTTCTTCGGACTGCTCGACGATGCTTACTACGTAAGCAGCGACGCTGCTCTGGAAGCTCTCAAGCAGAACACTATGTTCAATGTTATCGATGTAGAAAACGCTTGGAAAGCCGACTTGATAATCCGAAAAAAGACGGACTTTTATACTGAAGAGTTTCACAGAAAAAGAAAAGAAAAATTGCTTGGAAAAGACCTTTATATTCTCTCGCCGGAAGATACCATTTTGAGCAAGCTTGTCTGGGCCAAACAAAGTTGTTCTGAACTGCAATATCGCGATGTTATGACAATCCTTGAAATCCAGGCAGGCCATCTTGATATGAAATATTTAAGTAAATGGGCAAAAGTCCTCAATGCCGAAGACGATTTGAATAAATGCCTTTCTCAAATACAGGACCGGCGACAAAAGTGACGCTTATCAGATTCGAGGCAGCGAAATATGCCCGAAACTAAGAAACTGACGGGTAAATTCATCGTTCTCGATGGGCCGGACGGCTGCGGAAAAACTACGCAGTGTGCCCGGCTTGCGCAGTCGCTAAAGGAAAATGGAATCGATGTTGTAGAGACCCACGATCCAGGAGGCACTAAAATTGGCGATCAGATTCGTCAGCTTCTAAAGTACGGTGCTAAAGGAAGGATGGACGTTCACACTGAAACCATGTTATTTATGGCTTCCCGAGCTCAACTAGTTGCAGAGGTAATTAGACCCGCGTTAGAAAAAGGCAAAACGGTCTTGTGTGACAGATTTATTTCAGCTACCTGTGCATACCAAGGCAGTAGTGGGTATCCGATTGAGAAGATAATTGAGTTGGGCAAATTTGCAGTAGAAGATGCCTGGCCACACCTTACAATCATAATTGATGTGCCCGCAGAGGAAGGACGCGAACGGACTGGGCAAAAGCGATACCAAAAAAGCAAAACAAACCATAAAGATTCTAACCAAAACTACCTCTTTGAAAGCGTCACCCCTGACCGTTTCGATTCCAGGACTTTAGATTATCACCGAAAAGTTAGAACATGGTTCCTCCGATTAGAAAAAAAGTATCCGGGAATTGTGAAAGTAGTTGATGGTAGCGGTACCGATATTGAGACAGTTCACGAGAGGATAAAACAGGTCATCCTAGAAACCGATTTTTAGCGCATGTCACTTAAAGAGATTTTCTGTCAGGATAAAGCAATCGGCACATTGCAAAGGGCTTTTTCAGCCGGCAAGGTGCCGCACGCATATATCTTTGCCGGCATGGAAGGCGTCGGCAAATTTAAGACCGCCCGCGAGTGGGCCAAGCTGCTTCTGTGTAAGAACCCTGCCATCGAAAATGACTTTGCCGATAGCTGCGGCTTATGTCAATCCTGCAAATTGTTTGAAGCCGGCTCACATCCGGACTTCCACCACGTCTATAAGGAATTGGTAGAATTCACCAAAGAGCCTAAGGGCAGAAAAACGCCTGTTGATCTGCCTATCGATGTCATTCGAGAGTTTCTGATTGAAAAAGTGTTCACTAAGCCAACGCTTTCGCAAAGAAAGGTGTTTGTCGTCAGCGAGGCCGAAAAACTAAACGCCAGCTCGCAGAATGCGCTCTTGAAGGTGCTGGAAGAGCCGCCCAAATACTGCTGCATTATTCTTCTATGTACGCGGATGGAGAGACTTTTACCTACCACCAAATCCAGGTGCCAGACTGTGCGCTTCGGCCCTATCGACGAGGCCAGGATAATCGAAAAGCTAAGAGAAATGCACATGGAGCAAAAACAAGCTCAATATTTTGCCCGCCTTTCGCAGGGCAGTCTGGGCGCAGCCTGCCGGTGGGCACAGCTTGAGCTGGCCGGTGCAAATCTGTACCGGATCAAGACGGAGCTGCTGCGCGGTTTAGCCAGGCTTGAGCTTGCCGATGCGCTGGAGCTGGCCGAGCAGTTTTTGGACGACGGCAAGAAAATCGCCGCCATCTGGAGCGAGCTTGACCCGGCTACCAGCAAGACCGATGTCAACCGAAGGGCTCAGAAGACGCTCATCCAGATAATCACCTCCGCGCTGCATGATGCTATGAAGCTCAGCGTCACGCCGGCAGCACCGGCTTTCAACTTTGACCAAAAAGAACAGATAGAAGAACTGGCCGGTCGCTTCGGCCCGGAACAAGCCGGCGAGAAAATTGCCGACTGTTACAAGAGCCTGCGATGGATCGAGTCTGCCGTCAACGAAAAGCTTGTTTTCGAGCAGCTATTGTTAAACCTGGCCGGCGCTGATATAATCAGAATCGCTGATTAGTGCAGCTTAACGTGTTAATAATCTGTAGGTAGTTTGGATGACAGAACCAACAGCAACAAAGCCCAAGCAGACAAGAAGCAGCAAATATATGCTGGTCCGCTACGGGCGGATGAACAACCTGGGCCTGTTCGAGCACAACGAAACCAGAATACCAAAAACCATCACACGCGTAGTGGTTAAAACCGACAAAGGCCTCGAATTAGGCTACCTGGTAGGCCAGCTCACCTGCTACAAAGAGGGACGGTTCAAGCTCGGCGACGAGCGAATAAAAAAGTACTTCGAAGATAGCGGCATTGATTTTACCTATGACCAGGGCGGCAAAATCGTCCGTTATGCAACGGCTGCAGATATAAACGAAGAGCAGCACCTGCAGAAAATCACTAAAGAAGAGATCGCCTGCTGCAAGCGCCTCATAAAAGAAATGAACCTGCCCATGAAGATAGTTGACGCAGAGCATATCTTTGGCGGCGAACGCATCGTCTTCTACTTCATGGCGGACGGCCGAGTGGATTTTCGCGAGCTGGTAAAAAACCTCGCCCACGAATACCAAACCAGAATCGAAATGCGCCAAATCGGCTCGCGAGACGAGGCCAAGCTGCTTGGAGACGTCGAAAGCTGCGGACAGGAATGCTGCTGCAGAAGATTTCTCAAAATGCTGAAGCCCGTCAATATGCGGATGGCTAAGATGCAAAAAGCGACCCTCGACCCTTCAAAAATATCCGGCTACTGCGGAAGATTGAAGTGCTGCCTGCGATACGAAGATAAAACCTACACCGAGCTTAAGAGACGTCTGCCCAGGAAAAATACCAAGGTCAAGACAAAAGACGGCCAGGGCAAAATTGTCGACACCCAGATATTAACTCAGCTCGTTGTGGTCGAATACGAGGACGGCGAAAAAGCCGTTATGCCGGTCGATGAGATCGAGATAATTCCTTCGACCCAAACCGCACAGGACATACAGGACGATGTCGCAGAGAATGATGAGCAAGACAACGAGCAATAGCCATTGAGGGAAAAATGGCCCGCAAGATCATCGTAACGTCAGCTTTGCCTTACGCGAACGGCCCGATACACATAGGACATCTGGTGGAGTATCTCCAAACCGACATCTGGGTGCGCTTTCACAAAATGTGCGGCAACCAGTGCTTGTACTTTTGTGCCGACGACACTCACGGCACGCCCATTATGATTAGTGCCCGCGCAGCCGGCATCAGCCCCGAAAAGATGATCGAGCAGATGCACAAGGAGCACGTGGCCGATTTCGACAGCTTTTACATCGAATTCGATAATTACTACACCACACATTCGCCGGAGAATAAGTATCTTAGCGAACTTATCTTCAGTCGCCTGAACGAGGCCGGCTCAATTATCAAGCGGGACGTCGAACAGACTTATTGTGAAGTCTGCAAAATGTCCCTGCCCGATAGATTTGTTCGCGGCACATGTCCTCGCTGCAAAGCAGAGGACCAATACGGCGACTCCTGCGAAGTATGCAGCGCAACTTATGAGCCGCGGGAGCTGATAAATCCATATTGCGCGACTTGTGGAACGCCGCCGGCTCTAAAAACATCGCAGCACTACTTTTTCAAGCTCGCCGACTACGAGCAAAAACTAAGAGAGCTTATCACCGGCGGCCATACCCAAAAATCGGTGGCTAACAAGCTGGATGAATGGTTCAAGGCGGGTCTGAAAGACTGGGACATATCCCGCGATGGGCCGTATTTCGGATTCAAAATACCCGGCGAAGAAGATAAGTATTTCTATGTCTGGCTGGATGCTCCCATCGGATACATCGCCTCAGCCAAAAATTACTGCGATAAGATCAGCCTCGACTTCGAGCAGCTCTGGAACGGCAGCCAGTACGAGCTATACCACTTCATCGGCAAAGACATTATGTACTTTCACGCCCTGTTCTGGCCGGCAATGCTGATGGGCGCCGGCTTCAAAACCGCCAACAAACTCTTCGTGCACGGGTTCTTGACCGTCAACGGCGAAAAAATGAGTAAATCGCGCGGCACGTTTATCAACGCCAAGACCTACTTGAAGCACCTGGACCCGGAATTCCTGCGCTATTATTACGCCAGCAAGCTCACCGACGGCATCGACGATATAGACCTGAGCACGGAAGATTTCATCAACAAAACCAATGCCGACCTGGTGGGCAAATTCGCCAATCTGGCCTCGCGCTCCGGACCGATGCTGGTAGAGAAATTGGACGCCCGTCTTGGCCAACTGGACCAACGCGGCGCTGAACTAATTAACAAGCTCACCGCCGAAAGGCAAAATATTATTGACAACTATGAGAATCTTAAACTTGCCGGCGCGGTGCGAACGATTTCCGCCCTGGCCGACGAAGCGAACCGCTATGTCGAGCAGAATCAGCCGTGGACGACGGTGAAAACCGACCTCGAAAAAACGCGGACTACCTTGACCGCGGTAATAAACGCGGTACGAATCTTGACGATCTACCTCAAGCCTATCCTTCCCAAATATGCTGAGAAGGTGGAGAGATTCCTCAACGTCGGGCAACTGAATTTTCGGGACTTGGAAATGCGTTTGGAAAATCACAAGATAAACGTTTTTGAACGATTGTTCGAAAGGATTGATAGAAGGCAGGTGGATGCAATGATGGAAGAAAGTAAGCAAACACAGAGCGCTAAGCCCGCTCCGGTTCAAGCACCGTCCAGCGAGGCGTTCAAGCCCGAATGTTCGATAGAGGATTTTGGGAAAATCGACCTGAGAATCGCTAAAGTATTAAAGGCAGACAAGGTCGAAGGCGCCGACAAGCTGCTGCGTCTGGAGCTGGATGTAGGAGGCCCGCGAAAAACGTGTCTTGCCGCTATTGCCCAGGCGTATAGTCCGGAAGAGCTGACAAACAGAACTGTGATTTACTTCGCCAACCTCAAGCCCCGACAGATGAAGTTTGGACTCTCAGAAGGCATGATCCTGGCGGTGGGCACCGGTGGAAAAGACGTCCATATCCTCACCGCAGACCCCGGCGTAAAACCCGGACAAAAAGTCCTTTGACCAAGGATTAACCGCAGAGACCGCAAAGGCCGCTGAGAATAAAGACCAATATTTCAAGTCCATATTATCTCT
>Ga0315289_10014215_pt1 | contig 11129 bp, 10 predicted proteins | sample YL17G11_40_MG_FD_203452 | JGI IMG/M metagenome (GOLD analysis project Ga0315289, IMG submission 203452) | Sediment microbial communities from Yellowstone Lake, YNP, Wyoming, USA - YL17G11_40 | ecosystem: Environmental > Aquatic > Freshwater > Lake > Sediment | place: USA: Wyoming | collected...
GGCAGGCCAGGGGAAGGCCGGCTCACGGGACGTCCCGGCGGCCACCGTCCCGCGCCTCCGCGGAGGCGCTGCCGCTCCCTGAAGCTGGGCGCTCCCTGGGCTACTCGCTCTTGCCCGCCACAAGCGCCTCAAACCGGGTGATGTCCGATCGGACGACATCCAGGCTCGACCGCCAGAAGGCGGCCGAGTGCGTGTCGATCCCATATCGAGAGGCGAGCTCCGCTGCATCGGCGAGGCCGGTCGAGGAGAGGAGGTCGTCGTACCCCACGACGAAGGCGTTCGGGTCCTCTGCGTAGCGGGCATAGAGTCCCAAGCCGAAGAGGAGGCCGAACATGTACGGGTAGTTGTAGAACGAGAGTTGGTAGTAGTGGGCCTTGACCGCCCACATGTACGGGTGGAGCGTCGTGGGGTCGACCCCATCGCCGTAGGCCTGGTGGAGCGAGCCGAGCGTCACCTCGTTCAGCTCGTCGACCGAGAGCTCCCGCTTCCTGCGGCGTTCGTACAGCTCCTGCTCGAACAGGAAGCGAGCCGTAATGTCCACGACCACTTGGCACGCGTTCTGGAGGGAGTCCTCCAGGATGACGAGCTGCTCAGCCGGGTCGGCCACACGCAGGCCGGCCTGGCTGACGAGCGTCTCGCAGAAGATGCTCGCCGTCTCGGCGAGCGTCATCGGCGTGTCCCGCTGGAGCATCGTGCGATTCGCCAGGCAGAGGTTGTGGTAGGCATGCCCCAGTTCGTGGGCGAGAGTGCTCACCCCAGAGAAGCTCGGCTTGAAGTTGGAGAGGACACGGGACTCGTCCCTTCGGATCGACATGCACCACGCGCCGCCCCGCTTCCCGACGCGGGGTTCCGCGTCGATCCACCCCTCGCGGAGCGCGCGCTCCGCCAGTTCGCGCAGCCGCGGGGAGTAGGTCCCGAACTGCTCGGCAATGAACCGCGTCCCCTCTCCGAACGTCCAGTCGCGGCCACCCTCGCGCACTGGGGCGAAGAGGTCGTACCAGGCGAGGACCGGGACGCCCAGGGCGCGTGCCTTCGCCCTCAGGTACCGACGGAAGTCGGGCAACGACTCGCGGGCCGCCGTCATCATCGCGTCGAGCGTCGGCCGGTCGATCGCGCTCTCGAACAGCGCCAGATCGAGTGGGGAGCGCCATCCCCGCCGATCGCAGAGCACGTTCTCTCCCTCCTTGATGCTGTTCAGCGCCGCGGCCAGCGGGAGAGACGATGTCTTCCAGGCCACGATCTCCGCCATGTGTGCCCGGCGTCGGACCTCGCGATCCGGGTCGAAGGCTAGGTTCCGCACCTCCGTGATCGCCAGATCCTGTCCGCGGCCGTCCAGCTCGAGGCGGACTGTGAGCAGGGAGCTCAGGTCAGCGTGGAGTCTGACCCAGGCTGTCGAGCCACTCGGCCGGAGTTCGGCCGCCAGTTCCTCCTCGAGGGGCGACATCTGGTGCTCTGCCTCCACCTTAGCTTTGCGCAGAGCGAAGGCGTGCTCCCTCGCGATTCTCGACCGGGCGAGCAGAACATCAACGTCGAGCGAGCCGATCCAGGCTGCGAAGCGCGTGTTGAGGAGCGACAGCCGAACGACCGTCCGCTGGAGTTCACTCAGCTTCGACTGGGCCAGGGTGTTCCCGGCGTCGGTGGCCACGAAGCAGCGGACGTACGCGCTCACGGTCCTAAACTCGTCGAGTGCCCGATTTAGCTCCTCGACCTCCTCCTCGAACGCTCGCACCGCTGCGTCATCGGGCGGCGCTGGCGCGACCTTCCCGACCCCATGGCGATCGAAGAGGGTCCCCAAGGCCCGGATCCGCTCCTCCACGCCGCGGAGGGCAGCTTCGAACTCCTCCGACTCCAGGCTGGGAAAGACGGCGGTCATGTCCCAGCGCGGCGACGCTTCCTGTGTCTGGCTCATCCCCTGGCCTCCCTCCGTCAGATGTTCCGGGCCGACTCTTGATCCTCGCGATCGCACCTCGCCCGTGTAGGGCAGAGTATAGGCGCCAGGCCCTCTTGCGACAGCCTCGCAGCGGCACGATGCGGCGCGGTGTGCCGAGGAGCAGGGCCCGAGCCCCGCGCGAAAGCCGAGCCTGCTCGGGCTCGACGAGCGACCGAGATCACTGGAGAGGCGTCCAGGTCATCGAAATCGTTCGCGGTCTGGACAGGCGGAAATCGAGCCGCGTTTGGTGTATCCTTGGGCGCTTTCAGCCCCGGGTGGCCAGCAAGCGGTGCTGTCCGACGCGAGGCAAGAGAAGGAGAGTAGAGAATGGGTTTCGGAGAGCGACGAATGGTCGACGTGCGGAGCATGGACCTTCACTGCGCGGACTGCGGCAAGAAGATCGACGAGCTTCCGTTCCAACCCTCGTCCGATCGGCCCGTGTACTGCCAGGACTGCAACCGGAAGCGCCGGCCTCCCCGAGAGGGCGGGTCGCGCGGTGGCTCGAGAGGGGGAAGGTACTAGGGCAGACGCTGGTCAAGCACCAGCCTGAACAGGTCAGAAAAGGGGCGAGCAGGCCGAGGAGATCGGCCTGCTCGTTTCTTCTGGGAGGGCTAGAGCCTCACCTCGACCCCCCGCTGCCGGAGACGTTCGACGACGGCCGACGCCGCTGACCCGAGGGTCACCTTGACCGCCGAGTCGCGGAGGTCTACCCATTCCAGGTCGAGGTAGTTGAGCAGGGCGGCGATCTCCGACACCTCGGTCCCGGAGGGGTCAAGCTCGCGGAGTTCCCGGAGCAGGGCGATGGGCTCAAGGTCCGAGATCGGATTCCCGCTTGCGTCAAGCGCCTCCAGCCGGACGAGCGAGCGGAAAGGGCCGAGGCTTGAGAGCTTGTTCCCCGCTAGGTCGAGGACGCGAAGCCGCGTGAGTTGCCCCAGAAGGCCGACCTCGCTGAGGCCGTTCCCACCGAGGCTGAGCGCCTCGAGTCGAGGGAATCGAACCAGGAGTCCCAGATCCGCAAACCCGGCCTCCTTCAGGTAGAGGCCCTGCAGACCGGTCAGTTGGGTGAGCGGCGAGAGTCCTCTATCGCCATCCGTGCCAAGCCCAAGACCTCGAGCTTCGTCCCGACGTCCACGACCTGGACTAGGCTGGGGAGATCGACATCGGAGAGCCACAGCTCCCGGAGCAACCTCAGCCAGCGAAGCGGGGAGAGATCCGCGACCTCCACCGAGGCGAGGCGGACGGAGCGAAGCCCCTCCATCCGCCCGAGCGCGGCGAGGTCACACGCTGCCGGGCTCTCCAGGTCAAGGGATTCTAGCCTGGAGAGCGCCTGGATCGGGGCGAGGCTGCACCCAGCCTGGCAAGTCACCGTCAGGCGGCGCAGTCGGGTGAGAGCGCGGAGCGGGGCGAGGTCGGAGATCGAGTTGCCCCCCAACTGGAGGACCTCCATCCCCACGGAACGCTCAAGTCCCGCGAACGTCTGAGTCGAGTTCGCGGAGAGATCCACCTCCCGCAGGGTCTCGATCGTCCTCAGTGCGGAGACGTCCTGGATCTCGTTTTCTGCGAGGTCGAGGGTGCTGAGCACGGTCAGCTTGCCGAGCGGTGAGATGTCGCGAATCACGTTGTCCCGCAGGATCAGAGCCGACAGGTAGGCACAGTTCTCGATCCCCTTCAGATCGGAGATCCCCCGCCCGCTCCCACCCAAGGTTCCCAACCAGTAGAGGTCGTAGTCGAGGATCGACCCGGACGGCTTCCCGATCGCCTCCCGGGCCACCGCCTCCAGGTTCCTGTCCGAGAACCGGATCGTCTGCTGTGCGCTTCCCGCAGCGCCACCAACGGCCATCAGCGCGAGCAGAGCAAGAAGACACGCCGCGCTTTGGCTACTTCCCTCGACCCATCCCTCTCACCTCCGCGTCGATCATCACGTGCCTTCATTAGACGGGAAGACCTGGGCGAACGCAAGGCCCCCTTCCGATCCGGGGTCTCTTCCTCATCACGCAGATCAACGGGACGACCGGGTCGCGGCGCGAGGCCGCCTCCACTCGGACCACGCCCGCAAGCTCGTCAAGGACCGTCTGGTTGGCTCTCCCCACTCCCCGGACAGCGGATCACGGGGTAGTCCGTCCGGACTTGACCTCGGGCTCGGTCTGTGGCCATGATCGAGTGCTGATCCTAGCCGAGACGGGAGGTCAGGAGATGGGCAGGGTCAAGCCGGCGCCCAGTGGCATCTGGGGTGGGGAGAGGACTCGGTACCGGACCCGCGGCGACGTGGAGGCCGCCTTCCGCGAGAGAGGAATCCGTGGCCTCGGTGAGGCCCTGCCGAGCCACCTCGAGAGCTGCTGGTCGCGCCGCCTGTTCTGGGGTTCCGTCAACCTCGTCGTCCCCGTCTTGCCCATCCTCAGGTGGGGAGTCGAGTTCGATCAGAAGCTCGAGAGCGGCGGCCTTCTCGGCGCCTCGAGAAGCGTCCTTGAGGGGCTGGGCCTTTGCCCCCGGATCCTCCTCCCGGAGGCTGCCCAAGGCACCCTCCGGACGGCCCCGCTCCTCGTCTACGGGAACCACCCATCGCTTGCCGATCCGTTCCTCGTCGCGCTCGCCCTCGCGCGACCCGACCTGAAGATGCTCAGCGCGAGCTACTTGAGCCTGCTCCTTCCGTCGCTCGGCCCGCATCTCATCCCGGTTCAACCCACGTTCGAGCGCAAGCCACTCCATCTGCAAGGGGCCTCTCACTACTTGCTCGTTCGGCTCCTCTACCGCGCCGAGGGGGCGCCCGACCCCGCCGTCGCTCGGGAGGCGAACCGCCGCGCCCTCGAGGAGGCCGCCGACTACTCAGCCCAGGGCGGAGCCCTCCTCATCGCACCCGGGCCTCGCTCGGCAAGGGGCCGCTGGTTGCCAGGGATCGGCGTGATCGGCGGACATGTCGCCCGCCTTGGCCGGGAGGTATGGCTTGCTCCCTACCAAATCCGCCACGTCACCAACGCCCGCATCTACCGGGGGATCTCCAAGCGTCCCCTCGCGCGGCTCGGAAACACCCTCTTCCACCGACGACCCGCCGAGATCACCTTCGCGGAGCCGGTACCGATCTCAACCATCGTGTCGGACGCCTCAGAGTCACCCTCGCGGGTGACCGCGCGGCTGTACGAGCACTACCACAGCCAGTTCGACTCCTGAGGCCCGGACAAGACGTGAGCCGCGGAGGGGTCCCCTTCGATGTGACTCACGCGTGCCTATCGCCCGTTGAAGCGAACGACGACGATGTCGCCGTCCTGGACCTCGTAGGTCCGCCCTTCGACCCGCTGCTTGCCGGCCTTCGCCACAGCACCCTCGCTCCCGTGGGCGATCAGGTCCTCGAAGCGGATGACCTCCATCCGGATGAACCCCTTTTCCATGTCGGTGTGGATCCTCCCGGCGGCGACCGGCGCGGTGTCCCCCGCGCGGCAGGTCCAGACGTGGACCTCCCTCTCCCCGGCCGTGAAGAAGTCCGAGAGCCGGAGGAGCCGGTAGGCGGCACGGATCAGGCGCTCGATCGAGGATTCCTTCAGGCCAAGCTCAATGAGGAAGGCGGGGCGGTCGTCGGGGTCCAGTTCGGCAATGTCGGCCTCATCGCGCCCGGCGATGACGACGAGCGGCGCGTCCTCGCCGTCAGCAAGACGGCGCAGCGCATGGACCACGGGGGAGTCCGCCTCCGTCATGGCATCGACGTTCGCCACGTACAGCACGGGTTTCTGCGAGAGGAGGGTGCACTCCCGCACGCTCGCCGCCTCGTCGCTCGTCAACGTCTGACGCCGAACCGGGATCGCCTGTTCGAGAGCGTCGCGCACCTTGGTGCAGTCGGCGACGTCGCGCTCCGCAACCTTGTCTCCGGTCCGGACTCGCTTGGCCAGGCGGTCGATCTTGTTCGTGAGCGTCTGGACATCGGCGACCATCAACTCCAGGTCGACCCGCTCCACGTCATGAACCGAGTCGATCGTCTCTCCTGGCGCCTCGAAGCAGCGGACGACGTGGACCAGCGCGTTCGCCTCCTTCAGGTAGGAGAGGAGCTTCGCGCCTCGGCCGTTTCCGGCCGTCGATCCGGGCTCCAGGCCCGGGATGTCCACCACCTCGAGCGTCGCCGGGACGACCTTCGCCGGTTGGTAGAGGCCGACGAGCCTCTCCACCCGTGGGTCGGGAACGCTGACGATGGCGCGGTTCATCTCCGCGCCGAACGCCTCCGCCTGAGCGGCGGTCATCGCGTTGAACACCATGGTCTTCCCCGATCGGGGAAGGCCAATCAAGCCGCAAGAGAGTCCCACAGCAGTCTCACCTCGGAAACGAAGGGTCAAAGGAGCGCCCCGCCCGAAGGCGGGGCGCTGGGCGAGATTCTAGAGGGAGACGGGAAGATCGTCAAGCGGCCCGACGGAAGGCAAGGGCAGATCCCTGGCCGCAGTTTTGAACGTGGATACGGAAGTCCTCAGGTCCGGCGGAGGAAGTACTTCCTGACGAGCTCCATGAGCGCGTCGCAGTTGAGGCCTGTCGCGGTGAATCGGGCGCCCACATCGGGCGAGTCGCGAAACCGAAGGTCGACAGAGAGCTTAGATTGTGGGGACGCTTGACCGAAGGTGTACTCGGTCTTGGCGATTCGGCAGGACAGAGGCTCCGTACGTAGGCTCATGAGGAACATGTCATCCTCGTTCATGAAGTTCACGAAACTGACGAGGTGGGACTCCGTGAAGACATTCAGGTCGGTCAGGGTCCTTGCCCCCGAGGCGTCAACGTAGTCCTCAAGGAGCAGGTCAACAGCGACCTCCCCAGTCAGTTCCTCGCTCACGTCGACGAAAGCGCTCACCCGTCTCGTCACAGAGGCATTGTCCTGTCCGATCCTCTCCAGGTAGGAGCTGAACGCGTCATTCACTGGTTGTGCACCTCCTTCTGCTGTCTGTCGCGGATGCCGACGATTGCGGCCTCCAAGTAGTGGAGAACGTGGCCCAGGTAGCAGGTGGCGAACTTCTCGCTCTGCAGATCCCATTGCCAGCCATGATCTCGGGGATCTGGATGCACGCGTTCCGCCTCATAGTGCCAGCGCAACAGCGTCCGAATGGAGTCCTGCAGCTGCGTCGTGATCTGCATCTCCACGCTAAGGGCAGTAGAGACCGTCTTCCACGTGAGCGTGGGAAGATCGAATGTGGGCTTCCCGTAGACGTGGGCTGCATAGTAGCCAGTCTCCCTTGCTTCCCACTGGACCTCGCACGGCAGGCTGTGGCTGTTATATAGCGCAGCAAGCCTCCCCGCCAGGAAGCCCACTGCGTCCGCATACTTCACAACGATCTGCGCGCGCAGAATGTCGTTGATGAGGGCGAAGCACTCACCAGGCAGAATCCATCCGCCTTCGGGAGGCTCCGGCCACCTGAGGTTCTCCACCACGTTCTTACGGAAGGTCTTAATCAGGAGCGAACGCCACGGCTTCACCAGCACATTCGGCCCAGGGCCAACCAGAAGAGGCGAGCCCGTGGAAGCAAGGTACTCCCCTTCCCACTCTCTGAGGGCAGCGCAGACTGCAGTCCAGCATGGGCTCTTCTCAAGGTCCGCTTTCGCTTTCGCCGTGACGTGCAGGTAGTGCACCTCCAGCGTCGAGAGCAGGGCGCCTAGCCCCGCGGTCGGCAGCCAGACCAGGTACTCTTGAAGCGTCTCCGGCTTGGATAGACTGAGCCGCGCCACGCAGGATCCTCCTCCGCAGTCACACACCTGTGAGGAACGAGCGCTGCCCGTGCGCTGCGCGATGAGAATACCCTAGAAACGTATCATCAGCAACACACCTGCGCGAGGGAGTCAAGGTCAGCTGCTCGGAATGCACACTCGACGCGGACTGCTTGCGGGTCCCCGCTGGTCTGTTCCTGCATTCTCCCTAGCGTAAACCTCCGCCAACCTCCTCGAGGATGAAGGGGCGGAGCTCACCGTGGCTGACGACGGCTTCGCGGGGCTCAGCGAGGTCGAAGGCGTCGCTGAGGTCGCGGCCGCGCGCCCGCCGCTCGAGGAGCCTTTGCATTTCGATGTCGTGGGTGGCAGCCGCCCTGGGGACACGATGCGGCGCTCCCCTCGCAGAGGTCGCATCCGCAAGGGACCTGGGTGGGAATCCGGGAGCGCACGCCGCGTTCTCTCGCGGTTCCGAGAGCAACGGAAGTGAGGAAGCTGCTTGGAAATCCCGCGGGTGCACGGGCGCGGAACGTCCCGAACTAGCCCGCGTCCCCAGACCCCGGCGCCACAGCCAGGGCCTCGCCCTCCTCGGGGAGGGGCTCGACCACCCGTCTCTGCCAGCTCCGGTTGGCGAGGAAACCGAGGGCGATCAGTCCAGCCACGAAGTTGCTTGCCGCCATCCCCCACCACACTCCGTCCGCTCCGAGCTTGAGCACGAACCCGAGGAGGATCGCGAGAGGGATCCTCAGGCACCATAGGCGGAGGAACCCGAGGACCATCGCCGGCACGTTATGTCCGGAGGCGCGGTAGATGGACAGGGCGGTGAAGAAGGTGCCCAGGAAGGGCAGGCTCGCTGCGAACGAGGCGATGAGCCTCCCGCTCACGTCGGCCACGTCCGGCCGACCGGGGATGAACAGGGCGACGATCGGGTAGCGCACGGCCCACAGGATGACCGCCTCGACGCTGAGGATCGCGACGAGCGCCCAGAGCCCCTTGCGCAGGAGTTCCCGCGCCCGCTCCATGCGTTCCGCGCCGAGGGCCTGGCCGACCATCGTCGTCAGGCCGGTCCCCAGGCCATCCGTGAAGATGAACGCCATCCCGAGGACCCGGTCTCCGACGCCGTACCCGGCGAGGGTGACCTCGGGATTCGGGAGGCGGCTGATGACCTTGGTCATGATGACGAACCCGAACGCCATGCTCGACTGAGCGAGGGCGGCGGGCACGCCGATCCGCAGTCCCTTGACGACCCAGGCCCAGCGCAGCCTGAGCGCCCTGACCTGGAGGTGGAGGACCCCGCGGCGGCGCAGGAGGAGAAGGAAGAAGAGAATCGTGGCCAAACCCTGCGAGATCACCGTGGCGTACGCCGCTCCGGCGATCCCCATCCGCGGGATCGGGCCCCATCCCAGGACGAACGGCGGGTCGAGGAGCATGTTGAGGAGGACGCCGGCCCCGTTGACGAGGAGGGGCGTCACCGTGTCCCCGACGGCAGAGAAGGCGGACGTGAACAAGCCGGGGAGGACCAGCGTCGGGAGGCCCAGGAAGACGATGCCGATGTACAGCGATGCGGCATCGGCGACGGAACCCTGACCGACGAGGAGCGAAAGGAGCCACGGAGAGAGGACGTACCCCGCGAGCCCAAGGACGACGGCGGCGACCGTGGACAGGGAGACGAGCTGGTTCAGGGCGACGTTCGCCTCAAGAGGCCGCTTCGCGCCGGTGTACTGGGAGATGAGGGCGCTCGCCGCGGCGCCGCCGAACCCGGAGACGAAGGCGATCAGGAACCACACGATCGGCCAGGAGACCTGGATCCCAGCGAAGACGGCCGCCGACTCCTCGCTCGGGAGCCGTCCCACCCAGAAGGCGTCGACGAGGTTGTACAGCGTGAACAGGAAGGTGGAGACGACGGCGGGGGCCCCGATTCGCGCCATGGTGCGGATCGGGGGGCCGGACAGGATCTCCTCTCGCGTAGCGGTCTTGAATCGCATGGGCGGGAGGATACCCGCTCTGGGAAGACGTCACACCTCCCGAAGGGCAGAGACAGTGCGGTCCCCCTGGACCTGGCCGATGGCTTCGCTCTTGGCGCCCGCGCAGGCCGCGGCCGGAAAGCCGTCGTCAGCGGTCGGGCAGCCGCGAGGGTTCCCTGAGTCGTGTGGCCAGCGCGAGGCTCACGACGAGGAGCCCCACGAGCGCAAGGAGCGAGGGGGTCATCGCCCCACTCGACGGAACTCGAAGGGCGTCCATCCCGAGGATAAACAGGATCCCCGAGATCTGCCCCATCATCAGAAGAAGGCCGTTCGAGGTCCCTTCCGGGACGGGATGGGTGATCTCGGCCGCGTACTGGAACCCGATCGGTCCGGAGCTCAGGAGGAACGCCCCGAACCAGATCGCTGAGACCGCAAGGAGTCCATAGCTCTGGGCGAGCGTCAACCCGAGGAGCCCGATGATCGCCCCACCGAGCGCGAGGAGGATGAACGGGACGCGACGGCGGAGACGGTCGGACCAGAGGGGGAAGACGGCGGCGCCGATCACCCCCCCGGCGACCATGAGACCACCCACGAGGCCGGCCTGGGCGCTCCCCAAGCCTCGCGGGCGAACGATGTCCTCGATCCACGTCGTGACGGCGTTGAACGCGCCCAACCCGACGAAGAAGAGGACGAGCAGGATCTGGAACTTCCGGTCGCGCAGGAGCGTCCTCAGCCCATCCAGGACGAGGGACCGCTCCTCCTCGCCCGCAGGGGACGGCGGCCGCTCGCGGACGAGGACGAAGAAGAGGATGGCACCTGCCGCCGCAGCCGCGCCGTAGACCGTGAGCATCGTGGGGATGCTCGTTTCGCTCACGAGCGCCGGCGTCGCCGCGAGGCCGACCAGGATCCCGACGTAGATGGCGAGCGTCGCCAGGCCGGCGGCTGTCGCCCGCTCACAGACGGGGAACCAGCGAGCAGCGACCTTGGTGATCGCGTTGAGCACGAACGGCTGCCCGACGGCGAGCCCGATCTGAGCCGCCAACACCCAGCTGTAGCCGGCGGGGAGAAGGCCGCGCAGGAGCGCGCAGCCGCCGGTGAGGACAGCGCCGATCCCGACGCCGACGCGGATCCCGTACGTATCGATGGCCCACGACGCGGGCAGGGACATCACGATGAACACGGCCATGAAGACAAGCGACAGCAACCCGATCGCCAGGTCGGAGACGCCGTAGAACGCGGCCGCGTCACGGGTGATCGGGGCGAAGGTGATCCACGCGAGCTGGTTCATCGCCACGACGAGCATGAACGCCGCGAGGATGACCCAGCGGTAGGGATAGGCTCGGTACGTCGACTCCTCCATGACCAAAACCTCCTTCGGAGGGGTGCCTGAACGCAGCCCTCCTGAGACGGGGAATGCCTTGGACCGCCGGGCCCGGGCACCGGGCCGAGGTCCCGATCCCCCCACCGTCTCGCCGTGAGGGCAAAGGATACAGCCGGCCTCGCCACTTGCGAAACGGTCGCTGCCGACCTCTAGAGGAGCGAGAGCTGCTCGCCGTGGCTGACGCGGTATG
>Ga0315289_10014218_pt1 | contig 11129 bp, 15 predicted proteins | sample YL17G11_40_MG_FD_203452 | JGI IMG/M metagenome (GOLD analysis project Ga0315289, IMG submission 203452) | Sediment microbial communities from Yellowstone Lake, YNP, Wyoming, USA - YL17G11_40 | ecosystem: Environmental > Aquatic > Freshwater > Lake > Sediment | place: USA: Wyoming | collected...
ACTGAACTACTACTTAGATCGGAACACCTTAGCCTCTGAGCGGTGGTTCAGAACTGGTGAAGCATTTTGGGATGGCCATGGCTTCTTCGACAAAGCCGCAAACGAGAGCAAACGCTACCAAAACTACAAGCTCGGGTTGTACCTATTCGCAGCCAAGGCTACGGGATTCAATTCATCAATATACGACGCCATAGAGAAGACCGCGTGGTTCTATCAAGAAGAGAACTGGGGGACAGCTGCGCAGAGCTACCTCAACGGAACTACCTATGGTACCGCCAACGTCGAGACGACATCTATTCTTCTGTTGGCCTACAATGAGGAGGCCACAGCAAAGTTCACGAACCTACTCAAAATTGGGGCTTACTATTACCCGTGGTGGGGCATTCCTTTCAACAACCACTGGGATCAAGGAATAAAGTACACACCTCTTTTGGGCAGATATGATTCAAGCGACCTTCTGACGGCGGATAAGCAAATCGTGTTGGCAATGCAACACAAAATCGTTTTTTTGCAGTTTCATGGATAGGTGAGGGCATTTGGAATGTCAACGGCGACTTTGCCACCATCGATCAGAATCTCAGGAGTGGATTGCTGGAAGCGCCTCATTTGAAGGATTTCGATTCTCCAGTTTTGGGGCACATGATTAATCGCCAGTCTCTGTTAATAGACTATGCACTTCATTGCATGTAGATGTGCGAAGTTTCTTCTATGCCTTACGCAATCAGAACTCCCAGTACGAGGATCAGATATGATTGTTTCAGGCAGCTTATTGGGAAGCGATAAGAGATAGTCTCTTCAGAACAAAAGGTCAAGAGGAAATGGAGGAATGCAATGAGTTGTGAATATTGTGGGAAAGATGCGGTATACAAGTGTTGTAGCTGTGGAAAGCTAGTTTGTGCAGAGCATGCGAGACTGGGAACAACATGCCACTCTTGCAAAAGGGAAGCAACTGTAGAGTATGCCGTTGGAAGAGTGACGTCGAACGAGGAAAAGAAGAAGATTCAGGAGCTTGGCAAGCGATTTTGGGGAGAAGAAGAACAGTTAACCTTCGGCAGAGTGTTAAGTGTTGCCGAGTTACCTACATATGTCGCTAGAGCAAAGGATCGAATCGTTGGATTTGTCTCCTTCACTGACTTCAACGAAGCATTGTTAATTGCTGCTCTTGCCGTGCAGCCTGATTACCAAGGTTTTGGCGTTGGAACAAGCCTCATCAAGAAGGTTGAAACTGAGGGCAAGAGATTGGGGAAGAAGAAAGTACTTGTTTCAACTTCAAATGACGACTTGCCAGCTTTAGCGTTTTATCAGTCTATTGGCTTTTGGATTTTTGAGGTGAAACCGAATGCGATAGCGGAGAAACACGGCAAGATCATGAAGGGCATAGGTGGACTGCCTGTAAGGGATGAGCTAAGACTCAAGAAGCTTTTGCACTAGCCACTGCTGTTTGCCCGCACTAGCAACAGTGACTCAAACAATGGCAGATCCTGTCTTACGAGGACACTTGCTGTCAGGTCTTTTTCTTCAAAAGCTTGCAGAGTTTCATCAAGCCCAGCAAGGTTGGATTGCATCATCAGAACGTATCCCCCACGTTTAAGATGTTTGGGTGCGTTTTGGATGAAACGGTCTACAACTTGTCTACCAGAAACTCCTCCAGCCCAAGCTCGTTCCAGCCAAGAATCGCCCTCTCTATGCTCCGCAGGCAAATAGGGAGCGTTGAAAAGAATCACGTCAAACCTTTCATCCCTCTTCAAAGGCGAGAACAAGTCGCCTTGCACAACAAACATCCTATCAACAACGCGATTCAGCCTTGCATTGTCCCTTGCGCAACGAACAGCGTAAGGGTTTATGTCAATAGCAACGACCCTTGCGCCCTGCTTCGCTGCGACTGTGCCAAGCATTCCACACCCCGTGCCCATATCCAGAACACAGTCGCCTCGTCTGGCAGATAGGTTTTCAGCAAAGAGAAAAGAGTCTTCAGCAGGTTCATACACATTTTCCCCAACATCAAAGATGCAGTCTGCAAAAAACACTCTTTTACTAGGCGAGGGCATTTGCCAAGGCTCCGAAATCTTCAGGCGCTAATTCTCTTACTCGTTTGTCCCGAAAAGGTATTGTCTCAACAGTCTTAGCGGCATCTTCCTCAGTTCTTGCGAGGACGCCTGTCAAAAATGGTTTGATAGCATTTCTGACTTTCCTGTTACGCTGACTGAAAAGAGACCGTGCCAACTTCTTGAACAACAACTCATCTTTCAATGCAAATCGTGAGACCTCTTTTCGGGTCAAGCGAATGACGATCGAGTCCACTTCGGGTTGTGGAAAGAACAAATCCTTTGGAACCCTGTCCAAGAGTTCGCAGTCCGTCTTATAGTAGGTTAGAACTGTTAGCCACCCATAGTCTTCGCTGCCGACAGGAGCAACAAGACGGTCTGCAAACTCCTTTTGAAAGATCAAGACTGCACACTCAAAACTTCTGCTGAACAGCCACGGGAGCAAACGTGAAGAGATCTGGTAAGGCGGAATCGAGACGACTTTGTTGAATTCTGGAGCTTGCACCTTAAGCACGTTGCCATGAATTGTTTCGACGTTGGTCAGATCGTTGAGTCGTTCCTGCAAGACTCCTGCAAGTCTGTTGTCAGCCTCGACAGCCACTACTTTCTTGCATTTGCTTGCTAGGAAACGTGTTAAGAACCCAAACCCAGCACCAACGTCCAAGACCGTGTCATTCTTGTTCAGTGAAGCATGATCGGCTAGGGTTTGGAATATTGACTGTTCAATCATGAAATTCTGTCCTAGAAGCTTGTTCGGAATGATTCGATGCTCTCGAAGTAAAAGCTTCGTTCTTTCAAGGAGACTCATAATACCCCGTGAATGAATTCAGTTATGTTATTGAGCCCTTGTGAAAAGCCGATATTTGCTGTCTTCAGATAGCTCCTCCATGACCCTCTTGGTGATCAGCTTCACAGGATTGGGCAGTTCCGTGCGTTTCTGCAAGTCCTCATAATTCTCGAAAGGTCGCCTTTCACGCTCGTTTATGACTTGCCACATGTACTTCTTTCCTATGCCAGGAATCAGTTCCAGCGCGTGCATCCTTGGTGTCATGGCTCTTGCAGTGTTGAAGAAGTTGATGAACCAGTTCTCACGGCTTAGTACTATTCGGCTGATCACGGCTGAAAGCTCCATCCTTGCGGCAGCGGTTAGCTCCTCGTAGCCTATTCGCCCGATGATGTAGGTGATTTCTTCGCGGGACTCTTTTCCAACATAGACGTGGTCGTGCGGTTTGAGTGTGACGCCGTCTTTGACCAAGGCTTCTAATAGTGTGAAGAATTCTTCGCCGACTAGTTGAACTAGAGCTCCCGCTCGGTAGCCTGCCCTTCCTGTTGGTCTTACTCCAGGGCGGCCGTGTGACAAGAAATCTAAGACGTAGGCGTACTCTTCGTACCGCTTCTCCATCATACTCATGTTAACCTCTATTTACCCTCTTATTGCTTAAAAAATAGTTGCCTTATTCACGTTGCCCTATTTGAGTTTTCGATGCTCATCCAAGAGGCTAACTATGGTTTTTAACATGGTAGCATCAACTATCTTGCGTCCACCAGCTAGGAAAACTCTTAACTCATCAATGCTTTTTGGCATGGAGTTGACTACTTGGACAGCCTCTTCTTCGTCCAAGCCGAATTCGGTCACAAGTCTCTCTACAAGTTTGTCAGCCGCTTCAGTATCCGTTTTAGAGAATTTTGACACGTAGTCAAGTGTGCGGCGTTGGAGTTGATCTAAGTTTTCGTCGCCCATAGACTCCAGTAGCTTCTTGACTTGGGGAAGTGTAAGTTTCTTTTCTGCTACGTTTCCCTTCGACATTTTCCTAATCACTTTTGGCTGGTTCTAAGTGTTCAGGTCTGGCAATTATTTCTTTCATCGCATCTCCTTGTGATACACTAATGACATAGCTTCGTCCTCGCTTTTCGATTATTGTGCCGGTTTTGCCGTGGAAGCGTCTGTGGGGCATTCCTTTCTGGATGCTTGAATCTATTTTGACGATTACGCGGTTTCCGGGTTGGTATTCGTGCAGCAGTTTGCTTAGGCTGATTTTGCCGCGTTCTCTTGGTTCTTTCTTCAGCAGATGGCGCGTACCTGAACGGTAACCTTTTGACCCTTTCATTTTTCCACCTTTTTAATCCCCCATAATCACGTTCAAAACGTCCAGTTTCATAGGCTTCGCTTTGTTTTTGAGAATTTCTGAGACGCTGGGGGTTGTTCTTCCTTCATCTCCGGTCACCAACTCTTTAACGTAGAGTCCTCCTTGGCAACGTATTTTCATTTCCGCCTTTTTAGGCGACAACTTCTTAACGTTCACGTCGTATATGTACTTTTCCCGCGTCAAATCCGCCCGCCTATGCAAAACGCGGATAGGCGTTTTCTGGCTCAACATAGTGTTCGTTAGTCTTTCTTTCAACAAATGCGTATCCTTGGCCGTGATTTTGTTCTCGAACTCGATTAACACTCGATATTCTTTTTGGGTGGATTCTCCCTTCTTCAAACGTCTGACAATATCCTTGTTTGCAAATTTGAGGTTTAAAACTTGAACCTTGCCCTTGCCGTGTTCGTTTACAGCTTCTTCTAGTTTTTTGAGGTCCAGGAAGCGTTTTATGGGTTTTGTGATTTCGATTACGAAGGGTCGGCCTGTGCCAAGCATGCGGGCGTCGATATCCTCTCTACCTGAAGCGTGGAATGATGATTTTAGACCCTCTGTGGCATCTAAGAAAGGTTTTCCGATGATTTCTTCTACTGATTCTGGATACATTTTTCCGGTCCAGTTGCATTTTTCGCAGCCTTTTCCTCGGCAGTTTGTGCAGAACCATTTTGACTGTGGTATGCCTCTGACTAGTTTCCTGTATCGTCCTGCGACGAAGAGGGGATTTACCTGAAGCCTGACTGAATCAGTGAAGGGGTTTATCAGAACGACGATTTCGGGTTTCAAGAAGTCCACACGTTTCCCGTTACCTTCGGCAATTCTTTTTCCAATCAGGCGTCCAAACTCGTTGCGCAGGTCTTCACCGTGACTTACGCTGAATTCGGCTTTGAACTCGTCTTCGCGTTCCTCAACGGCTAAGGGTAGTTCTATACCAACAAGAAAGGTGTTGTATTCATGTACCTGAAGAAGTGGAAAGGCTTCGCTTGTCAAGTGTTCAATGTTGCTGAATTTGTTTTCGCACAGAAAGCACAAGTGGGGGAAGTTTTTCTTTGGGACGCGTTTCTTTGCTTTCTGGAGCACTCGTAGGGCAGTCTTAGAGAAGCCGTTGGTTGCCAGAATCTTGAGTATCTTCACATCTTCCTTGCTTTTCGGGAGAAGTGTTGCATGTGCTTGAAGGGTTAGGACAAGTTTTATTGCTTTTCCTCTTCCGTCATTTTCTATGCTGTGACCGAGTAGGGCGAACTGCCTTCCTAGGCAGTGGTCACATAGAGGGTGTTTTTCGAGCATTTCTAAGGCTTTTTGCAGAATCTCCATGAAACAACCCTTTTTTGGGTCTGACGTGGCCTATTGGAGGTCGAGGGCCATGCCTTTTCCGAAGAATGGCAGTTTCTTCTTTCGTCTTAGGGTTTTGAGCATACGGCGCATCATCAAGTACTGTTTTAGGAGCTCTTTGACTTCTTTTTCGCTTGTTCCTGAGCCTCTGGCTACGCGTTTCATTCTTGAGGAGTTGAAGATTTTTGGGTTGTCTCTTTCGGTTGGGGTCATAGATTGGATCATCACACGCCATTTTTCCAGTCGGTCTTCGGCGGTGTTTAGCATGTCTTCGGGGATTTTTGGGGACATGCCTGGAAGCATCTGCAGAAGCTTTCGGAAGCTGCCCATTCCTTTCATAGCTTCGAATTGCTCATACATGTCAGTTAGTGTGAGTTTGCCGCTTAGGATGGCTTTGGCTTTCTTTTCTGGGACTTTGATTTCGGCTTCGCGGACCTTGTCGAGGAGCGTTTCTAGGTCTCCCATGCCTAGGAGTCTGCCGACGAAGCGTGAGGGGATAAAGGGTTCGATGTCTTCTACTTTTTCGCCTGTGCCGATGAATTTGATTGGGGCTCCTGTTGCGGCTACGGCTGAGAGTGCTCCGCCTCCGCGCGCTGAGCCATCCAGTTTGGTGACGAGGATTGAGCCGATTGGAGTGGCTTCGTTGAAGGCTTTAGCTTGGGCTAGTGCTTGTTGGCCGATTGTGCCGTCTATGACTAGTATGACTTCATCGGGCTTGATGCTTTTTTCTAGCATTTTCATTTCTTTGATGAGTTCTTGTTCTTCTTTGTGGCGGCCTGAGGTGTCGACGATGATTATGTCTTTGTCTGGGAATTGTTTTAGGCCTTCGTTGACGACTTTGATGGAGTCTTTGGCTTTGGGGTCCCCATAGATTGGCACGTTTATTCTGTTAGCAAGCTGTTGGAGTTGTGCAAAAGCTCCTGGGCGGAACGTGTCCGCACAGACTAGGGCTGGTTTCATTCCGCGTTTTTGGAAGTATCTTGCGAGTTTGGCTCCGTTTGTGGTTTTTCCTGAGCCCTGTATACCTACGAGCATGATTATTTTTCTCTTGCCAGGCTCAAATTTGATGGGTACTGGTTTTTCGCCTAGAAATCGGGTTAGTTCTTCGTAGACTACTTTTATTACGTGTTCGCGTCTAGAAATGCCTGGCGGAACCTTTTCTTTTAGGGCTCTTTCTTCTATGCGTTTTGATATGTCGAGGACGATTTTGACGTTTACGTCTGATTGGAGGAGGGCTTTTTGTATGTCGTGGACTAGTTCTTTGACTGTGGCTTCGTCTATGACCGCGGCTTTGAAGACTTTTCTTATTGCGTCGTAGAGTGAGGAGCCTAAGCGTTCTATGGCCATGACTTTTCTCCATTTTTTATGGTTTGTTACGTGTTCTAATAGGTGTTCTGCTCTTTAAGGTTGTTCTCCATAAGCTTTTTACACTTAACTAGGACTCTAAGTATTTGAGGAATCAAGTTTGAGCGAAATCAAGATCATAGAGAAAAAACAAATCCCATCTGGCGGTCTTATGCTATTCGGTTTTCCAGATGTTGGCTTGGTAGGCGTTATCGCCGCGTCGCATATTATTGATGAGCTTGGGTTGGAGGAGGTGGCTTATGTGGATTCGCAGTCGTTGCCGCCTGTCATTGTTTTGCATGAGGGTTTGCCGCATTCTTCGATTAGGATCTTTGGCAATGAGAAGGTTTTGTTGGCTGTTTCTGAAATGCCGATTGCAGCGGGCATTATTTATCCTGTGATGGATGCTTTGATCGATTGGGGAAGAAGCAAGAAGGTTAGGATGATGGTTTCGTTGAGCGGCATTCCGATAGAGGATAGGCAGGATGCAAAGGAGTTGAAAGTTTTTGCTGCTACGTCGAGTTCGGAGACTCTGAAGATTATTCAGGATAAGGGTCTTGAGCCTTTGATGGAGGGGTATATGGTTGGTCCTCAGGCGATTATGCTGATGCGGGGTTCGCAGTCTGGTTTGCCTGCTGTCACTTTGATGGCACAGTGTTTCTTGAATTATCCTGATCCTGAGGCTGCTGCTGAGGTGCTGAAGAGCTTGGAGAAGCTTACTGGCGTTAAGGTGGATATTGCAAAGTTGTTGGAGAAGGGTGAGGAGATCAGGTTGAAGGCTAGGGATGTGATGAAGCGGACGCAGGAGGAGATGGTTAACATGAAGAAAGGGCAAGAGTATGACATTCCAGTGTACGTGTCTTAGGAGGAATGGAGGCTATGGCGATCAAGAAACGGCGTTCGTTTGGGGATTTTATGGACGAGTATTTTGAGGATTTCGAACGCGAGTTTGAGAGACGGAGGGAATCTATGTTGGATGTGCCAAGCTGGGATGAGAAGACTTGTGCGATGCGGCCTTTGAGTGATTTGAAGGTGACGGCTACTGAAGTGGTTATGACGGTGGATTTGCCTTTGACGGTTGAGAGCAGTGTGCAGGTTAAGCCTTTGGATGAGAGGACTTTGGAGATTTCGGCGGAGATGAAGAGGAAGATAAAGTTCAAGGAGTTGGGCATAACGCATAGGAAGGGCGAGTTTCACAAGCTACACTGCCACAAGCAGGTTCCAGTGCCTGTGCAGATGGATAAGATGCACGTTAGTATTAAGAAGGGTTTGTTGGAGATTCATATACCGCGGAAACGCAAGCGCTGAGAGAGAGGCATTTCAAAAGCAATCATGAGCAATGTGATGGATAGTTGAGGATCTGTTGCGCGCGGAGCGCATCTTGACCCCCTTACATATGCCTTGAACCTAGTGTTGATTCTTGCGCAGAACAGGGTGTTGAAGCCTCAGCCCCATAATTGGATTCGTCACGTTTCAGACGGCTCTTCTTGCATCATCGGCTCCAACACAAACCTAAGCGCAGAGTGTGAAATAAACGTTGTATGGAAAATCTTTTAACAAGAACAACCCCCTTAACATCACTAGAATAGTTGTAATAAAGGTGAAAAGATAGGATGCCTGGAGAAAAAGCAATCCACATCGCCATATTCATTTTCTTACTGATAGGATTATGCTCACTAGCCGCTTGGATAAGCTATGAGTATCTGAAAGATCAGCTAGTTCTTCAGATAGCTGCTGTCGCATTGAGCTGGGGAGTAACCCTCTTAGTCTTGTACGTGGGCTTCAAGGCGCTCCACTGGGAATGGTGGAGCTAGAACACTTGACAAAGCATATTAGAGAAGGCATGTGTAAACTTGAAAATCTGGGCATGCCCAACAATCCTATCACCATGAAAGGCAACTAAAGGTATCATGTTTTGCAGATTGCTCAACCAATTCTTCTCAATCCTATCTCTAGTGTAGGGCGGCATACCCCAACGCACAGCCTCAGGAGAAAGCGCCTCATATATTTCGAAAAGCTTCTCTTTGTCGTCCATCCTGAGTTCTCTTATGAGAGCAACCCTTCCATCCTTCAGCGCGGCTGTATGCAAAAGCATCAACCAAAACACACTAAAGAAGACGGCTCTAGGTGCTTTCCCATCTTCTACTTGACTCGCATAATCTTCATTCTGCCAAGAATCTTCCAATACTCAATCTCAACGCCAGGCGCAAGCTTCGCCTTAAGCTCAGCATCAGTAGGATAAGGAGCATCCAAATACTCATACGTCTCCATATCCATAATCTGAATCCCAGCAGGATTCACCGCGTAAACCTGACCACTTCGCTTATCGATAATCGGCACCTCAGTATTCAAATCCACAGGCTTCACAAACTGCCTCTTCGACCCATCAAAAACCCCAACCGCCACAATCCTAGCCTTAGCCGAACCATGCTTCCCAGGTTTCGACTTCGTAATATCCACAATTTGACACGGCTCACCATCAATAATCATGTAGCCACCAACACGCAAACTTCCAACATCAATAGGCTTGCTCATACCCACACCAACCTATTCACGGGCTTCTATTCATAGCCATTCTAAACAACACCCATATATAGATTAAGGTAGCGCTAAATAACGTGAACGGTGAAAACTTGCTCAAAAGCGCCGGTTTAGTCGCTCGCTACGACAAGAAGAAAGCCATCAAACTCACCGAAGACTTAGCAGAATACCTGAAAACCAAGGGTTTGAAGGTCTACATAGAAGAAACCTTGGCAAGAAAAGTCAAAACAAAGATAGAGACCGTTCAATTGGAGCGAATGAAAACCGACTTCATAATCACAATAGGCGGAGACGGAACAATCCTAAGAACATGCTCTGCAATCCCGAAACCCGAACCGCCCATACTCACAATTAATATGGGAATCCGCGGCTTCCTCACCGAAGTCGAACCAAAACAGGCCTTTGACGCCGTGGACAAATGCCTGAAAGGCGAATACAAGATCGAAAAATGTAGGAAAATCTCAACAAAAGCAAACGGCACGACATTCCCAGATGCTCTGAACGAGGTTGTCGTTACCCACGATGAACCAGCGAAACTGCTTTACACACGAATTCTGAAAGACAAGGAGCCTATCTTAACCTGCCAAGCTGACTCGCTACTAATATCCACACAGACTGGCTCCACGGGCTATTCACTATCAGCAGGAGGTCCAGTCCTAGACCCAGATGTGAACGCTTTCGTCCTCACACCCGTATGCCCACTAACCGATTTCCACCCAATTGTCTTCCCATCCAACTCAAGTCTAGAAATCGAAGTTCTCAGACCAAGAAGAATGCTTATTCTAATTGATGGCCAACACAATCAAATCGTAAAATCCAAACTTCCCACCCTAACCGTCACACGCTCCAAACACGAAACGTCATTCATCAGATTTGGTGAAAACTTCTATCACCGCCTAAGAAGCAGACTCCTTTTCAAGGGAATGGGGTGAAAAAGAATAACCGAAGATACTGCTAGAAAAGTCGCAGTTCTAGACACGTCAGCGTTCATAGCTGGCTTCGACCCATTCTCAATAGGCGGAGAACACTACACTGTCCCGATGGTTAAAGAGGAAATGGTAGGAAGCTCCATGTCGGGAGTTAGATTTGACGCAGCCGTGGAAAGCGGAAAACTGAAAATCAAAACCCCAAATGCAATGTGTTTAGAAAAGGTCAAAGCCTCAGCAACCTTCCTCGGCGACAAATTCTTCCTCTCAGACACTGACCTGCAACTCTTGGCATTGGCCCTAGAACTCAAGACAAGCGGCTTCTCCCCCATTATAGTCACTGACGACTATTCAATCCAAAACGTTGCCAATCAGATGGACATTGAATTCGCCTCACTAGCTACGTTCGGAATACGCCGCCGCTGGCAATGGATACGCTATTGCCCAGCATGCCACAAGCAATATCCAGCAACCAGCAAATCAAGAACGTGCGAAGTCTGCGGCACAGAACTAAAAAGAAAACCGCTACGAAAAAGCAACCTAACCCACAAAAGCTTCCCAGAAGCATAAAGAGAAAGCTGAAACCGAAAGCCAAAATCAGTGAGGAGAAACTCCATGAGCTCGGATGAAAAGAAAACAACCTACTTCAAAGAAGCAGGAAAGCAAAACACAGACGCTCTGCTAAAGCTCGCCAAAAAATATGCAAAGAAAGAAGGCATAAGAGACATAGTCGTTGCATCAACCACCGGTGAGACAGGAGCCAAAGCCTCCAAAATACTCAAAGGCTGCAACGTAGTTGT
>Ga0315289_10014220_pt1 | contig 11128 bp, 8 predicted proteins | sample YL17G11_40_MG_FD_203452 | JGI IMG/M metagenome (GOLD analysis project Ga0315289, IMG submission 203452) | Sediment microbial communities from Yellowstone Lake, YNP, Wyoming, USA - YL17G11_40 | ecosystem: Environmental > Aquatic > Freshwater > Lake > Sediment | place: USA: Wyoming | collected...
TCCGCCAATCTGGCGACGTAACCCGGCATGCAGCTGGCGACCGCCGCCGCGAGGTCGAGGTGCTCCTCCTCGAGCTCGATCACCGTGCCGGCCCCGGCGAAGAGACTCACGACGGCGTCGCGGACGGGTCCCAGCGTACCCGACACGAACAAGAAGACGCCCAAGCCTTGAGCGGCGGCGACGTTGGGCAAGACGCGCCCAACGGGCGAACCGTCCGGCAACCACGCCTGCAGCCGTTCGACGGGCACCCCGGCCGCGACCGACACGAGCGGGCGCCCGTCGAGGAGCGGGCCGATCTGCCTGACCACTTCCTCGACCTGCTGGGGACGCACCGCCACGATCACCACGTCGCTCGCCCGCACCAGGCTCTCGAGGTCGTCGACGGCGACGCCGCCGGCGTCGGCGGCCAGCGCCGCGGCCCGGTCGGCGGCGACGTCGAAGAACGTCAGACGCTCGGGTCCGCCGGGGTGCCCGCCGGGCAAGCGCCAACCCTCGACGAGCGCCCGGACGATGTGACCGGCTCCCAGCAGGCCGACGTTCATCGTCGAGCCGCGAGCTCAGAACTGATTGAAGAAGCCCTTCTCAATGAGACGGGCCTTCTCTTCGGCGGAGACCTCGACGTTGCGCGGCGTGAGCAGGAAGATCTTGTCGGCGACGCGCTGCATGCCGCCGTCCATCGCGTAGGTCAGGCCGCTGCAGAAGTCGATCAACCGCTTGGCGAGCTCGGTGTCCGAACCCTGCAGGTTGAGGATGACCGGCACGTCGACCTTGTACTTGTCCGCGATCTGCTGCGCGTCGTTGAAGTTCTTGGGCACGACGAGGTGGACCTCGACCCTGGCCGGGCGCGCCGCTTCGATCGGCCGCACGACACGCGACGACGAGCGCCGCGCCGGTTCGTCGGAGAAGATCTCGTCGTAGTCGGTGCGCGAGCGCGAGCCGCTCAGCTTGCGCACGTTCGGGCGTTCCTGATACGAGCGCTCAAGCTCCTCGTGAGGGGCGAGCGTCTCGTCCTCCTCGTAGATATCGTCCTCGTCGTCGGCGATGCCGAAGTACACCGCAACCTTGTGCCACGTGTCGCCGAGACCCATCGTCCCTCCAGCAGCCCGTCAGAACAGGACGCTTCCCACACGTACGATGGTGGCCCCCTCCTGGACGGCGACCTCGTAGTCAGCGCTCGTTCCCATTGACAGTCGCCGGAAAGTATACTTGCCTGCCCACGCCGCGGAAAGACGCGCGGCCAGGTCGCGCGTGCGCGCGAAGTGCGGCCGCGCCTCCTCCGCGTCGGCCGACAGGGGCGGCATGCACATCAGGCCGCAGAAGCGCACCTTCGGAGACGCGCTCGCCGCCTCGAGGAAACCGTCGACCTCATCCAGCCCGACGCCGGACTTCGACTCCTCGCCGGCGACGTTCACCTCGAGCAGGACGTCTCTCGGTCCCTGCGCACGGCGCTCGATCTCCTCGACCACGCTCAGGCTGCCGACCGAGTGGACGAGGCGGACGATGGGCAGTACGAGCTTCGTCTTGCGACTCTGCAGGTGGCCGATGAAGTCGTAGGTGAAGGCGTCCCCGTAGCGGGCGTGCTTTTCGACCAGGTCCTGGGCGCGGTTCTCGCCGATCAGGCGCACGCCCGCGTCTCGCAGCACGCCGAGGCCGTCGGCATCGACGTACTTGGTGGCCACGAGGATCTCGACCGCGCCCGGCTCGCGCCCGGCCACCCGCGCCGCCGCGCCGACCCGTTCCGTGACCTCCGCGAAGCGCTCGCGCACGTGTTCGGCACTGCCTTCGAAGAGCTTCATCTGGACCTCCGCGCCGCTTCCCTCGTCCGCCTCAGCCACACGTCCTCAGCGTTCTCCAACGAGTCTATCTCGCCTCGGCCGTCAGGGGAGAAGCGCGAGCGCCCAGTCGAGGACCCGTCCGATCGTGCGCTCGAAGAGCTCCGGGCGGCCGATCAGGACGACGAACAGCAGGATGAAGACGAAGTTCCCGTAGCGATCGAGGCTCATCCACCGCGGCCACACGGAACGCGGCAGGAGGCCGCCGAGGACGCGCGAGCCGTCCAGAGGAGGGATCGGGATGAGGTTGAGCGTGGCGAGGACGACGTTGAGGACGAAGACGAGGGTCAGGACGTCGGCGAGCAGCGGCACGGCGTCGAACGTCAACCAGACGCCGCCGGCGGCGAGCAGCGCCAGGCCGACGTTCGACGCCGGCCCCGCGGCTCCCACCGCCATCATGCCGCGCTGCGGGTCCCTGAAACGCCAGGGCGAGATCGGCACCGGTCTCGCCCAGCCGAAGAAGAACGTGCCGCCCGATCCAAGGAAGGTGAGCACCAGCACGCCCGTGCCGAGCGGGTCGAGTTGCCGCAGGGGGTTCGGTGAGAGGCGCCCTTGCTCGCGCGCCGTCGGGTCCCCGAGGAGCGCCGCCACCCACCCGTGCGCGAGTTCGTGGACCACGAGGCTCACCAGCAGCAGCGGCAGGACGACGGCGAACGCGACGAGCAGGTCGCCGCTCACGGGCCGCTGCGCTGGAGGCGCGCCGCGGCGAGCTCCTCGTCGCGCCCGGAAACGACCCCGTTGAGCTTGAGGTGCAGGACGTTGCGCAGCACCTTGCCGAGACGCGGCGAGGCGCCGATGCCCATCGAGATGAGGTCCTCGCCGTCGATCTCGAGGCGCACGTGGCGGCTGACGTCGAGGAAGTGACCGAGCCGGTCGGCGGCGATCCCGGTCTCGTCCAGGGTCATCGCTACGAGCAGCGCCTCGACGGGCTGTGTCTCGGCGACGTCGTACACATCGGCCTCGGTCGGCCCCCGGGTGATGCGGTCGACTAGACGCCGGGCCACGACGAAGGCCCGTTCCAGCACCTCGGCGTCGCGCCGGCGGATACGCATGCGACGCGTCCAGGCTGCGATCTCCTCGGGCTCGAGCTCGTGGAGCAGCCACACCAGACGCAGGCGCCACGCCGGCACCTCGGATTCTAGCCGGTGCCGGCGTCGGAGAGCGTCCGCGCGCCGGATGAAGGCCCGCTCCTTCGCACCGGCGCGAAGACGGCCGTGGATCGAAGCTGCGAGGCCGAGGTCCTCCAACCGGCGCAGCGCGAAGTCGACCTTCTCCTCGTCGAGCAGAAGGGCCAGCTCGTCGCGGAGACGCGCCGACGACAGGTCACCGACTAGGTCCATGGCGCTGCAGGCACGTGCCAGATTGAGCGTGTGCGGGTCCATGCGCAGCCCGTAGCGGCTCTCGTAACGGATCGCGCGCAGGATGCGCGTCGGGTCCTCGATGAAGCTCAGGTTGTGGAGTACGACGATGCGTCGGCCTTCGAGGTCGCCGAGGCCGCCGAAGAAGTCGAGCAGCGACCCGAAGGTCTCCGGCTTCAACGAGACGGCCATGGCGTTGATCGTGAAATCCCGGCGCGCGAGATCGCTGCGGATGCTCGCGTGCTCGACCTTGGGCAACGCGGCTGGATAGTCGTACGACTCGGAGCGGGTCGACGCGACGTCGATGCGCAGTGGCGCCCCGTCACCCGCGGCGAGGACCACCACGGCAGTGCCGAACTTCTCGTGCGCCCGCACGTGTCCCTTCAGCCGCCGCGCCAGGGAGCGCGCGACGGCGATGCCGTCGCCCTCGACGGCGATGTCCAGATCGACGTGCCGCTCGCCCAGCAGGAGGTCGCGCACCGCCCCTCCCACGAGGTAGACGCCGCGCGCCTGCATGGCGACGGCCTGCAGCTGTTCGAGCACGTCGTCAAGGCCGAGGCCGGCAAGGCGACCGGCGATGTCGGCGACGGACTCCGGCGCCGGCGGCGCGATCGCCGGCCGACCGCCGGCGACGTCCGTCCGCGCCACCATCCCGACGACGTCCGCGCGTCGCAGGCGACGGTCGTGACCGACGCCACCTCTCGGCTGCCGCACGACCGGCACCCAGCCGAGCGGCCCCTCGGCGACGGCGCGGGCCGCGTGCTCGAGGGGGTCGTCGGAGCCGACGAACGCCACGCGCGACATCATGACCGCCTTCACCGGCGCATGGCCCAGACCGTGGCTCGCTGCCCTGTCGAGGTCGGCGAGCGCCACGGTCCCGGCCAGCTCCTCGCCTTCAACGACGACGAGCCCGTCAACACCCAGACGGCGGCAGGCGATGCCGGCCGCGTCCACGCTCTCGTCGGCGCCCACGGCGTACAGACCCTCGGTCATCGCGTCCCCGGCGGTCGTCAGTGGCGCTACGGCGCCCTCGACCGTCGCCGCGAGCCGGCCGCGGACCTCGTCGAGCGACTGGTCCTTGACGACCGCGGACGCGGCGGCGGCGTGACCGCCGCCGCCGATCGCCGCGAGCGCCTTGGCCACGTCGACGCGTCCCGCCCGGCTCCGCGCCGTCACGAACACGCGGTTCTCCATGGCCACGAGCAGGAAGAACGCGTCGCACCCGGTGAGGTCCATGACCCTGTGGGCGACCACGCTCACACCCTCGACGTACAGGTCTTGGCGGAGCGCCGCGATGAGAGCGACGACGCCGGGCACCCCGAGATCCTCGCAGCCCTCGAGCGCAGCAGCCAACGTGCGTCGCTGCGGCCCTGTGAGGGCGTTGGTCAGCCATTTCTCGAGGAGCGCCGGATCGGCCCCGTGGCGCATACAGAAGGCGAGCGCCTCGGCGTCGGCCGACGTCGTCGTCGAGAACGTGAGCGACCCCGTGTCCTCGTGGATCCCGATCGCGAAGAGGCTCGCCTCGAAAGGGGTCACCGGTATGCCCCGCTCGGCGATGATGCGCAGCATCAGGGTCACCAGTGAACCGGTGGCGGCGGTGACGAGGTTCTCCGCCGCGACGAACGGAGGCGGCGGCCCTTCAGCTCCGTGGTGGTCGAACGCCACCACCTGGACGCCCTCACGCTCGCACAGCGGCGCCAGCTCGCCCAGGCGGTTCGCGTGCGTCGTGTCGACGAGCACGAGGCGTTCGACGGCGTCGAGCTCGATGTCGGCGGGGTCGACGACCGGGATGAGGTCGGCGTACAGCGCCTGGAACTCGCGCACGTTCCGGTTCACGGCCCCGCCCAGACTGAGTGCCGCTTCGGGGTACAGCTTGCGTGCGGCCACCATGGCGGCGAACGCGTCGAAGTCCGTGTTGGTGTGCGCGACGATGACTTCGCGGACGGTCATGCCCGCAGTATACGGGAGGGTCGACTGGGTCTGGCCGCCGCGCCGGTCAGGCGCGCAGCAGCCACGCGAGCTCGCCGCCGAACGCCGCCTCGACGGCGAGACGCAGGGGAACGTGCTCGGGCCGCTCGAGCTCGCGATCGCCGGCGAGGATCTCGGCCGCGAGGTCGCGGGCGCGCAGCAGCGCGCCGCGATCGCGCGCCAGGCGGGCGAGCTTGAGATCGGGCACGCCCGCCTGGCGCGCGCCCATCACCTGCCCCTCACCGCGTATCTCGAGGTCGCGATCGGCGAGCTCGAAACCGTCGTTGGTCTCGAGCAACGCACCCAGACGCGCCTGCGAGGCGCCGGTCTGGGCGCTCGAGAAGAGCAGGCAGAACGACTTCGCGGTCCCTCTCCCCACACGTCCGCGCAGCTGGTGGAGCTGTGCGAGGCCGAAACGCTCCGCGCCTTCGACCACCATGACGGTGGCGTTGGGCACGTCGATGCCCACCTCCACCAGGCTGGTGGCGACCAGCACGTCGACCTCAGCGGCCTTGAACGCCGCCATCGCCGCCTCACGCTCGGTCGTCTTGAGCTGACCGTGAACGACGGCGACCCTGAAGTCGCGGAACTCGCCCGTGCGCAGGCGCTCGGCCTCGGCGACGGCGGTCGCCGCCGAGATCGACTCCGACTCGTCGATCGCGGGACAGACCACGTACGTCTGCCGGCCCTTGCGCAACTGGCGGCGCACGAAGTCGTAGCCCTCGCCGCGCCGGGATTCCTCGACGAGCCGAGTGACCACCGGCTGCCGCCCGGCGGGGACGCCGGCGATGGTCGTCACGTCGAGGTCCCCGAACACCGTGAGCGCCAGCGTGCGAGGGATCGGCGTCGCCGTCATGTGCAGCACGTGCGGCGCACGCCGGGCATGCTCGGCGCGCCGCACGAGCTCGTCGCGTTGCTGGACGCCGAACCGGTGTTGTTCGTCGACGACCAGCAGGCCCAGGGCGCGAAAGGCGACGTCCTCCTGCAGCAAGGCGTGCGTGCCGATGACGATCTGCGCCTCCCCGGAGGCGATGCGTGCAAGCGCCTCGCGACGCTCGCGCGCCCCCAGGGCGGCGGTCAGCAGCTCGACCGAGGCGCGACCGCCGGCGAGACTGGCCGTCGTTTCGGTGTGCTGGCCGGCGAGCGTCTCCGTCGGGGCCATGAGCGCTCCCTGAAGCCCCGACTCGACCGCCCGCAGCAGACAGTGAAGGGCGACCACTGTCTTGCCCGAGCCGACGTCGCCCTGCAGCAGGCGCCGCATCGGGGCACGGCTGCGCAGATCGTGCTCTATCTCGTCGATCGCCGCGCGCTGGTGGTCGGTGAGCACGAACGGAAGCCCCGAGAGGAAGCCCTCGCTCAGGGCGTTCGGCGGCGCAAAGGCCTCGGCGCGCACCCGCTCCTGCTGGCGGCGCTTGTGCAGCAGCAGGCCGACCTGCATCAGCACGAGCTCCTCGAGGACCAACCGTTCGCGCGCTTGTCTCGCTTCCGCCGGCGATCGCGGCTGATGGACACTGAGGGTGGCGTCGGCTCGCCCCGGCAGACGCTCCCGCACGCGCAGCCCCGAGGGCAGCGGGTCGCCGAGCCGCCGCATGTGGAGGCGCACGCTCTGCATCACTCCGCGCAGCAGACGCGCCGAGACCTGTTCGCTCGCCGGATACACCGGGACGAGCCCTTCCGTGTGCAGGGTCTCCCCGTCGTCCTCACCGAGGATCTCGTGGCTCCGCACGAGGAAGGTGGCGCGACCGCTCTGCGGGCGGAACGTCCCGCGTACGCTCACCAGTGTGCCCTGCTCGAGGACCCTGGCGAGGTAGCCCTGGTTGAACCAGGTCGCCTCTACTGCCCCGGTCGCGTCACGGATCACGGCGCGGACGACGGTCACGCGCCGCCGCGCCGTCCGGTCGGCGTTGACGCGCTCGACGACGCCTCGCACCGTCGCCTCTTCGCCGAGCTTGAGATCACGGACGTCCTTGCGGTCGCGGAAGTCCTCGTAGCGTCGCGGGAAGTGGTCGATGAGGTCGCCGACGGTCGTGAGGCCGAAGGCGGCGAGGCGGCGCGCCGTGACCTTGCCGACGCCGGGCAGGCCCGCGAGGTTCTGCTCGAGGGACTCTGGATCGACGGAGAGGCGGGTGGCCGGCGGCGGCTCCTCGTAGTGCCCGCCGGCGAACCGCAAAGGGAGTCCGGTCCCGGTCACTCCACGACAGTCTCTATTCGAGGCCCCAGAGGTCCCGTTATCAGGTGATCTGCTACGCATTCACTCGTGAGAACGCCAGTTCCTCATGCGAGTCCCGAGCCGAGTGGCGCCGGCTCGAGATCCCGTGTCTCTTGGGTGAGCACGAGCACGCCCGTTGCGCAGAGTCCTGTCGGACAAGCCGGTACTGAGGGAACGTCGTCACGCTGCCCGGCCGGCGGGACAGAGTGGCGGGCGTCAGCGGTCATCGCGTCCCTGTCCAGCACTGAGACGACGCGATCATCGACCGCAGGCGTCGGCCAGTCGCTCCGCGAGATAGTCCAGCATCACATCCGTCAACCCCGGGTAGACGCCGACCCAGAAAGCATCGTCCATGATGCGGTCCGTGGCCGCAAGGTCGCCGGCTACCCTGTAGCCGGCGCCGGAGCGGCCAGCCTCGGCCGCCGCCCGCATGGCGTTGAAACACGGCTGCCGCACCATGTTCCCGGCGAAGAGCATCCGGGTCTGGATCTTCGCCTCCTCGAGGTGGGCCACGATGGCGTCGCGCGTCAGCCCGCCGTCTATAGCCTCGACGGTCAGCGTGAGAAGGAGGCCGAACCAGCTCGGCTCGCTGCCGGCTGTCGGCTCCTGGACGTGCAGCAGGTCCGCTAGTGGCGCGAGAAGGCCAGACAAGGTCGCGTGGTGCTCGCGCCGCAAACGCGTGAACTCACCGAGCTTGAGCAGCTGCGCGCATCCCACGGCGGCCTGCAGCTCGGTGACCTTCAGGTTGTAGCCGAACTCGGAGAACACGTACTTGTGGTCATAGCCGAACGGCAGCGTGCCGAACTGATGGCTGAAACGGTGACCGCAGCGGTCGTCCTCCCCGCTGCGACATGTGCAGTCCCGGCCCCAGTCGCGCAGCGAGACCAGGATCTCGGCCGCCTGCGGATCGTCGGTGTACACCGCGCCGCCTTCGCCCATGGTCATGTGATGCGGGGGGTAGAAGCTCGAGGTGGCGATGTGGCCAAAAGATCCGGTCCGTCGACCGTGGTACAGCGAGCCCAGCGCATCGCAGTTGTCTTCGATAAGCCAGAGGCCGTGCCGCTCGCAGATCCTGCGCACGGCGTCAACGTCGAACGGGTTGCCGAGCGTGTGGGCCATGAAGACGGCCTTGCTGCGCGGCCCGACGGCGGCCTCGAGCTTCTTGGCATCGACGTTGGCCGTGTCGGCCCGCACATCCACGAACACCGGCACGGCTCCGTACTGCACGATCGGAGCGACCGTCGTGGGGAAACCAGCGGCGACAGTGATCACCTCGTCCCCTCGCCCGATGCGCCGTTCTCCGAGCTTTTCGGACGTGAGCGCCATGAACGCCAGCAGGTTTGCCGACGATCCCGAATTGACGAGGAGGCAGTGTTTCACGCCGAGGCAATCGCCGAGTTCGTGTTCGAACCGGTCCGAGTAGCGCCCGTAGGTAAGCCAGAAGTCAAGCGAGGCGTCTACGAGGAGGTCGATCTCATCGTCGTCGAAGACGCGGCCCCCGTAGGGCACCCGCGTCTCCCCGGGTACGAACGGCGACGGTTCGCCCCAGGTGGCGCGATAGTACTCGGCGGTCAGCGCGCGGATCTGGGTGCGCAGGGCGTCGCTCTCTGCCGCGCTCACGTCGGACTCCCCGAGGTGGCCCATACAGCGCCGCTCCGGATCGCGAGATCGCAGTACGACGCGATGTCCGCTCGGCAGCGGGCGCGCAGGGCGGCTGGGTCGGCGCCGCGGTGGAAGTCCGCGTACCAGTGGGCCGCGGCGCCGACGGCATCGATGACGGACCACGTAGCCCGCCACCCGAGCTTGCGCTCGGCCTTGCCCACGTCGAGGACGAGATGGCTGGCTTCATGGGGCTGATCCGCAGCCCTCGGCACCGGCCTCCATTCTCCGCCCCCCCACGCGGTGATGAAAAGGTCGACTACTTCGCGGACCGTGACGTTGCAGTCAGCGCCGGGCCCGAAGTTCCAGGCGCCTTCGAACGCGGCTGCCTCGCCGCCGCCGTCAACAGCGCCACGCCACAGGTTTGCGCCCAGCCACAGGTACCCAGAGAGGGACTCCAGCACGTGCTGCCACGGCCTGATCGCGCCGGGGTTCCGAACCCCGATGGGGACACCGGCGCTCAGTGCGCGTGCGCAGTCCGGCATCATACGATCCTCACCCCAGTCGCCACCGCCGACCACATTGCCGGCGCGCGCCGTGGCGACCCTGGGCATCGCGGGCTCAGTGAAGAAGCTACGCCGGTACGCCGCAGTGACCAACTCGGAGCAGCCCTTGCTGGAGCTGTAGGGATCGAAACCGCCGAGCGTGTCCCCTTCGGCGTGAGCGTGGCCTGTCTCGGCGTTCTCGTAGCACTTGTCGCTGGTCACATTGACGACGACGCGCGGGCCGCGACCCGTGCGCGCCAGCGCGCGCACCTCCTCCAGCAGGTTGACCGTGCCCATCACGTTCGTCTCGTAGGTCAGGTACGGTTCAGCATACGAGCGCCGCACCAGCGGCTGAGCCGCCAGGTGGAAGACGATCTCGGGGGCCGCCATGTCGAGCGCTCTCCTCAGCGCTCGCCGTTCGCGAACGTCGCCGCGAAGATCGGTGAAGCGGCCGGCGGCTGCCGCCCGCCCGACCTCGGCGATGCCGATGCCGACGGCTTCAAACATGTTGGGCTGAGTAGGCGGCCCTAGCGCGTAGCCGGTCACGTCGGCGCCCAGGTCGAGCAACCAGAGCGTGAGCCACGACCCTTTGAAGCCGGTGTGACCGGTCACGAAGACCCGCCGATCCGCGTAGAGGTCGCCGAACATCACCACGTCTTCCAGGGAGCGCGTCCCGAGTTCCACATCTCCTCGAGCGTGCGCTTGTCGCGCAGGGTGTCCATGGGCTGCCAGAAGCCCCGGTGCCTGTAGGCGCACAGCTGGCCGTCCGCCGCGAGGTGCTCAAGCGGCTCGCGCTCGAACAGCGTCGCGTCGCCGTCGATGTAGCCAAGCACGGCGGATTCCAGCACGAAGAACCCGCCGTTCATCCAGGCCCCGTCGCCTTGCGGCTTCTCCACGAACGACTGCACCGCCTCTCCGTCGTCCGCCAAGTCGAGGGCGCCAAAGCGACCGGGGGGCTGCACGGCGGTCACTGTCGCGAGCCTGCCATGCGACTCGTGGAACGACAACAACGCGCGCAGATCGACGTCGGCGACACCGTCCCCGTAGGTCATCATGAAGCGCTCGCCGTCCAGGTATGGCCCCACGCGATTGATACGTCCGCCGGTCTGTGTGTCGGCGCCGGTGTCGACGAGTGTCACCCGCCACGGTTCCACGGCGTTCTCGTGGACCTCCATCTCCCGTCCCCGGAGATCGAAGGTCACGTCGCAGTTGTGCAGGAAGTAGTTGGCGAAATACTCCTTGATCAGGTAGCCCTTGTAGCCGAGGCAGATCACGAAATCCGAGAATCCCTGTTCGCCGTAGCCCTTCATGATGTGCCACATGATCGGGTGGTCCCCGATCTCCGCCAAGGGCTTGGGTCTCACTTGAGTCTCTTCGGACAGGCGCGTGCCCAGCCCGCCAGCGAGAATCACGATTTTCATTGGACCTCCAGCATACCGGCGACGCGGTCCAAGTCGCTCACCAGCGGACCATCGTTGCCGATGAGTACCTTGTTCACGACGCCCCCTGTTCGTGCTCCGCATTCACGAGTATAGCCGTGATATCAGACTCGACCCAGGTTTGAGGTCCGTGCAGCCTTGGATGGACGCGCCCGGAATCTGGGCTGACTCCCCCCCC
>Ga0315289_10014221_pt1 | contig 11127 bp, 11 predicted proteins | sample YL17G11_40_MG_FD_203452 | JGI IMG/M metagenome (GOLD analysis project Ga0315289, IMG submission 203452) | Sediment microbial communities from Yellowstone Lake, YNP, Wyoming, USA - YL17G11_40 | ecosystem: Environmental > Aquatic > Freshwater > Lake > Sediment | place: USA: Wyoming | collected...
CAAAAAAACAGCCCCCGGCCGAATCGCCCTCGACAATGTATAGTTCACACAACGCCGGGTCTCTTTCAGAACAATCAGCTAATTTCCCCGGAAGGCCTGCGCCTTCAAGGGCGCCTTTTCTGCGCGTTAATTCTCTTGCTTTACGCGCTGCTTCACGCGCACGGGAGGCAACAATGACCTTATCTATAATTTTATTGGCAACCGAGGGATTCTCCTCGCAGTATGCCGACAGGGCATCAAGGCTTGCCGAAGCAACTAAGCCTTCTACCTCGGAATTGCCTAATTTGGTCTTGGTCTGGCCTTCAAATTGAGGATTGGGAACCTTGACGCTTACCACTGCAGTTAACCCCTCGCGCACATCCTCTCCGGCGATGGCGATCTCATCGCCCTTGATTAAATTTTTGCTCTTGGCATATTGATTGATAGCGCGGGTAAGGGCAGATTTAAAACCCGAGAGATGCGTGCCGCCTTCGACGGTATTTATATTATTTGCAAAAGAAAACAGCGTCTCTGCATAACCATCGTTATATTGAAGGGCTACCTCGGTGATGATATCATCCTGCGACTTCTGAAAATAAATTACTTTACTATGCAGTGGATTTTTGTTTTTATTCAAGTATTCGACGAAGGAAACAACCCCGCCGGCGAATTCAAAGACTGACTCTTTGTCGCTGCGTTCGTCCTCAAGTTTTATTTTCAGGCCTTTATTTAAAAATGCCATCTCCCTCAAGCGCTGGGATAATATATCGTAGGAAAAATCTATCTTGTTAAAAATGGTTTTGTCGGGTTTAAAGGTTACTTTTGTGCCGGTGCTGTTACTGTTACCTATGACAGTTAGCTTGGAAACGGTCTTACCGCGCTCATAGCGCTGGTGGTAAATTTTGCCGTCCCTTTTAACTTCTACCTCCAGCCAATCCGAAAGCGCATTCACCACGCTGACGCCCACCCCGTGTAAACCGCCGGAAACTTTATAAACCCTGTGGTCAAATTTGCCTCCGGCATGCAAGGTCGTCAGAGCCACTTCTACTGCCGGCTTCTTTTCTGTCTTATGCATATCAACCGGGATGCCCCTGCCGTTGTCCGTGATGCTTGCGCTGTTATTAGAGTGGATAACCACCTCAATATAATTGCAGTAGCCGGCAAGGCTTTCGTCTACGCTATTATCAACTACTTCGTAAACCAAATGGTGCAACCCCCGCACAGATGTATCGCCGATATACATTGCAGGCCTGCGCCTGACTGCTTCAATGCCCTCTAAAACCTGAATGGTAGTGGCGTCGTAAGCCTTGCTCTTGGGTATCTCTTGCACTCGCGGCGCTTCTTTAATTTCTTTCTTTTGTTTAGCTGATTTTGCTTTTTTCACCCTATTTCTCCAATGCGAAAACGGATATCCTTTATGGCGCTAGATTTCTTATTAAGCCCAAGCAAGAGGCCTTCTTTTTTTAAACTAAAGGAGTAAAGCCAGCTGGAAGAATCGACGTATAAACCTAAAATGCCTTTTCTGAAATAATTAAACTTTATATGCGCCAACTCTTTTTTTGTCAAGACCTTTTTTAACAAAGCCCGGGGGTCATCGTCACAAATGCCTGTTTTTTTTGTCTTCAGGCGCTGCATTACATTGAGAACCGTATCTTTTATCGCCTCCATTTAACTTAAGCGCATCGGCAATACAATGTAAATATACCCATTGCTACGTATCGCTCCGGGTTTTTCAGCGTCGGTTAACTCCAGTTCTATTGTCTCCTCTGCAAGATTTTTTAAAACATCCATTAAATAATTGGGATTAAAACCTATAGCCAGCTCCTTACCCTGGTATTCAACGGGTGCTTCTTCGCGGGATTCGCCCACATCCGGGGTTGACTTGGAAATTACCAATTTATTTTTAAAGACCTCTAATTTTATTGCCTGGTAATCGGGTGTTGAAAGCAACCCTGCCCTTCTGACAGCCAGTAAGAACTGGTCCCGGCCAATCTTCATCTTGTTATCCGAAACAGGCGGCACCACCTGTTGATAATCCGGGAATTCTCCCTCAATCAGGCGGGAGATAATGATAACGTTTCCCAAATCAAACAACACCTGGCTGTTTCCTAATATTAAAGACAACTCACCCTGCTCTTTAAGATTACGGTTTAATTCATGAATTGTCTTTATGGGCACGATAATAGAAATGTCTTTATCTATGTTTTGACTTAATTTTTTTTCTATAATTGCCAATCTCTTGCCATCAGTGGCAACAAGCGTCAGGTTTTCTTTATTAACCTTAAACAGAATGCCGTTTAGGATATAGCGCGTTTCATCAAAGGATGCGGCAAAGGAAGTCAGGCTTAACATCTGTTTTAAGGTCGCCTGTTCTAATTTTATTGCCTCTTTATCCTTAAACTCGGGTAGTTTTGGGAATTCCTCGCGGGACAGGCCCATAATTTTAAACTGGCAGGCCTGCGTTTCAATAATAACCAGGTTGTTTTTTTTGGTAGCTATACTTACGTTGTCGACGGGCAGTTCTTTGATAATATCGCTGAATCTTTTAGCCGGTATGGTAATTGCCCCGGGTTCCTGGATATCCACAGGTATTACACAACTTATCCCGACATCCAGATCTGTTGCGGTTAACCTTAAACTATCCTGTTGTGTCTCGATTAAAATATTAGAAAGTATGGGTAGGGCGGCTTTTGTGGTAATTACGTTTTGTACGATTTGTATACCGTTCAATAAAACATTTTTTTCAACCAGTAGTTTCATCTTCTCTCCTTTTATTAATATAATATTTATATATCATAGTAGCAATAGTAAGGTTTGGTTTCTGGGGAAATGTTTGTAACTTATATATTTTGAATATAAATAGGTCCAATATATCCTTTGGATAACCCTCGAGTTTATTGTTTAACGATGTGCATAACCCGTTCTATTTTTTCTCTTAGTATTTCGTTTTTATTGAAATCTTCCTTAATTTTGTTATATGAATGCAAAACCGTGGTGTGGTCTTTGCCGCCGAACAAATTCCCTATTTCAGGCAGAGACAATTCCGTTAACTCCCTTGCCAGATACATGGCTACCTGTCGGGGTAACACTATATTTTTGTTGCGGCGCCTGTGTTTAATATCCTGTAATGAGATGCCGAACTCCTCTGCCACGCAGCGTTGTATAAAATCTACGGTAATCAGTTTTTTAGATTCCTTTAAAAGGTCTTTTAAGACCGCTTTGGTTAACTCTAAAGTTATGGGTTTCTCCTCCAGCAGCGAATAAGCTATGGTACGAATCAGCGCTCCCTCTAATTCCCTGATGTTGGTTTTAATAAGTTGCGCAATAAAAAATATAACCTCATCAGGCACAGATACAGGCTCCCTTTCTATTTTCTTTTTTAATATAGCTACGCGTGTTTCTAAATCCGGGGGTTGAATATCCGTTGTCAGCCCCCAGCCAAAACGCGAGACCAGCCTTTCCTGTAAATTGGATATCTCTTTTGGCGGCCTATCCGATGAAAACACAATCTGTTTATGCGCGTCGTATAACGTGTTAAATGTGTGAAAGAATTCTTCCTGCGTGGATTCTTTACCCGCGATAAAGTGGATATCGTCTATAACCAAAACATCCATATTTCTATATTTCTGTCTGAAGCCGGATGTTGAACGGTGCTGTATAGCATCGATGAGCTCATTGGTAAACCGTTCCGAGGACATGTAGCATATCTTTAAATTCTGCGAAGCCTTGTTTTTGATGATGTGGCGGCAGATTGCCTGTATAAGATGGGTTTTGCCCAACCCCACCCCGCCATAGATGAACAAAGGATTGTAGGTTTTGGCAGGAGCCTCTGCTACTGCCAATGAATAAGCGTGCGCATGGCGATTAGACTGGCCCACCACAAAATTTTCAAATGTATAGCGGGGATTCAGGCTTAGAGGGTTCTGGTATTCCTGAGATTTAAGCGCAAAACCCTGGGATGGTAGTTTTTCAGGCGCCTCCTTGGTCAAAGAGGCGTTTTCTAGATACACCGCGATTTTTTGGTCGGGACTTGACAAGTTAAGCGCCTCTTGTATCAGGTGCTTGTAGTGTTGCTCCACCCAATTCCTGAAAAAGACGTCCGGTGCCTCAAGGCTTAAAGCGTCTTTATTCCTTTGCTTTGGTTTTAAAGGCAAGATCCAGGTCTCAAAAGTAGTTTCGCCCAGCCTGTCTTTCAGGTACCTTTGCGCCTGCTGCCAGGTTTTAAGCATGTCTGCCATAAAATAATTTTATTAACAGGTTATTCACACCTTGCATAAATCTGTGGAAAACAACATTGGCAACACTGCTTTTAGATTACCATAAAATTTCTAACGGGGCAAGGAAAAAGATAGACCGGATTATTATACAATAATTTTTTTGAGCGCCAAGCCCGTTAGGAATGTTTTTATGGAAGTAACAGTATAGCATAATTTCTAACCGGGTCAACAAAAAAAGAAGTGTTTATATTGACTTAATATATTTTTGTGTTATAATTGTTCGCTGTGAAAAAAAATCTAAAGACACCCACAAATATTGTAGGTAAACGTCGACACGGATTCCGCCGAAGAATGGCTACAAGCGCCGGCCGACGGGTCTTAGCGCGCCGACGTCAAAAGGGGCGAAAAAGAATCGCTGGTTAATGTTGCAGAGAATAGCTCTTAGGCTTATAAAGCTGTATCGGGAATACATAAGGATAATTTTACCCTCTTCCTGTCGTTTTATGCCCAGCTGCTCGGACTATGCACACCAGTCAATTTTAAAGTATGGATTTTTAAAGGGAATACTTAAAGCTGCCAAAAGACTATTGCTGTGTCATCCTTTTTCAGGTAAAGCCGGCTATGATCCTTTACCCCGTTAGAGACTATTAATAGGTATCCGTGAGACACGATGTCTCTAACGGGGTTTAGTATAATTTTATGGAAAAACGCTTAATTGTAGCTATAGCATTATCACTGTTGGTTTTGTTAACCTGGTCAGCGCTGGTTCCAAAACCACATCCCATTGATAATAAAGAGTTTACAACAAAGGGAATTGTTACTATCAGTACCCCTCCCCGGCAAATTGCCTCCTCGGCCATTGAACAAGAACCCAGCCCCGCCTCTCAATTTAAATATGCACAGCATAAATTTGAGGTCACTTTTATAGAGCCCTTGGCAGCGATTAAAGAGGTAACCTTTAAATTGCACCAGGATTATAAATTCCCTTTAAAATACGGATTTATGTTAGACGATAAATCCCTCTCTTTTAAAACAGGAAGTATCGCTTCTGATGCGGTCACCTTTGTATATAGCGACCAAAACAAAAAAATTATCAAAAAATACCTTTTTTCTAACTCCAATTATAGCATATGGTTAGAAATAACAATCCAAAATTTGTCCGGTGCGCCCATTACTTTTAATCCGCCTCTGGTTTTGGGAGTTTTAGATTTTTCTTCCCGCAATATTCAGTCGCGTTATCAGGATATGACTGTGGCAACAAACGAAAAGACCCAACATTTTAATGCCCGCAAAGATCTCGAGTTTAAAGAAGTGAAATTTTTAAGTTTGAGAGACAGGTATTTCTGTGCGATAGTTGAACCGGAATCGGATAGTTATGCTGGTTTTATAAAAAAGATTAATCCTCAAGAATCAGAAATCGGCTTAGCTTTTCAGGGGCTGGTAATTGCACCGGGTCAGCAGGTCAGGAAAAAATTTCATATCTATTTGGGACCACAAGAGTTAAGATTAATCAATAGTATTAAACCAGGGTGGTCAGCAGTAGTAAATTATGGCACATTTGATTTTATCTCACAGATTCTTTTACAATCGCTAGAGTTTTTTTACCGCTTTGTGCATAACTGGGGTTGGGCTATTGTAATCCTAAGTCTGGTTGTTTACCTTATCCTTTACCCGCTTACCTTAAAACAAATGCGCTCAATGAAAGAGATGCAGGTTTTGCAGCCCCATATTGAAGAAATACGCAAAGCTTATAAAGATGATGCGCAAAAACAGAATAAAGAAATAATGGAATTGTATCGTAAACATAAAGTTAATCCTTTGGGCGGATGCCTGCCTTTAATTTTACAAATGCCCATATTTTTTGCGCTTTATCAGGCCCTGATGCGCTCTGTTGCTTTAAAGGGAGCGAGTTTCTTATGGATAAAGGATTTATCAGAACCAGACCGTCTGTTTATTTTGCCAGTCTCTTTACCGGTATTAGGCAATGAATTTAATGTTTTACCTATTGTAATGACCATAGGAATGTTCATCCAGCAGAAAATATCCCTGGTCAGCACAAGCAGCGCTACTGCTGAGCAGCAGAGATTGATGATGATAATAATGCCGCTTATGTTCGGCCTTATTTTCTATCACATGCCCTCGGGCTTGGTTTTATATTGGTTTATAAACAGCGCGCTTATGCTATTATATCAATTTCGTATTAGTCGAACAAAATGACTTCCAAAACCAGTATTGAAGTAGAAGGTAAAACTGTTGAAGAGGCAATTAAGAAAGCGCTCAAAGAATTGAAATTGCCGCGCGACAGAGTAAAAATAGAGGTGCTTTCAGAGGAAGAAAAGGGTCTTTTTGGTATGCCTGGAGCCAAGCCAGCCAAAGTAAGAGTAAGCCTAATTAAAGATAAAGAAAATACTTGACAATTTAGTTAATTTTTGGATAATAAATTTAAGCACAAAAACCTATGTTCCGCGTGTTACATAGCGTAACTCTATAGATTTCAATGGGTAAAATTATCACTATTTGTAATCAAAAAGGCGGCACCGGGAAAACCACCTCAGCGATTAATCTATCCACATGCCTTGCATTAGCTGGCAAAAAAACCCTGCTCGTAGATTTGGATCCCCAGGCAAATACCACCAGTGGCATAGGTATAAATAAGCATAATGTTCAAAAAAGCACCTATCATGTTCTTTTAGAAGAATTAGAGATAAGAGAAATATTGCAGAACACAGCAGTTAATAATCTGCTTTTAGCGCCTTCTAATTTAGACCTTACCGGAGCAGAGGTTGAATTAGTGGGCGCATTGGGTAGAGAATATCGTTTAAAAAGAGCCCTAACAAAAGAGAAAGATAATTTTGATTTTATAGTTATTGATTCACCTCCATCATTAGGCCTATTAACCATAAATGGTTTATGTGCAGCAGATTCGGTAATGATAACCGTGCAATGCGAGTATTATGCCTTAGAAGGATTGACGCAACTATCTCATACCATTAAACTTGTGAAAGAAAATCTCAATCCCAACCTGACTATTGAAGGAGTGCTTCTGACCATGGCTGACTATCGCACCAATCTCACCAAAGAGGTTATCCAAGAAGCCCGGAAATATTTTAAAGATAAAGTTTATAAGACGGTTATTCCCAGAAATATCCGCTTAACTGAAGCGCCCAGTTTTGGCAAGCCCATAGCTTTATATGACAAAGATTCCATAGGCGCGCAGAAATACGAAGAATTGAGTAGAGAGATATTAGGGATCCCTGTTTCAACTGAAGCCATATCAGGAGGAGTGGTATAATGGAAAGAAAAGCATTAGGTAAAGGAATAAGCGCTTTAATTCCTGAAAGAGAAACAGAGCGCAAAAATGAGATTATTAATGTCCAAACTGACCAAATTAAGCCTAACCCTTTTCAGCCTCGGGAAGATTTTGATACCCAAAGTATTGAAGAATTAGCCCAATCCATTAAAGAAAAAGGTGTAATTCAGCCGCTTTTAGTAAGGCGTAAAGGCGATTATTATGAATTGATTGCCGGAGAAAGAAGGCTTCGGGCTGCTAGTTTGCTGAATCTAAAAGAAATACCCATTATTGTTAAAGATGTAGAGGACATAGATTCTTTAGAATTGGCACTAATAGAAAATATTCAGAGGCAGGGCCTTAACCCGATTGAAGAAGCGCATGCTTATCAGTATCTCATTGATAAATTTAAAGTTACGCAAGAAAAGATTAGTGAAGTTTTGGGCAAGGCAAGGGTCTCTATTACTAACACATTGCGATTATTGAAGTTACCTCAAGAGGTTCAAGGGGAGATAAAAAAGGGCCGCATTTCTTTTGCTCACGGAAGGGCTCTTTTAGAGATAGAGGATGCCAATCAACAGCGGCGCTTAGCGCAGGAAATTATCTCTAAGGGCTTGTCTGTAAGAGAGCTGGAGAATTTAATCAAAATGCATCGGCCAAGAGGCATTAAGCGCAGGATGGGCCAGGCAATACGAGAGCCTTATGTGGCAGTTTTGGAAGAGGAGCTGCAGCAGATTTTAGCCACTAAAGTCAGGATAAGCAAAAGAAAAAAACGCGGGCACATCTCTATTGAATTTTATTCCCAGGAAGACCTGGAGAGAATTGTGAATATGTTTAGGGGAGGTGCAAAGCCGTGAGCCAGGCAACTTTGATTCTCATAAAGCCCGACGGGCTTAAGAAATCTTTAACCGGCAATATCTTAACCCGGTTATCCGAGACAAAACTTGAAATCGTAGCGGCTAAGATGGTGCGCGTATCCAGGGCCTTGGCTGAGGAGCACTATAGGCATTTGAAAGACAAGCCTTTTTTCGGGGAATTGATAAAGTATATCCAAGGCGAATTGCACGAGCGGCGCAAGGTTATGGCGCTAGTATACTGGGGAAAGGACGCTATTAGAAAATGCAGAGAGCTTGCCGGCGCCACCAATCCCGAAGAGGCAGAATCGACTTCTATCCGAGGTTCTTATGGCAGGATTACCACTAGCGGTGTTTATGAAAATGTTATTCATGTATCCTCAAATGAAGAGGAAGCAGAAAGAGAGATAAAACTCTGGTTTAAGCCAGAGGAGATAATCGTGGATTTATATCCCACAAAAGAAGCTGTAGAAAAAGAACACAGAAGAAAAGCCTGGGCATAAATGGAGGCGCTATGATACAAAGCATGACTGGTTTTGGCAGCAAAGAGGCTGAGGTTGCTGCCTTCGGCAAGATTTCCGTTGAGCTGAGAAGCTCAAATCATAAATTTATGGAGGTCGTATTTCATCTGCCGGAGGGCTTCCTTTCTTTGGAAGATAAAATAAAAAAAGAAATTGAGGCGCAAATTAAAAGAGGGCGCATTACCTGCGCGATAAACATTATAGGCACAAAGGCCTCGAATGTCTCCATAAATAAAGCGCTGCTTAAAAACTATATCTCGATGCTAAGAAACATAAAGCAGCAATTTCAGATTAAAGATGAAATCAGTATCAACACATTGATAGGCCTGCCTAGGGTTTTGTCTTTAGGGGAAAACAGAATTCCTAAGCTAAGCTTATGGCCGCGCTTAAAGATACTGGTTAACAGGGCGCTGGATGGTCTGGTAAAGATGCGCCGGAAGGAAGGACAGGCTTTATTCGGATTTTTAAAAACCAGGGCAGAGGCGCTCAAGGCGAATCTTGCTATTATCAAAACAAGATTTAAAAAAGCCATTAGAGAGAAACTCGAACAGATAACCACAGAGGAAGAGCGCCTGAGTTTCTTAAAAGACACGGATATTACTGAAGAAATAGAGAGGCTGGCATTTCATATCCGCAATTTTCGAAATAAACTTTCCAAGAACGGCCCGATAGGCAAAGAGCTCGATTTCATTGCGCAGGAGATGCAGCGAGAGGCAAATACCTTAGCCGCTAAAACATTTGATACAACTATTTCTGCCAGGGTTGTTCAGATAAAGAGCCAGATTGAGAAAATCCGCGAGCAGGTACAGAATATAGAATAAGTGAACCCCGCACCTTCGCTATATTCAAATGCATTTTAAAATGTATAATGTTTATATGTTAAGTAGTCAAAAGAAGCATAGCTCAAAGATTCTGAATAACGGAGAAGGTGCGGGGTGAAGCTTAAACAGGGCAAAATTAAGGGGTTGATATTTGTTATTTCCGGGCCGTCGGGTTCAGGAAAAACCACGCTCCTTAAAGAGCTGCTTAAAGATAAGCAATTAAAGAAGAGGGTGACAAAATCCGTTTCTTTTACCACCCGGGCTAAAAGATCGGGTGAAAAAGACAAAAAAGATTATTTCTTTATTAGCCGGGCACGGTTTAAAGAGGAACTTAAAGCAAAAAAAATCCTTGAATGGACACGATATCTGGGTTATTATTACGCAACGCCCAAAGATTCCGTGGAAAGGCAGCTTAAAAAGGGCAGGCACGTTATCCTGTGTTTGGATTTAAAAGGCGCCTTCAAGATAAAGCGGCTTTATCCTAAAAATACGGTATTGATATTTATTATCCCGCCTTCATTAGAAACGCTTCGCAAGAGAATAGCTGCACGTTGTAATAAAACTAAGAAAGAAGAGATAAAAGAGCGGTTAAAACTCGCTAGGCTTGAACTCTTGGCTTCCTGTAGGTATGATTGCTGCCTGGTGAATAAAAATTTGCAGCAGGCAGCAAGGGAATTGAGGCAGGTTATATTAAGAGAAGCAGATATATTAACTTAAGTGAGGTAGCATATGGATTATTTTGCAAGGGAAAAGCTTCTGGATAAGAGTTGTGATTCTATTTATAAGTTGGTAATCTTGGCGTCAAAAAGGGCGCTGGAGATTGCCGAGGGCCAGCCAAAACTCGTGGCTGCAAATTCGTCTATTAAGCCCTCTACTGTAGCGCTGGTTGAAATTGCCGAAGGCAAAGTGCACTGCAAGAAGATAAAGCCGAAAGAATAATTAGGTGAGAAGAGAAAAAAATATTATTTTAGGGGTAACCGCCAGCATTGCGATATATAAGGCCTGCGATATTGTGCGCAAACTAAAGAGCGAGGCCTTTTCTGTTACTGTGGTTATGACAGCTGAAGCAGAAGAGCTGGTTAGACCAATTGTTTTCCAGAGCCTATCCGGGAACAGGGTTTATCGCGGGTTATTTTGCGAGCCAGATGCCTGGGAGATAGAACATGTTTCTCTAGCTGAGAAGGCAGATTTGGTATTGGTTGCTCCGGCAACTGCCAATGTTATCGGTAAAATCTCAAGCGGCATATGCGATGATTTATTAACCTGTGTGGTTTGCGCCACAAAGGTACCAGTTTTAATTGCCCCGGCGATGAATGAGAATATGTATAAGAATAAAATCGTGCAGGAAAACATTAAGAAATTACAATCTTTGGGCTATAGATTTATAGAGCCTAGAATTGGCAGGCTTGCCTGCGGCAAGATTGGCATCGGCTGTTTGGCAGAGGT
>Ga0315289_10014222_pt1 | contig 11127 bp, 17 predicted proteins | sample YL17G11_40_MG_FD_203452 | JGI IMG/M metagenome (GOLD analysis project Ga0315289, IMG submission 203452) | Sediment microbial communities from Yellowstone Lake, YNP, Wyoming, USA - YL17G11_40 | ecosystem: Environmental > Aquatic > Freshwater > Lake > Sediment | place: USA: Wyoming | collected...
AGAGCCCCCAGGATCCCATCATCTTGGCCAGTTGTGCGGCATTCGCTGTTGCGTCTCCCCCCATCAACTTGGCCGAGAGCGTCAGTCCTTTTGCCATGTCCTGAAGCGGCTGGCCCGTGGCTCCCAGACGCGAATTGAGCTCGGTGATGGCCCCAGAGACGGTGTCGGCGTCGGCGGGCACAGTCTTGAACACGGCCTTGAAATCGTCTTGTAGCCCGGCCAACACCTCGCCCGTGGCCCCGGTGCCCACGGCGATCTTGTCGTAGGCGTCATCCAACTGCATCCCGGCATTGAATGCTGCGACGCCGATGCCGGCCACAGCCGCCGCCGCGGCCACCGCGCCGCCGATGACAACCGCCTTGCCAATGTCGGCCACTTTATTGCCGATAGACGCCAGCGTCCCGCCGAGGCTACTCTCGACCTTCTTGCGGACCTCAGCCAGGTCGCCGTCCAACTTGTCCAGCGTCGCCCGGATCGGTATCTGTGCTTTTCCGAGTTCCTCGCCGCCGTCGGTCACTCTGCTCCTTCATGCGCTCGAACTCACGCTTTTTCTTGTCCAACTCCTCCGGCACCACTTCACTACGCACCGGGCGGATGAACCGCTTGAGCGGAGGCAGCCGCTTGACGCGACCCAACGCGGCCATGTGCCAGGCCAGCCAGGCGTTGGCCTCGCGCTCCTGCTCCCGTCGCCACTGCGCCCCGGCGAAAGCCAATGCCGTCTCTTTCGGGGTCATGGCCCAGAACGCATCGACCGAGATCCCGTACTTGAGTGCGTCGGCTAGGAAACGCTCCCAGTCCCAAGCGGGGGGCTTTCATCCGCTGCCTTGCCTCCCTCATAGGCCATCACCGCGCTGACCGCCTCCATCACCCTAGCCGTCACCGTGCCGAATCCGCAGGCGTCCATCACCGCCCACGCATCGCGGATAGAGTATGCTGGCCCACCCGTGCGCGTCTCACGCCGGGCGTGCTCCATGCCCACGAGTAATATCTGTACCACATCGGACATGGAGATCTCGTTATTCTGGACTCCGCGCATGAGTTGAAGCACCGTTTTGCCAGTGAGCCGCTCAGCATCGGCCAGCGCACGATTGGTGAACAGGATCGGGCGCTGCTCGCCGTCAACGACTAGGTAGGCTTCCCCGCGTGCGCCCGCGCTCACGTTCCGATCGGCGTCCACTCGCCGTCGATGGTCAGGGAGATGGAGCAGGTAGACACGTCGTTATCAGGCGCGTCCATGCTGATATCGGTCACCAGGGCCGTGGCCTGTTCTACGTCCACGCCCTCTTCCTGGCGCACGACCAGGATGAAGGTGCCGTTGCGGTTGGCCGCCACCAGCGCCTGATACGTCGCCTCGCTGGGAACATAGAGGCCGTCCATCGAGATCGTGCTGCCGTACCGTCCGGCCAGCACGCGCTTGGAACGGCTGTCCTTGGACGAGGCATCGATCTCGTCGGTGGTCTCGTCGAAGGTCGCCCCGCGCTGCCCGGTCGCGGCTTCCCAGACGGGGGACCCTGGGGAACCAGTGTTGACAAAGAGAAGTATATCTACTCCGTTTATTGCCACTTCTATGCTCCTATTTACACTACTATGCGGTCTAGGCCAGCGGCAATCGCCTGCCCTACGTCCGCGCGGATCTCCCGTTCGGTCAGTCTCAGCACCCGATATCCATTTCTCCAGAACCAAGAGTCCCGCATCCGGTCTCTCTTTTTCATGTTCGGGAGCGAATGCCAGTAGTCGCCATCGCACTCAATATCCAGATTTAGGGAGGCGACGAAAATATCACAGATGAACGGGCCAATAACCTTCTGTTGCTCGAACTCAATGCCCCGCGCTCTCAAGGTCTCGGCGGCGGATATCTCTATCGAGGTAGGCCCATGAATGTTGGCAAGTGCGGCTAGGCCCTTTTCTCGGTACTCTGGGTTACGCCAGCATCTCTTGGACGATTCAGATACCACCTCTCTGTGAGCAGGGTCTTCCCACAGCCGCTTACTGGCCTCTCCTATAAGTCGCCTGGTCTCAGCCGACTGATGCTGCCCATTCTTCCATCCGCGCTTTTCCTTTGGGATCTCCTTTCCCTTCGTGGGACTGGGCCGACCGGTATTGGCTTTGCGCAAGGCGGCCTTGTGCGATTCAGAGATGGGACCAGTCCGGGGCAACCTTCTGCCCTCTTCAAAGGCCCTTACGAGACCCTCCGCTATGTGTTGCCTGTGTTCTTCAGTGAGCGGTACGCCCGGCTTCCTCCCCGGCTTGGCTTTGGTGGTATCCCCATGCAGCTTCCACCGCTTGTAGTGCATAGAGCACATGCCACGCCCTCTAGCTGGCCTTTTGCATCCTTCGACAGAACACAGGGCCGCCACTTCTAAGCCTCCATCATGATCAACTTTACCGTCACGATTCGCCCGTAGGCGTCCTGCTCGTTGCTCGCGATCGGCCCCGAGCATTCGGCCACCAATACGCCATATCCAGCCACCGTCAGGATGTGGCGATGCAACAGCCCCCGCACTCGCTCAGCGATCTGCTCTACCGGCATCGAGTCGCCATCCGCTGTCGCGTAGCAGCGCACGTCGCGCCAGATGCGCCGGCCCCTGTCCAGCTTGGTATCGAAGGATGTATCGGTCACGTCCCCGGCGCTGACCAGATAGGGCAGCACCGCGTCACCCGGCACCGGGTCGATGGTGAAGATTGCCGGCGCGCCCTCGTAAGAGGCCAGCATCGCTACCAGCACCAGGTCACCTGACAGGTAGTCATAGATCCCCTGCGTGAGTGCGTTCATCCCTTCCCTACAAAGCGCCGCATGATCTCAGCAGCGTTTCCGAATACTGCCGGGCGCAGGAACGGCTGCGCGGCCATCTTGCGCGTGCCCAACTCCTGGAACCAGGCCCAGAATGCCTTGCGGCCCACGCCGACGATGGCCTCTACCGCCTCCCCGTGCGCCTCGACCTTGTAGGTTACCGACGCCCGCAGGGTGCCCCGGTAGACCGGCGCATTCGCCGAGGCGCGCTCCGCGCAGAACTGGCCGACGCGATCCATGCCATCGAGGACCTTGGCAGAGATACCCTGCTTGAACTTGTCGGCGTTCCAGGTGATCTTGACCCCGCTCACGATCCGACCTCCTTGACGGGCTTCTGGATTTCGAGGCAGTCAATCTCTAGATGATGGTCGGCCCGGCTGGGCTCGCGCACGCCCTGTACCTTGACCGTCACCTCATCGCCCTCCACGGTGTCCTCGCGTTGGATGTCCGTCCCGGCCACGACGTACAGCACGTGCGAGATCGCGCGCTCCAATTGGTCGGCCACGTCGCGCTCAGAGCCGCCCGCCGGGCGCAACCGCCCGCGGATCGTGCCCAGGGGCGTGTAGGCAATCGCCCACCCGCCCTGGCCGTTGGGGAGGCGCACAGGACGCGAGACCAGAAAATCATTGTTCAGCAGGCCAGTGAAGATGCTCACAGTCTGTATTTGTCCAGTTGCAGCTTTTCGCTCTTCAGCAACAGCGGGGCGGCACTCGCTCCGAGCACGCCCTCGCCCGCGCCTTCGCCTCCAAACGAGACCGAGTAGTCGCCCAGACTCAGGGCCGTCACGCCGGAAATGCCGCTCATCTCCTCAGCGCGCAGCCCAGCCTGGTAGGCCCGGCTCGCGGCGCGGGTGGCGATGGATATGATGTCATCCGGGATAACGGCGAAACCGTGCGAGTAGGTGATCTCGATGATCTGAATGCCCACCGTCCAGGTGGTGTCAATCCGATGCAGGATACCGTGCTGGCCCAGTTTGTAGTCATCGTCGACCACCAGCAGGTCGCCGTCTTCGATGACCGATGTAAGCGCCGTCACCGGCAGCTCGGGCAGAAACAGCCGCGTGCCCCCGGCGCAGTCCAGGATGATCGTCTCCCCGGCCACAGCCTCAAGCACCTGGTGGCAGTAGTTCTGGATAGCCGCCGTGGCCTCGCCAATGGCCCGGTTGGCTGCGTCCACCTTCGCCGCCGGGATAGGGATTTGTAGGAAGTGCTCGATGTCCGTCACTGTGCAGAACATGCTCAGCCGCCTTTATTCGGCGCTTGCTTGCGCATCTTGTTCGCCACTGGCTCAGCCATCTTCGGCGGAGCCGGTATCAGCGCCAGTCGCACGGCCTCATCCTCGTGCATCTGCTGCCAGACGCCGGGCGCGGTTTGGATGCGGATCATCTTCCCCGTGCGCAGTTCCATCGGGATGTCGCTCAGGATCATCGTCTCGATATAGCCGTCGGTCGTTTTCATCGTGCAGCACTCCGTTCTCGCATCCGCGCGAAACGCTCTTTCGTTTTCTCTTCCTGGCCCTCTGGACAGGACACGAACACGTTCGGCCCGATCTGCACCCGCACCATGACCTGCTGGTGGCTCATGGCCCTGGAACGCGCCGTGCGCGCATCCTGCTCGGCGCGCTTCTGTAGGTCAGCCAGCCAGGATCGCGGCAGGGCGCAGAACAGCGGCTTGACCAGGTAGAGCGCCCGCAGGAAGGCCAGGCGCTCGTCGCTGCCGGTTCCATTTCCGTCGCCGCATTCGGCGCGCCAGGTCTCCAGGAAGCGCACGCCGTCGGGAGTGTTGCGTACGAATAGCAACTCGTGTGCGTACAGCAGCACTCGCAGGTCCCGGATCACCGCCTCAGTGCGCTCGCGGTCGTGGGGGCCCCCCTGGTCTTTGGCCAGGACCCCGTAGCGCCACAAGGGCGCGGCCACGTCCCAGCGCTCCAGAAAGTGCATCCCGGCGGGGATCAGGTCCCATGGAATGATGATGCCGGGTGCGGCGAATAGGGTGCGGCCATAGGGCAAATCCCATGAGTCGGTGACGGTCAGCGTCAGCCCGGCCTTCTTCGCGCGCATGTTTACCGTACCGTCAGGCGCTCGCAATACCAGGCCCATCCTCGCTTCCCCGGTGTATCCCATATGGCCATCCGTCATTTGCACACCTGCATCAGGGCCGTGATCGCGGTCTTATGTCTGCTGAGTTCTGGCCGCCGCAGAAATCGCCATTTTCTCTCTGTGTAGAAGTCATATTCCCGCCCGTAGTCGCTGTCGGGGTCGAATATGTCCAGCGTTCCCAGACTGAACCGCCAATAATGCGCAGGGTCTCGGTAGGCGAGATCACTTTCCCACCAGGGGATCCTTACGTCGAGCGTGCCGCCGGTTCGCAGCAATCGCCAGCACTCATCTACGGATTCGATGAGGGTGATTCGCAAATGCTCGAGTACAGACTGGGCCACGATATGGTCAAATACCTCGTTTTCCCAAGGCCACGGCAGCACGTTCAGGTCGTGTGCGACATCTATCCCTGGACGGTGCCGCCGGATGTCGTGGTTGACAGCGCCCGGCAGGATCGCTTTCCCACAGCCCAGATTCAGCGTATCTGGCATTGGCGATATTCCTCCGGCGGCTCCAGGGTGAGCAGGTCCACTGGCTCAATCATGAGGCGCTTCCAGTTCTTCCCTGGCCTCCGTAGCGAGTCTGGACAGTAATGCCAGGTATACACGTTCTTCAAATACCCAACCCTCCCGGCGATGGCATGGACATATTTCGCCTGCGTCTTGTTCGGCGATTCACGAGACTTGCGATCAGTGAATAGCCCCGCCGTTTTATCGATCAGTGCCCGGCGCATCGCCAGGTAGTGGCCGCTCACATATTGCGAGTAGATGACCTCTCCATCATCGGCATAGGGGTGACGTGAGCCAGTCTTGTTGTCGCCAGGGTTATTCAACCCGAGCATCATCAGCCTCGGACGGGTCGCCATCGCCTCAAGTAGCCGGCTCAGCCAGTCCGGATCGAGTAGCGGGCAGAGTGCATCATCGTCCGTACAGATCACCGGGTCGGATTTGGATACCTTAGCCACGTCGATCAGGTTCTGGTGCATACCGCCCCGCTTTTCGCGCCTGTAAAGATTCAGCCCCAACGATTTGATGTAATCAGCGGTGCCATCGGTGCTTGCATCGTCAATCACGCTCAGGCGATAAGGCGTCGTTGTGCGCTCCTGGATACACGCGATGGTGCGCCGGAGCATATCCAGCCGATTGTGGGTGCCAATCACAATGTCAGTAGCCACCCACAGCCCCCCTCGTTACTCATACTACCTCCAGCGTGTCCGCGTTGATCGGTTCTGGTCCCCACCAACTCAGGTCCTGGCTGGTCCGCTCCGAATGTGCGCCGATGTGCTGGCAGTAGACATCCGTTAGGAAGCCCACGGCATAACCCTTCGACATGGCGGCAGCGCTCCAAGCCCAGTGCAACTTCCGGCTGTCAGGGTGGACCTTGAACTTCCCCAACGAGCCGCCAACGGGTGGGATGACGATACTGCGCATGAGGTCGCGCCGGATGAACATCAGTTGCCCCCCGACTCGATCTGTGATCACTATCGGTCTGGCCAGATGGGCCGACGACGATGCTGTGCTCGGGCAGTGCAAGGTCAGCAGCCCTTGCTTGGGATACCGCGCCATTGCCGCCAGTCCCCGGCTCAGCCAGTCCGGATCGAGCTTGGGGCAGAGAACATCATCGTCAGTCCAGACCATCACATCCGATTGCGCCAGCCACGGGGCGAGGTTCCAGTTAGCCCCCATGTGCTCGCTCTTGGATCGCAGTACCAGGCCCGCCAGTTTCCCCTCCAGATACAAGCCCCGCAGATAATCGCCGTTGCCATCGGTCGAGGCGTCGTCTATGACGTGCAAGCGATAGGGCGATGTCGTGCGCTCGAATAGGTACTCCAGTGTGCGCTTCAGCAAGGGCAGGCGGTTCTTCGTGCAGACTACGATGTCGGTGATCAAGGCCGCCGCCTTTCCTCGTGTAGTTTGACCATCCGCCACGCTTCCGGGCTGTCAATGCGCCCCGGCACCATGCCGTCCCAACGGCGCGCGTCGCCGGGATAGTGCCGTAGCCCCGCCGTAGTGATGTTCCGGCTGTACTTGTCGAAGGTATTCCATTCATTGCCGAGCAGCCATATCTTCAGCGGGTCGGTGTACATCGCCCGCACCAGCGCCCCCTGATCGCGTTGGGCATGTACTTCCCACTCGATCTGCCAGCGCACAAAGAACTTGCGAATGCGCTCATTGCGCCCGAAGGCCCACACGCCGCCGTTCCACTGCATCGTGTGCAGCGTCCTGACCTGCTGCTGGATACCGGCGAGCTCGCGCTTGTTGTTTCTGCGCTCGAAGGCGTGCATGGTATCCAGCAAATGCGGGTCCTTGGTGATCACGAACTCCCAGCCATCCTCGATCCACTGGAAGAACTGGTAGATGGGCGCTACGACTTCGGTGTCGGCATCGAGGTAGAGCACAGCGCCCCACTCAGCGGGCGACAACTCGTAGGCTTTCAACTTTGCCCGCCGCCCGCCGATGTCGGAATCCGGCTGAATGACCAGGTGATCTTCCGGCCCGATCTTCTTTGCCGCGCACAACGCGATAGGGATGTCGGGCATGTACTTCTTCGCCGAGGTCATCAACCTGACGGCGCATTTCCTCGATGGCTCACCGAAAGCGACGCAGTAGATACCCCTCACTTCACCTGACCCTCTATGGCCGTGAAATCGCTGGGTGGATTGCTGAGATCAAGGCGCGGACCGGGCATATGGGACCGACAGCCTTGCAGCTTGTCCGTCTTGCTCGATGTGTTGGCCGGCTTGCCTGGTTGGCTCTTTGCGCTCGCCTCCTTTTTCTCAAAGGCATCCATCACAGCCTCGAACGTGGTGCCGGCTTTGGGAGCAATGGTCACCACCTCGCCCCCCGTCAACCCGGCCAGGGCGTTGACCGTGACCTCATCCACATCCGCGATGAGTTCCATATAGACCAGCACTGGCTCGTTCATATGAATGTCGATGACTACCCTGTGGGCGTTGTCAGGCACCCACGGCAAGAGCTTGGCAAGATCGTCTGAGAACATGAAATGATGCTTGACGATCATCCTCTTCCTCCTTCCAACATCTGCGCCACGGCTTTGGCATTGTCCCGGCACCACGCCTCCACTGAATACGGCGCGATCACTCCGCGCAACCGCTGGCGGTCTACCGGCTCATCCGGGAACGCCGCCTGTTCTACTGCGTGTATCAGCGCCTTGAGATCCCCCCTGGGATAGCGGTAAACTCCCGTACAATCGCTCAGTTCGTCGAGAATGCCCACGTTCCGGGGGATAACCACGCGCAAGCCGCAAGCCAGGGCCTCTAGCGGCGGCATGGGGATGCCCTCTACGCGAGATGGAACTACCAGCACGTCCAACGCCTGATAGAAAAGGGGCATCTGCGCCCACGGCAGGCGCTGTGTCGGAACGGGCCACCCGCGCCCGCAAGCGCGCCAGTCCACGCGCGCGGCGATGGGGGCTTTCAGTAGTCCATGCACCAGATCCTCGCCCTTGCGATGGTTGCCATAGGTGTAGCCACTGAAACCCAGCACCGGGCGCCGGCCATTGATTCGCTGCGAGATGGTGAACCGTTTCGTCTCCAGCGGAGCGGCACACTGCATTGTCAGCCCATGCGCGGCCAGCGCCCCGGCGTACAGTTGGCAAGTGGCGATGCGCAGATTCACCTTCCCTGCCATCTCATCCCAACACCGGGCCTTGTCGCCGCCGTCCTCCTCACGGTGGGTGAAGTAGGCCGCCACGGGAACCTTGAACCACACGTTACGGAAGCGTTCGCCCTCGAAATAGGCCAGCAGGTACACGGCTTGCGCTTTCTCGTTAGGCCCCGAGCTCACGGACCAGCCCAGACCATCACGGAGGTACCGCGCCATGCGCGGCAGGATACGATCCTGCATGATGTTCTGGCAGATCACGTGAACTCGGGGCAACTTCAGTCTCCTTTCGGCTTACGCCAGATCGACCAGCCATACGGCCTGGGGTCGGATGATCCCGAAGGCCGCGCGCATCTCCGCCAGGATGGCGATGATGTTGCGGACGAAGAAGTCAGCATGGCTGTCACTCACCTGGATGCTCGCCCGCTCACGATCCCAGACGATCACTTTGCGCCAGTCAGCCAGGATCGCCCGGCCAGCGGCCCAGCCGGCGCATTGCACCACCGGGTAGCCCCACAGGCGGGGGATCACATTGCCGAAAGGCCCACCGCCGTAGTACCCGTTCACCAGGTCTTGAGCGGTCTCGATGGCTTCCCAGTCGGTGGGGTTGAATACCCAGGCCGTGGGAGTAGCCAAGCCGAAAACCTGGATGTTGGTCACCGCACGCCGACATGTTGCCAGGGCCGTGGTGCCGAGGAAACCCTGTCCCAGCACGCCGGGGTAGTTGGCGATCCCCAGGAAGTTCTCGCCCACACCGTCGCCGGCGAGAACCTGGTCCTCCAGTTTCTCAGCCAGGTCATCGCGCAGCTCGTTGTCGATGATCCCGCGAATCTGCGCGGCATCGGATAGGGCGCGCTTCGTCGCCGCAACCCACACAGCAATGGTCTTCACCGCTTCCCAGACTTTCTCGAAGTACGTCGCGCCCTGGGGTTTGAGGCCCTCGATCTCGCCCGTGGCCCCCGTATACACCTTGATGTTGGCTTCCGAGGTCGGCGCGGCCTCGGTGACCTGCTTGGTCTGGCGCACGAACTCCACGATGTCGCTCGTGGTGGGCCGGCGGTTGACCAGATCCATCACCGTCAAGGGCCTACGTCCCAGCGGCTCATAGATCCCGGTATAGTCGGGGTTCACGAACGCGCCGGCGCTGGTGTCATCCAACCCGGTGATCAGATCCTTGAACTCCACCGGCGGGGACATGAGACCCCTCGCGCCGTCGGGGATCTGCCCCGAGGGGGCGATGGTCTTCATCCAACTCTTGAACTCGTTCGACTCCACGAACCGCTCGCCCAATGTCTTGCCCTTGCCGGGTCGGCCTGCGGCCTGCTTCGCAGCAGGCGCATCATTCAGGCTGACGCCCGCGCCCAGGTCGAGGATCTGCTTCTTGAGATCCGCATCGCCCTCGGCGAGTTTGATCGCGGCCTTGAGCTTGCCGGCCTCGGTCAGATAGCCGGTCACCTTCTGGCGCTCATCGGCATTGAAGTCGCGCTTCTCTTGATCGACCTTGTCGCAGATGTCTCGCGCTGCCTTCAGCGCGACCATCAACTGTTCTTTGAGATTCATCGTGCTCCTATTCGTTTTCCATAAGATCGAGTGCCACACGCGCCGCGAGGGTGCTTGATCGAGGCTCCTTGTCCGTAGCCTTTCGGCTCTTGTCCGTGGCCCCGTCGTCGCCGTCATCGGCGCTATCGCTATCTGCTGTCTCCAGCAGTCCAGCGTCCTTCAAAACCTCAGTGAGCGTGTTGTATGCCGCAAGGATGCGCTCAGCGTTGCGTCGCGCCAGCACGCGGCCGGCCTTCAGGCCTTTGCCCGTCGCTGCCTCAAACGTTGCCCCATCATGGGAGTCGCAATGGCCGCGGGCCTGCGCCTCGGTCCACGTATCGGATGGGTAACGATATGCCTGCTCGGTCATGGATGTTTCGCTCTTGAGGCGGCCCATGATGACCGAGTAGCGCTTGCCCTCGTGTTCGCGCTCAGTGCGCCGGAAAGTGTCGGCCTGGAAATCGCCCGGCTGTCGTAGCCGGCAGGCATGTTCATTCGGATAGGGCTTGATCTCGCTCTTGATGTCCGCCGTGCGGGTATCCACGCCCGCGCCCTGCATCACCGGCGCAACTTCGATCACGTGCATCTTGCGCAGGAAGCGCACATCCTGTCCGTCGAATTGTCCGGGGATAGAGTCGTTGATCTGGAAGCCGTAACTCCACTCCTGCAGATCGCCCATGCCCTTGACCACGTTGTAGTGCTCTTTGCCGGTCTCGGTCTCCAGCAGGAACTGGCCGTCTACCCAGGCTTCCTTGCCGTCGGAGTGGATCGTCCCACGGCCCACGGGCAGTTGATCCCATTTATGGCCCCAGGCTGAGATGCGCACCGGCTGGCCTTCCTCGAACGCGCCGGGCAAGGTCACGTCGCCGTCAGCGTCTTTGATGTTCAGTGTCGCAAAGATGGCCCTGAACTCGCCGGGCTGCCCGTTCTGTTTGAAATCCGTTCGCCCACGGAAGAACTTTCTGTCCATTATTCCCTCCCGAATGTCACCGAACACTTGCAGTTCGCATTATTCTCAGCCCCGCCGGCAGGATCGCCGGGCCAGAGTTGGCCGTTGCTGAACCGTTCGTCCAGGG
>Ga0315289_10014226_pt1 | contig 11126 bp, 14 predicted proteins | sample YL17G11_40_MG_FD_203452 | JGI IMG/M metagenome (GOLD analysis project Ga0315289, IMG submission 203452) | Sediment microbial communities from Yellowstone Lake, YNP, Wyoming, USA - YL17G11_40 | ecosystem: Environmental > Aquatic > Freshwater > Lake > Sediment | place: USA: Wyoming | collected...
CTTGCTCTTTATTTTATGAATACAGCAGAAGAGATTCCCGATTCACGCCAAATGTATGCTTTCAATTTCAAATAAATAGGGCCCTACCTCTTTAATAAATTTTTGGCTTTGGTGAACCGCGTTGTGCATTAACTGGTGATATATACAAAAAAACTGCCGTTATGGCAGTTATAATCGCAATCAAAAACCTGTTGGGATTCATATTTTCGTCCTTGTCCTTGTGGATATTATACTACTGAAAACAATAATTACAGAGTTAAAGAGGTAATAAGATCGGAAAGGTTTATTCCTTTGAGCCCGAGTTACCTTTCTTCGAACATTATAGAGGATAGAGGAGTGGATAGAGGAGTGGATTTCCATATACAATCAGCTTCATAACTTTATTCCTCTACAAATAATTCTGGACTAGCTTTGTTGAAGAACTGATAGGTTAATCCCAAATACTGAAATATGAGCTGCAGATTTTTATGGTTTATTTTTAGTTGGTTGACCGCTAGGAGGAGGAAAAGGAGTAGTCATAGGAATCGATTCAGTTCCTCCAGGATTGAAAGGAGAGGTTGTTGAGTATGTAGATGAGATCGAAGGAGAAGCTCCACTTGTTTGTGTCGATGAGAATAGCGGACTGACTGGAACTTGAGTTCTTTTTCCAGTATTAATTGTTGAGGAGTGCAATGGAGGAAGTCCAGAGAATAACCTTATAGAATCATTCGAATAGACTCTGCTTACATCATTTAGCCGAGCCTGCATATTTGACTTTGTTGTGGAAGCTGAAGTTGCTGTTCCGTCAACGATCGGTCGGACAAGTTTCCAATACGAATCCTCAAACTCCTTGGAAAATACGTTGTAATCGATGTAAATCTCTTGTCGAGATAAATCAAGTGACATTTGTCTGTTTGTATTTTTTTCTACGAAAATACCCGGTTTGGCAACAAATGTATGAGCTATGCCATTGCGTATTAACTGACGAAAAAGTCTTCCTAATCCAGTATAAGCTGGATTTTGCTTAGAAAAATAATGATCCCAATAATTGAGAAAATAATCGTTACTTTTGTTCTTGGGATCAAAAGGAGAAATATTAGGCATAAGCAAATTCCCAAGGAGTTCCATACCTGCTAGTGTGGTAGCTACAATCGGATAACCTGCAGCTCCATCATTTTGACCTTGAGGGAGTGTAATTTTAGCCATGTTTTCAAGGTCATGAAACAAGTACCCTTCAACAAATCGTTTGAGAAAATCATCTATAGTCATTAACCATAATTATAGAGGAACTGATCTAGACTCTCAAATATTGAACGATAATATTAAACAATATTTATTTAATTAGTTATTCATACCTATCGAGTTTTATTTCTTAATGCTTGCTCGATATTTTCTTTCTAAAAAGATCTCCAAATCATCAATATTAGTGATTTTTTCTATAGCTACAAGATTAATAACTGAGACAATGAGTTTATGAGCCCACCATTCAAAAGAGTTTAACTCCTTTTTATCAACGGTTCTCTGTGCATCATGTACGATATTGCTTCTGATACTGTACCACTTGCGTATGTTCCAATATGCAGAACATATACCAGGAAGATTTAACTTTTTAACCTTGGTTATGTATTCTTTGTGAGTGTGGGTATCAAGAATTGGGCATAAACACTTCAAATCATTATGGATAAATAGATGGGATAATAGTGTCGAAAATCTAGAAAGTCTAAAACTTTTTTTATCTTTACCGGACGTGAATAATACCTCCAATGATATAGCGATTTTTACAAAACGGTTTATAGGACTAAAATCCATCACAGCATCGTACAACCAGACTATTGATGAAAGTATTCGTTGCTCAATATCATTCTTTATTTGTTTTTTTAACAGTGAATTGAAATAACAGTATATTGGATTAGTAGTAAACTTATTGATTTCTCTATTTGCAAATGTCCAATTTCCTAATATACCTTTCCAATGAAGACTATAAGAAGATCTTTCATTACCTTGTAGGGCAATAATAAAGTTCAGTGAACGATTAAGCTCATTTTTAAGACCAAACTTTTGGTTTTCAATAGAACTTATGCCAGCGATTTGCTTTTGTAGTAGGTATAACACGGCAATCACGTCTTTAATTTGTTCGTAAATAGAAGTTAGGTCTTTCGGAATTAAGTTATCCCCCTTACTGATCTTACTTATAATTCCAATGAAGGCGTATTTACCAAGATGTAATTTAAGATCTTTTTCTTGCCAATCAATAATTTTAATTTTCTCTCCTTGGGTATTTTTTGTTTTTTCAGTAATTATACTTAATCTATTTATTATTGATTGAACATGACTAGAAGGATAAATTGAAGCGTTTCCAAGTTCAATTCTGCTTTCCACTTCAAGATTTTCTATGGGAATATATAATTCCTCATTTTCCATATTGGTTTTTATTGTTTATAGCACTCTTACTTGATAGTTTACCTAAACTCTCCAAACTTAGAAAAACAAAGGGGAGAATTCTCTTTTAGATTCATTTTAGTAACTTGTGAACTGCCGTTTTGTTCTTTCAAACTCAATTATAGAAGAATTGGTGGAGATACTCAAAGAATGGAGAATTGTGTTTATAGAATACCCTTTAAACCTAAATTACGCCATATAAACCTTCGTTCTCAATTGTATCCCTCTTGCGGGGATTGAACGAAATCCGTACCTATTTCTTAACCTCATATAAGCCTCATTTTATTCCATACTTAGATTAAGATTCCGGAGCAAATCCTATCTCACAAGGGTTGACATTGTTTACCAATTGAGGCTATATCTTAGTTAGTTCGAGTCCTACCGGGGGAGCCAATCCTGGGATTTGTTGGCTAAGAGGATGGCATCGAATGGTTTTTTCAACGTAAAATCAATGTTTTTCCCTCTTAGTTGGCAGTTCTGAAGTAGAAACTGTAAAAGTTGTCTTTTTTGTTCCCTTTCAGAACTTTCGAATAATTGGGCTGCTTTATTTGCCAGTTCAAGTATCCTGCTAGCCACAATATAGAAGCTTTTGTCTGCTTTACTGTGTAATTTTCGCTGTTCGAGTATATCTTCCTGTTTATCCTTAATCTCTTGCACCTTTTTGTCATACATTTCAATAGTAATCTGCCAACCTTCCTTGTGGGGTGGGTTAGCCGAAAGCCTGGTTTATTAAGCAAGGTAAATATTCCTATAGAACCTAAGTACAATTCTTCGTTTAAGACACATAAAGCGAAGGCTACTAAGCCATTGTTGGGTTTTACTGGTATAATCTGCACCTCACTAATTACTTTTTCCATGGTTATCTTTAATTTGTTGCTCAATTTTTAATAACAGCTCAAAAAAGCCAATTAAGTTAAGGCCTCTATCAAAAGCTTCCTCATCGGATAATTCCTGCTGGTAAAGAGGTTGAAATGCTTCTTTGATTTTTGGTATTTCGTTTGTGTTGTCCATTTTGGCCAATAAAAAAGACCTAGTCCTAGAGCTGTAATTTCTTACTCTAAGAACTAGGCCTGTTGGCCAAAGTTCAGTTGGAATTTCTTAATCGACTATTTCCAAGACTGCAATACTTCGTTAATTATTTCTTCTAACTTATCTTTTTCGATTACTTTCTCATTTAATTGCCAGCGAATTCCCTGTTCATCATCTTTACCCATAGGTAGTATCAATGGTTCGTTATTAACCTTAATTCTTGAGACTGCCGAAATTGTACCGCCAACCGATTGGTCTGTGGAACCTGTAGGGTTGCTTACTTGAGAGTAGAGGACGTCTTGTATTGCAGATGTGGTTGCTAACGAATTAGACGACTTAGCAATAACGTTCAAGGCTGTCAATTGCCCTTTAGTGGCTCGTCTTAATTTACTTTCAATATCTGGATTTCGCATATTGATATGAATATAACTTAACCAAATGACTTTGTCAAGTACTCGTAGATTATTGACTTCATTGACTTCAACGGATTTCTATGATATTCTAAGTCTTGTAACGAAAGAAGTAAAAATAAATGGATAAAATATCTATTATTCAGTTCATCCTCGGCCAGGTAACTTTGAACAATCTAATAAGCATCGCGGGAATTGTCTTATTTGGATGGTTTGTTTACGGAATTTATAAACTAAGGCAAAAAGAGAAAGAAATATTTGAAGTAAAAAGTCAACTGGACGATATCGAAAACTCTGAGGTTTCAAAGCGAACTTTAAGGTCAGGAATGGTAAACCAATCGGCCTTTGAAAGAATGACCGAAAAAAGAAGGAAACCCTTAGGGGCTAAACTAGAAACCTTAAAGATGGAACGGCAGTTCTTACTAGATAAAATTCCCTTATTAGGGTTATTTAAGAAATAGAATTTATGAAAAAATTCCGATTTGTTATTGGTTCAAACATGCTTGAGATTGAGGATTTAGGGAATCAGGCAATCAATGACGCCTTTGAAGCATTTTATAATAATTATCTTGTTAATCATCAATTGAACTGGCCTAATTTATGGGCTTTAAAAGATAACTTCTTTGATGAAGTTGAGACAAAACAGATACCTTTTACCAACCCGGAATACCTTGATTGTAAAGCTCGCTACCATGATGGATTTTTTAATAACTTTACAATAGCTTGGCAAAATGAATTAGGCAAAGGAAATTATAGAAACGCAATACTCATTTGGGAAAAGGCAATTAGCTTTGCGAAAGACTGGGAAGCTAAAAAGAGACTGCATATACACAAAGGAACTCCATTATACTTTCAAGGCGTAACTTGTCTTGAAAATGACGAAATTGAGATTGGTTTTGCGTTGATGCATGAGGCATATTTGGAGGATTACTTCAAAAACGGTAACAATGATAACTTTACTTCCCCTAGTAAATCTTTTGTGGAATTCAAAGTCGACGACAATACAGCCTTCTATCGTGCCAAACTTGAGGAAATAAAACAATTCTTCGAAACCGAGTTTTTATCCAATGCGGGTCTATCTTTTGAGAACTTCCGGACACGCTTTTCAGAAAATGCCAATATTGAAATTTTGATTAAATACCAATTTTTATTGAATGTCTTCCGGATTTGGAAAGCCTATAAACATTTTGGTGGTTTTAATATAACAAACCCAATGGTTGGGCTTTTGTATATGGAAGCGATTTTCAGTTTATGTAGACTTATTGAGCCTATTTACAAGGTTGTTAAAGACCCTAATCCACGTTCCAACAAAGATGTGTATGCAAAATTATGCGGTATCACTTCAAACATATTCGACCATATAAACATGAGAAACTTCGGTAATGAAGGATTTATCAGAGAAATGAACAATATTTATGCTAATAAAACTGTTCATATAGGCACTAACGACCATACTCTCTCGGATAAAGAAAAAGATACACTTCTCGCTTATGGCTTTAGAAATTTATCAGCCCATGATTTATATCAAAATGATTTTATAAAACAAAACATAAAAGGAATTTTGCAAAGTATTTTTAAAGCTCTTTTTGAGACTTTTAGATAACCTATGAACAATAGTGATGAAATTTTGAAAGAAGCTAAACAAGAAACAGAACAATTATTAAGTTTGCTTGAAGAGGGGTATGGGTTATTTCCAGCTAAAAAGGTGCCTTTAAAACTTCTAGCCCAAGGATATACTTACTACAAAAATATAATAGTTCCTACAAAAGCAGTGTCTCATAGGTATTTATACGATGACTACGAAGTTCCGTTTTTAGGTGCCTTCATAGCTTTGTTTAAGAGAATACTCGAAGAAAGCCCTAGTTTTTCTAATGAATTAGCCTTTAGAACCTTATTAGAAATGGGAACCGAGGATAGCTATATCTTATTTGACCAGAACATAATTACCGACGAAAAAAAGTTATATGCGATTATTGCATTATTAGCTGATTATTCCTCGATAGAAACCAGTATGAAGCAATTGTTTGTGGGGTGGTTTAATAAACTTTACAAAGATAATGAAGTCTTCTTAAAAGGGAAGTTGAGTGTAAAACAAATAGAAATACTAGAAAAAATGAGTGAACTTATCAACACAAAAGTTCTCAACGAAGAGGCTTATACCCAAGCTATTAAACAGATGCGCCAGTTGGTTAATGATATTAAGGCCAATATCTTAAATAAACACGACCAGAAAAAACTTTTGGTAAGGAATAATAGTTTTAAGCGAATGAAATCTGGTGAAAGCCATACTTTACACGGCAATGTGTTCTTGATTTATTTCAGAATGAAACAACAATCGTTAAACAATCATTTATTCAGGGTATATGCTTATCTAACTATAGCTGGCAATGAGTTGTTGGAACGATTAAGTAAATTTCATAAAAATAAAAATTTTAAAGAAAAGGTAGAGAAGTATATGGAGGGAAACTCTAAATTTAGGGGTAATTTTAAGTTGAAATGGGAAACTGCAAAGTAAAAGAATAATGGTAAAATTATTTAGGTTTTATTGATGAGTTTAGGTATTATCAAATTGTAAGAACTGATATTGAAAGTCCTTATAGATTGCTAAATCAAGATTTCTGAACCTATCAATCAACGGGAGCTGAATTTTCTTAATCTAACCAAATTATGATTGACAAAATAAAATGTCCATATTGCAAAAGTGAGCAGGTTAGCAGTACGGGTTTAGCTCATGCTGTCGGTGCTGGTTTAGACCCTCGTCCAAAATCAAAACAATATCTTTGCGAACATTGTAATAAATTATTTAATTTCCCCAACCTATCTAAACGGTAATATGCAAGTAAATAATAAAGTGAGTTTTATCTTGATTGTTATTTCTTTATTGTTGGGTTTCTTCTTCGGTCAATATTACATCAAAAGAAATATTTGGACAGGATTTTATTACCCTGATAAAGACAAAATTGAAGACCAAAGAACTTGGATTGTTAGTCCACCGCTATATTCGTTGGAAGAATGTCAGAAATGGGTGAATACTGTGCGTAAAAGTGGAGATAATTATGATTATCAATGCAGTCAGGGATGTAGGTTTACAACGGAGTATGGTGATACGGTTATTTGTAAAACAGATGCTCGTTAGGGGGATAACAGAATGGATTTGTATAATTTTACCAACTTATGTTAACTCAAGAAGTTAGAAAACAGTATTCTAAACAGTTAAAATATTTTCAGAGTCAAATTCCTCTGGGTGTTCAACAAGATATTATTCCAACCTCTACAGTTGAACATTATCATCAAATTATTTCTGAAATAGAGGAAAAATCTAAAGAAGACCTATCGAGATTCAAAATACCAGAGAGTGTTCGATTGAATGAGGATAGGTTCTATACAGATGGGGTTAGGGATAGACTTGGTAGCTTGATAGGTTACTTAGATGCGGAGACAGAAGAGGACAAAGAAGAGGGTTCTGTAGATACACTAAAAATAATTACAGGAATACAACGAACGCTTAGAAAGTTATTTAGAACGAAGCCTACTTCTGAAAAGGATGTACGGGACAAGTTAGAGGATTTATTTAATGCGCAACAATTAAAATTTAGACGAGAACAGGAACATGTATCTTATTCTAATAAAACCTACATTCCGGATTTTACCTTTAATGAAATTAGCTGTATTGTTGAGGTGAAATTCTGCAATTCAACAACAAAAGAAAAAGAGCTAATAGGAGAAATAAACGATGACATTCAAGCCTACTCTACCAGATATAAGAATTTAATATTTGTAATTTATGACACGGGTGGATTTATAAGAGATGAAGAAAGATTTAGACAAAATATAGAATCTAGTAGTGTTGTAATTGAGATAATTAAGCATTAGTTAATTCAGAAGGCTGAGTTAAAATCTTTATCTGTTTCAGTCTTTCTCTTGCTTGTTCAGCCCATACAGGATTCTGAAAAGCCTTTATAACAATGGATAAACTATCAGATCGACTAAAACTAGGATTACGGAGCACATTAGCACGAGACTATGGAAAATAATTCTATAAAATTATTCATTGCCCGGGACGGTTTGACGAACAAATTCGCGCTGAACGGGCGGCAAGAGAGCAACAAGCGTAAAAAGGTCGCCGACGACCGAGAGGACAAAAATGCCGGCCGAGACTGGATGCTCCTCAAGAACTGCCTATGTAGCTTTTAGGCAGCCTCGTATGGCCTCGTATAATGGCCTAAGACGCATGAACAGACAAAAGACGACACTTAGTGGTTGAAGATTGGTTCTCATTGATTATTGTTTATTTATGTAGGGGCTTTGATTGAAGAAAACGGCTATTTAGTCAGCCAACGAACGAACATTGTTAAATATCCTGAAAGCAAAGCAAGACCGGCAAGTTTAAGGATTTCCTTCATTATCTTAATATTCAAACCCTTTTCCTTCCATACATAATTTCATAAAGAATTCTCGATATTTATCTAATTTATCAATCCCCAATGTTTCATTTGGATATTTAGAATAAGCATCTGAGAAAATCTCGCTAAATCTCTTCGAACAATCTGCTATTACCGTTTCTCTTGTCGGACATTCGGTAATAACTTTCTTTTGGGACATACTGTATACCTTCTGGCAACCTGGTTTATTATTTTTATCAGTTTGAAGATTTGATTGTGTAGCGGCTAATTCATTTTGAAGTGATTTTATATATGGATCAATTTTTAGTAGATAAAAAGAAACCAGTGAAATGATAATCAACAACGAGAAAACAAGAAGAACTTTTGACCATTTTATTTTAGATAATAATATTTTAATTTTCTTCATTAATTTAATTATAATCGAATACCATTTTGAAAAAATCAGAAATAAAACCAAATATCCCTTTGTTTTCTTCAAGTTTTGTAAAAGGTTTTGGATTATATGAAGTAGGTGAAATATATACAGGCGCATAAGTAGGAGGTGGAAGATACCAGTCTGGTACATCAATTGTCCAGTATTGTACGTATGACCAGTAACCAGATATTTCTTTCTTTGCGTTGAGATACCATCTCCCCGGTTTGATATTGTTAAAATAAAAGTGTGGAGAAGTAAAATCTGTTAGATTTCCGGGATCAGTACCTCTACTTTTACTCAATACAGCACTATATTGAGTAGGATTATTATCTTTCAAATCTACAGTAATATAAAACGTACCATCATTGTTTGGGATAGCATTCCAACTCGCTTTTATAATTGGGAAAGTTAAATCTATTGTAGGTCTTGGAGTAGCTACTGGCGGTATCCAACAGGTACAACTTGGACTATATTCACCATCATTGCAGACATATCTTCCTGTGTTTCTATCACAATAGGCGATTCCAAGGTGGTGCGAACAACAACCTTGTTGTGCATTAACAGGTAAAACGTATAAAAAAACTGCCGTTATGGCAGTTAACATCGCAATCAAAAACCTGTTGAGATTCATATTTTCACCCTTGGGGATATTATACTACTGAAAACAAAAACGATGAGAATCAGAAGGTAATAAGATCAGAGAGTTTTACTCCGAGAGCGCGAGCAATTCTATAAGCGGTTTTGATTGAGATATTTCTTTCATTCTCAGTATCCCAAGCCTGGATTGGTGGATCCGGATGGAATTGAACCATCAACCTTTCGGACCCGCCTGCTAAAGCACTGTGCTCGTTTTTGGAAAAATTCTAACTTATTTCAAAGAAAATTGTTAAGGCATTTATTATTAGTTTTTATTTTTTCGTTTTTCCAGCATTATTATTCTTTCATCATCCTCATGACAAATTTTTGAGTAATACCTTTTTTTGTTTTTCAACCATAAAAGCTCAAATTCTGCAGCCTTTTGAATCCCTATTTTAATTTTTTCCTGATCGATTTTTTTTGGCATTTTAAAAACTACTTTTCTTGTTTCAAATGCATCAAGCAGTTTATATGTTAATCTTTCTATAAATGGAACCGCTTCTGCTGATATTCCTCCGCCTATTGCAGTTTTAAAACCATTCCTTTTTAATATTATGAATAGAGACTTTGCTATATCAAAAATTTTTTCTGAGTTAATTTCCGCTTTAGTTAAATTCATTGACCCTACTAAATCAACACGACCTAAAGTAATCGTTGTTAATCTTTTTACTCCCTTTGTTTTTAATATGGCATTTAAGTTACGATAAGCCGTCAGAGTTTCTAAATTAAACCCAAAGTCTATATTTTTCTTTAAGTCTTCAGAAAAATGCTTTTCTACGGCATTAATATATTTTAACAACGCATATGAACTTTCAATCATTGGCGCAACAATGCCTGAGGCACCTAGGATTTGAGCATTAAAAATATCTGTAATTGCCTCACCACCACCAATTTTTACTTTTAATCCCAGGCCTACACGTTCAGCAATCTCTTTAAGTTTTATTGCTTCATCCAATCTCGTTCCCTCTGCTTCAAACTCCATTTTTAAATCCGTAGCAAAATGGTTTTTCTTTAATTCTTTTAATAGTTTTATCATTTGTTGTTCTAGTATATTCATTGTAATCTACAAATAGTATTTTAAAATTTTTACCAACACTAGCAAGTCTGCTTTAAATTCACTTATCGTATAATTGTCAATTTTTACTAATCTAAAATTTTTCTTGGGTGCTCGCGCCTGGGTTCGAACCAGGGACCTTTCGGATGTGAACCGAACGCTCTACCGCTGAGCTACACGAGCGCGGCGGGCAGGTGTGAACCGAACGCTCTACCACTGAGCTACGGATCCAAAATCCCCGTTGACACCATTGTACCATTTTGTTTTAATTATCTCTATGATAGAACTTCTGAAGAAAATTGGCAGTTTTGTCCTCGATACTATTCAAACCATTGTTGTCGCCTTGGCTATTTTCGTCGTCGTCTATCTTTTTTTACTCCAACCCAACCAGGTTAAAGGTGCCTCGATGGAACCCAGTTTTCATGATAACGAATATATTTTGACCGATAAAGTTTCATACCGTCTCGGGAACCCCAAAAGAGGTGATGTCGTTGTTTTTAAATCGCCGAGGAATCCGGAGATTGACTATATTAAAAGAGTAATCGGCCTACCGGGAGAAAGAGTAAAGATTATGGGTGGTTTTGTTCTTATAAACGATAAAAAACTTAATGAGACTTATCTTCCTTCAACCACCGTCGTCTTCCCAGGAGCTTTCCTTAGTGAGGGAAAAGAGCTTAAGATTGCTCCTGGAGAATATTTTCTCATGGGAGATAACCGTAATCATTCCTCCGATTCAAGAGAATGGGGACCTATCCCTAAAA
>Ga0315289_10014228_pt1 | contig 11125 bp, 14 predicted proteins | sample YL17G11_40_MG_FD_203452 | JGI IMG/M metagenome (GOLD analysis project Ga0315289, IMG submission 203452) | Sediment microbial communities from Yellowstone Lake, YNP, Wyoming, USA - YL17G11_40 | ecosystem: Environmental > Aquatic > Freshwater > Lake > Sediment | place: USA: Wyoming | collected...
AACTGTTGTTGGGACTATCGATGGAAAATTGCGGATGTATTCATATTCCCTAGGCATCTGGTCTGAAACCGATATTGATTCAAATGATTCGGTAAGAGCCTTAAAAATTGGCGATGTAGATAACGATGGTCTTAATGAGCTTGTGGTTAGTACGACCAGTAATATTTTGATGTACAAACCCCCCGCTTGGACCAAGACCATTATTGCTGCCATGTCTGCTGGTTCACTGGCAATAGGTGCAAACAATAGCGGCTCTAATGAATTGGTTGCGGATGGTCAAGTGTTTTCTTTAAATGGCGGGACCTGGGTCCAAGATACTGCATTTGCTGGAAGTCCCGTGGCTATCGGCGATGTCAATAAAGACGGCAAGAACGAAGTCATAGTTGCATCTGGTTGGGATGTGAGCAACTATAATATCCATGTCTGCTCGTTTGTTTCTGTTGGGAACTGGTCATGTGATTCCACTGGTTTGACTGGGGAAGCGGTCAATTCATTGGCTATCGGTGATGTGAATTATGATGGTCAGAATGAGATAATCGCCGCCTTGGGTGATGCAGTCGGGGGCAATCCATTTGATATATGCTATGACTGCCAGACTTGGGCCCTTGAGAACATAAGTGGAGGGTGGGTTCAGCTTAACCTTCCATCCGGTTTTATCGGTGATGTGTATCATTCTCCGCAATCTTCTGTTTTTTTCGCAGACGGTAACTACGATGGAATTCCCGAAGTGTATTTTGGTTCTTCCGTTCATGGTGAGGGTTCTACTTTCTGGGGCAGTGTCGCTGAATTCTCTAGTACTCAGCTTAGGGGCGCATGCTGGCAACAAATAGGCTTACAAGATTTTCCACTTACTTCTATCTACTCTTTGGTCATATCCAATTTCGACGGGGGGAATCTGGATGCCGTGCTGGTGATGCAGGGCTGCCTTGATAGAGCTCCAGGATTCACTTGTGCTGCTGAAAATGTAACCAATGAGACTATCGTCTATTATAATATAACTTATGCCACAATTTATTCTACTCTACCCCAGATGAATGTTACTCCAGATGAGACGTGCACTCCGATAATCCCCCCATCGCCAACCCCCCCTTCAGGTGGTCAGGTCTATGCTGGCAATTACTCCGGCATCCTCTCCTTCCCAAACGAATCAGAGATAACCCCAGCACAGGCACCAGCGAGCAACCAGGGATTCAACCTCAATCTGAACATCAGGGACATCCTCAAGTGGTTCACCCCCACCAACACCATCGCTCTGCTGACCTTCATCATCATAATAATAATACTGTTCATCCTCAATAAATACAGGTAACCAGCATACATCTTTATAAACCAGAACTGGATTCAGCTATGTGAGGTATAAATCTCAACGTCCTGAATGCGACCCGGAGGAAAGCCGATGGGGAGGAATGCTTATAAGGAAAGCCATTAAAGCATTTCTTTGCGAAGTAAGGGCGAATAGGCTTGGCAGAACCTGTTAAGCCTTAAAACCCCGTAAACGCGGGAAAAGAGGTAGATTTAATGGCGAACGTATCAATGGGATTGATAGCCCTAGTAGCCATATTGGCAATCGCAGGCTTTGCAATCTCAGTATATACACTCGGCGTCGGAGGCGCCAAAGCAGCGGGATTCACCGGACAAACAACTACGGCCGGAGGATTTTGTCCAACAACTGGCACAAGCGATGTGAGGGTTCAGGCATATAACCCATTAGACGTAACCCAAGCTCTCATAGCGGGTATCCCAGTATCCGTCTACTCGAAGGATACGCAAGGGAATTACCCGACAACTGCGGGAGAGACCGTCTATACATCTGCGGGCGGGGTTAACAGCACAACCAATGACCCTGCATGTGGTTCAGAAATCAAACTCGTTTTCGGAAACAATGTTCTCTACTACGAGACAAAAATGGCCACATTCAGCGTACCCAGTAGCCCCTGGATGCTACAGAACCAACCAGCAGAAGCAGTAGGTTCTCTGGCGATAGTGGCTGCAAACCAAAGTGCACAAGGAGTTGGCACAGCAATCCAGATAGGCCTAGGATCGGGACAATCGGACCACAGCGTCGTCTTGACTCTGACGGAGAACACTGCTCAGGGAGTCTTCGGCTCTCAAGCAAATCCGGCAGGACCAACCCAAATGGTGGCTTTTAACTACCCGACATCCAACTACACCGCAGTCGATGTGATAGCACTTAACGGTGCAACCGCATCTCTGACTGGTGCAAGCGGAGGCTGCCCGACAGTAGCATCTGGATACGAAAGATGTTATGACGTGAAGACATCTGCTCTGTCAAATTACAACGCCCAAACACTGGGAGTTGCAATCTCAACAAGGCCCGGAGTCACCCCTGAACCGTCAGCTAACATAACAGTCGCAGTATTCGACTATATGTGGCAGACATACCAGGGAGTACAGCAATGGACAGTCCAGAGTCCGGCAGATGGAACTGCTATAGGCGCGACGGACGTCACGTACAAAATAAATGTAAACTAAAGTAAGTACGGAAAAATCCAAAAAAACCCAATGCGGGGGCTTTACCCCCGCTAATATTTTATTTTTTCGGATGCCTAAACGGGCAATGGAAAAATAAAATGGCATAATACCCTAAACGGGGTGAAGTGCCTTGAGGGTAAGGGATATGATAGAAGTATCGAAAATTGCATTATTGATAATCGGAATCGCAATGGTAGGCGGAATCGTTTATCTAACCTCTGGAAATAGATTATTCTGTATCGGCTGCGGTGGCTTCGGTTCTCTTTCTCTTGATCAGGTTGTCATGAATGGGCAGAACCAATGGCTAATCACTGCCACGCACCATGGGCTCGGAGACACCTACAATGCCACCAAAACCGGGGCCATGCAATACCAGTTGTCTATCAGCGAAAGCGACTACCAGACCTACTGCAAGTATACTAAAGGGGCTTACTGGCAGGACGCTCTCGGAGTGTTCGGCCCGGTCACCATCCAAAGATTTGCTCCGGACCCAGATACTGAAGTAAAAACAAAATACGGAGCGACCAAAGTTTTCTGTTCTGCATGGGCCCTTCTCAATGATTATACCTGCTACTATTTCAAGCCCGTTGCCAAACTATATTATGTGGACCAATCGGACAAGGAGCAATTCAGTTCCGAGATAAAAACTACTTATAATGGAGAAACAGCCTCAGTCCAACTAAACAATGGCGCGACTTCTGGCTCCCTGCTTTTACCGAACGGCACGAATGTCGGCTCGGTGAATGTCATGGGCGGTCTATTGTCATTAAAGGGAACTTGTGATACTGTCTCTGGCGGGACTTATTGGTCCGATAACTTGGCAGGCACCATGACTTTTGCATCTCCGAGGATAACTCCCGCCTCATCTGCGTTCAAGCAATGTTACGATGTTCAGGCGTTTAAAGCGGGCCCAGAATTAGATGGATGCTACAATTCTCTATCGAGCATCAGCGGAGGGACCAATGATATTACTACTGTGCACCCATTAAACGGTTCATTCGTCTCACAAGCAGAATTTGATTATACACCCCCTGGAGCCATAGTCAACGTCGTCTACTCGATGGTCCTTAATGCTGACTATGTGACTATAAGCAGACCGGCGGGGGTGCCAAAGCTCCAATCGGCTTCATTCGTAAAAACGGACCTGAACTCCGGCGACAAAGCTACCCTGAATTATCAGATATGCAACACTGGTTCTGGCAATCCAGTCCAATTCGATTTGGGTTTGGACTGCGGGGATAATTTTGCTCCCCTTACCAGCTCTACTCCTTATGTCGAAGCAGGCAACTGCATCTCGAGCTCGGCACAGGTAACTGCTTCATGCAACGGTCAGGACAAAGTCACTGCGTCCTGCACATTGATTGCCCGTGGATTGACGCCGGTCAACGGAGCCATTCCGACCAGCTCGATAAAAGGCATAGCAGTAACATGTACGCCGAGCGTAGGAAAATGCCTGGGAGATGACAACGGAAGGTTCTGCAAAGATGGGAACGTCCAGCAATGCAGCACGAATTCAAGCTACGGGTATTCTATTTACAGGCAATGCGTCGGCGGATGCATCACCAATCAATACGGCACGGTTGTCTGCAAAGAGGAAGCTGGGAATAGCACTTGCGGCAACAAGGTGTGCGATACTGGAGAGACCGTGCAAAGCTGTCCTGCCGACTGTAGTGGCGGTGGCGGCATCCCAATGTGGCTGATAATCGTAATAATCGCCGTGATAGCCATAGCATTGATTGTGGCGTATAACCTATTGAAAAATAAGTGATGAAAATGAAGATAGACCCAAAAGAACTGGCATTTGACCTTTTGCACTATGCCATACTTTTCGCATTTTTATTGCTCTCTTGGGTCCCTGCGATGAACTATTTCAACGGGGACGTGCTTCCTACTGCGTTGCTTATCTTCACAATCTTCGTGGTAATCGATAAAACGATGCATTATCTCATGGGGGAATATAAATGAAAAACAGAGGTTTCATCCAAGTATTACTGCCGTTAATCCTGAGCTTATTTGGGATAAGCATAGTTTCGGTAGTTCTAGGTTGGTGGGTAAACATCCTCCTTATACTCTTCCTAGCCCTATTCGCGTTCGTCTTCCTATCCAAAGCAGTCGACCTTTATGCGGTTTCCAGCAACGCCACGTTCCCGACGATACTTGGCTCTCTCGGGATTGTCTGCGTGTTCTTCATATTCGTCCTGATAGATCCGGGCTTCTTCAGCAATAGCGTCCATTTCAGCGTAATCCAATCTGGCGCTCAAGGCTCTGTAGCCCAGCCGCTTTCATTCGCGCAGTGGTTTTCTGACGTGCCGATAGAGGACTCAATCATAGCGAACATGAATTCGTTGATGCTATGGGCGTTCATTGCTTTCGGGGTAATAGCTTTTGCTGTTGTATTATTCGTGGAGAGAAAGTAACGGAGGTGAAAATGGTGGACTTTAGTTTGAAAACACTCGGAAAGGACTGGTTGCGTGGAGTGATATACCAATCCATATATGCCGTGTTCCTAGTAGTCTTCATGTTCCTGCTGGCGTTCGGCGGCATGTCGGCTCTAGCTGGGATACAAGATATATGGATGATGAGCTTTACAGCTGCTGCCCTGTTAATGACTGCGGTAGCTTTAATAGTCTGGTTTATCATGACCATAATCGGAGGAAAACTGATACTCTTCCTAGCCGATCTGATACCTGACTAACTCTCTCTCCAAGAATAATGAGATGATGAGATATGACTATGTGGAGAAATAGGTATGGCGTGGAGTAGACTTCCATTAACAGTAACATTCGCGGTTTACACAATTTTAGCTAGTGTTATCTGGATACTGGATTTGATACACGTTTCCCACCCGCCGGAACTCATCGCCCTATTCAGCCTTTTGATGGCAATAATAGCGGTGGGCATCATAGTCAAAAAGATGTGGCCAGATGATTTGTCTCTGAACAGCTTCTCCACCCTGCTCGTCCTGGTCATACCGATACTGTTCATCCCGTCGTTCATTCTCGGTTACTGGTCATTTTTGGGAATCGAATTCAATGCCTTCCTCTTGTTCCTGACCTCGGTAAGCGGCATGGTGTTGGAGGCATTGGCGATGGCATTTGAGAGGGGACATTAATGAGAATAAACCCTAAACTGCTGAACCTCATCGTACTTTTCGTTATCGGCATCCTTGCATTCTGGTCCTACATCACGGAAGAGACCAATTACGGGCGAGTATATACGGCGGCCTTCTTCCTCACTCTATTCGGAATACTCGCATCTTACACGCCGGAAATCAAAAAGGTATTCCAATACTCCCCCGCCAACGACACGCACATCATCTGGCAGGGGCTCGCTGGTCTCGGCTTAGGCTTGGTCCTCACAAGCACGGTCTGGATGGGTCTTTCCATTCTCAGTCCGTTGTCAGTGCCTACCGCAGTCAATGTCCTGGGCGTCCTCGGTGTAGGGGCATTCGCGCTTGTCTTCATAATGGCTATCTCTGTCTGCGAATTCGAGGAAGGTCTGAGAGCGGCTTTCCTAAAACCCAGCATACAAGAATGGCTCCAATACAACAACCTGGTCTCAGTCCTTCTGGTCTTAGCTGGAATCATAATATACTTCGTCCTGCAAAACGACTTCCTCCGTATAATCGGGGTGATGTTGGGCATAGGCGGAATCCTCAACTTCTACTGGAAAGGCGGACTCGCTGACTGGCTTTCGGACAGCGATTTTTGGAGGAACGTCATCGCGGGCCTATTCGCCGCCGTCTTCTTCATGCTTCTCCATTATACTGCTTACGGTAGCATTGATCCAGCCATTACGACTGCCCTTATGTTGAACGCTTTCCTATACGCTTTCATAGCGGATATGCTGAACAGCCTCTTCAAGGGCGAAGAAGACGAGCAATCCACAATTCCAAGCAGAACAGCGCACACTTTCAATAATGCTACCGTTACTTGCTTAGCGGCTGGCGTCCCAGTGCTCTTCGCATTCTTTGTTACTGGGGCTCACTATGCACTTATGTATGTGGCGACACACGAAAGGGATTAAAATGGATAGGAAACAGATCGAGATTTCAATCGGAATAGCAATCCTGGCAGTCGGGCTCTTCCTGACGATAGGGCCGATGTTCAACCTGTTCACGATACTTGCCTTAAACGGCTACGACACCATAATAGACCACGTCGCGCAGACCGCCAAATATCCCATCCAGAAAAATTATCAGGGCACAGAATATACTATGTTCCTTTCCAAAAGCTCAACCCCCACATCTAACGTCCTTGTGAGCGTGACGAGAAACGGCACAGTCATCAAGACATTCACCGCGCCCTTAACTGCCTGCTCAAGCGCTTCATGCGTAGGCTACTTCGGGACGACATCCCCTGCTGCCGGTGGGTTCTATGGCGAACCAGTGATACCCCAAGCCGTCTGTTTCGTGAATATCAATAATGGACCAATAGTCATCCTGGCAAATCCACTATACGGGGTAGGCACATCGATAGTCCAGGGCGAAGTATTCTGCTATTCCTCACTTGCGGTAAAAATCGCTCCTGCCCAGCCCTCTACCTGCCAGAATTCATGCGGGAACTTGAGACAGGCTGCGTGGCCCGATTGTGGCTGTCTGCCCTCTACCTGCACCAATACCTGTCCCACTGGTCAGATTCAGAGAGCTTCCCCCGATTGCAGTTGCTATTCAAGCTCGCCTGCCCCGATCCTAACCTGCTCGAATACCTGTTCAAGCGGTCAGACGCAGAACGCATATCCTGACTGTTCATGCGTGACTCCTAGCAATGTCTGCTCCAGCTCTTGTTCTGGCGGTCAGACCCAAAGAGCCTACCCGGATTGTACTTGCTACACGCCTACCCTCGAATGCGGACCTTCTTGCACTTCTGGATGCGTCGGGCTGGTAACCTTTGACTGCACTCTTTCAGTCTGCGGTAATACTGTGACCGGACAGGCGACCTGCTCGAACGGAACGCTGAGCGGATGCCTGCCTACTGGCGAAGTAGCATCTTGCGACAATACCAACCAGACCTGCGAAGCCACCTGGGCGCCAGTCTGCGGGACTAACTTGCAGACATATCCGAATGAGTGCATAGCTGGCAAGAACGGCGTATCCGTCCTATTCGGCGGGATGTGCCCGAGAGACATCCAATGGCTCGGCATAATCCTGGTCATAATCGCGATAATCTGGCTGTTGCTCGTAATGTTCATGGGGTGATGGAATGGACTTAGACATTGATTGGAAAGGATGGTCAAAATTGATAGTGGCATTCATCTTGGGGATGTTTCTGATGTTTTTCATAACTTTTGCCGTCATCTTGAATAACCAGCCGAAAGAGATAAATTGCGAAAGAGCCGTCGATAACGGTTGCTGTAACCTCAACCAGTCCAGCAATCAACCCAGCGGTCAAACTCCGGGACAGAATGATTACACCTGCTCTGGCATTGTCCCATCATCAGCGCCGAGCGGAAGCCCGGGAGCCTACAATGCCGAGCTCTATTGCTTAGCTTATGGTACATGCCCGAGCGGTCTGAGGTGCATCTCGGTCGAGCATCATGCAACCCTAATAAATAAAGAGTATTATACTTGCGAATGCGGAACATTTAGCTATGGAGTGTGAATGAAGTGCCCATAAAACAGACGGCGTTCGTGAAAAGCTTACAGAAAGATTATGGTAGCCGATGGATGCGCGTCTACTACGGGATGAGGTCTAAGAACCCAGATGCCCCCCAGTTCCAAGAGGCGGAGAGCGTCAGAGGGCATTCCACGGCAAAAAGCCGCCAGAGGCCATATTTTAGGAGGAGACGAAGATGAGTTTAGAAGGGTTCGTCAGAGTAAGGCCCTACCCGAGGAGAAATCGGGAGGGCGAGATAGACATAATCGACGAGCATACAAGAGATATGCCGGGCAGAAAGACCTCTACAGGAAAATCAGTCAATATGCAAAAATTAAGGGAGATCTGGGGGAATAGTACTGGAGCATATGGGAGCATCGCCAGAGACGGGATATTTAGGGAAAATGCCAAGGCAGAAGGGTTCACAGACTCCGATGCTGATGAATACTTAGCAACAATGAAGAGCGTTGGAATTGAAGACCAAGAGTGATAAAATGCCGAGAGAAGTACGTGTTAGGGCGCACCCGAGACGGGGTTATCGTAGGAGAGATGGCACTCCCGTTAGCGAAACCCATGTATCCGAATACGAGCGGGAGATTGAAAGGCTGAAAAAGGAGAAAGAGCTCACCGGATTAAGGACTGATATTTCCAAGTTAAAATCAGAGGAAGAGAGAAAAAAGGCGGAGGCGCGTGAAAAAGAGGCAGACGTGAAGGTAAAACGCCTGGAGACCTTGAAACGCCTGGAAGACATAAAGAAAGCCAGGTCAAGGGATTGGAGCAAGACCATCGGCACCCTGCAATCAGCTATCGGATTCTTCTCCAGCTTTGACGAGAAGCGGCTGGATAAAGAGCAAAAAGAAGCGGAGATATTGGCTAAGAGGAGCGGGACTGAAAAAGACAAGGCATCTGTGGAGAAAATAAAGCAAGAAAGACTAAAGATCAGGGATGAAAGAGGAAGGATTAAGCGGGGCATATACTCGCCAGTGGAACAAGCGGACATGCAGTATAAGCTATCCTCCAGCATACTGAACCTGGACAAAGTCGGTATCCCCCTATCTGAAACTGAAAGGAAAACGGCGGAAAAGATAAGGAGAGAATCGAGAGAACAATTGGAAGGACTTAGCATGGAGGAAAGAAAAGAATGATGAAACTATCCTACTTGCTTATTGGATTGATTCTTTTCAGCGGGGTTGCACTTTCAGAAACCACTGCCCAGCAGTCGGATTCAGGAAATTCGGATTGGCTGAACTGGGTACCTGGCTACCATTTAATATCTTGGATGTTCCAGGACATCTTGCACGTCATCCTCGCCGCCTTCGTGATAGTTGGCGTGATTCTTGCCCTCGTCCTGCTGACCGGCATCCTAAAATGGGTCGGCTACATTATACTGATTTACTTCGTATTGAGTTTCATCAGCACGTTGATTTGAGTTGTTGTTATGGTAGGCCCCTTAGTTCATAGAGATATTGACCCAAATCGTATGGGGAGAGGTCCTGGCGAGTATTATCATCGAGGATTGGGCTATTGGAGCAAGGCAGACAAGCGATTGGATGCGATGAGAGAACATGGACCCATGCCTATCGGAAAAGGACCCTATCATCACACCACAGACCATAGCGATTACAGGCGCGCGCCGAGCTATCCGACCAATAAGCCTAACTACGACCATGAACGGACTTCGCTTGTAAGGCGCAGAATGCCGTTGAATAGAAGGAGGAGATAATCTTGAAAGGACAAACAGCATTAGAATACCTGATTACATACGGCTGGGCGATACTGGTGATTCTGGTAGTCCTGGCAGTGCTCTGGTATTACGGAGTATTCAACCCGAGCAAGTGGCAAGGGCAAGGAAACTGCTCCACGATTCTGGAAAAATACAACGTTTCTTCCTGCGATGATAAGTCCAGTCTTACCCCCACATGTCAGTATCAAAATAAGACCTGCGACTGCTCTATCGTAGACGGGAACCTTGACCTGAAATGCGTTGTTACCATCCCCCCAAATGCGTGAGAATATGAGATGGTGGCAGAAATCGATAAACATTAAGCGACTGGCTGCTGTGGCGGCTGGGGTAGCTATGGTCGGCTCAATTATGGCGAGCGGATTGGCATGAAGCTCTGGAAACGCTGGCTGGTCTTGGTAGCTGGGATAAGTTTGGTAATGGTGGCATTGGTATGAGCTTGAATTTGAAACGGCTGATGGTTTTAACGGGGATAGCTGGTTTGGCTCTGATAAGCATAGGGGTAATCTAAATGGAATTTCACTGGTTCGAAGAGCGTTCAGAGAAGATATTTTTCCTACTCTTTCCATTCGTCCTGCTGTCCTGGTTCTCTTTTGGCTACTTTGCGATTAGGGAATGGCTCTCGGGAAACGTGCTAATTGGGTTCCTCCTGATCTTCGAGCTCTGGCTGTTCGTCCAGCTGAGATTCATTCAGGGCATAAAGATAGAAAAAGACCTTCCGTTCTTCATAAGCTTCTCCCTCGGGGCGCTCGCATTCGACATTATAGAGATTCCGTACCTGGTCAATCCAGCCGGCATCGTGAGCGGCGACGTCTTTGCCCTTATGTCCTCAGATGTGTTCTTCTATAAGCTCCTCGGCCTGGGAGGATGGGTCGGTTACCTGTTCACGTATGTAGTCATCCCCACTCTCCTGGCTATCGGCTCATATATCATCGGCGGGTTTAGCGTCTTAAAGGAGGCTTTGGATTGAGCGATTTTAACCTGCTCGCAACTATCGTAAGCTATCTTTCTTTGGTATTCGTGTTCTTCTTCTTCGGAACCATCAAGGGATTTGCCTCGATGATTGTGCCAGAGACCAGCCTGCTTTTCAACTTCGTCTTTGTCTTCATACTCCTGGCTTCAAGCACACTCATATCCCTATTAGTACTGCTTGGGGTAGATAGATTATTGGACAGATGAATATGGCTGTCAAGCATAATGAGAACTACTGCCCAGAATGCGCTAAACTAAGATATGGGTAAAAAGGGGCTATTGCTCATCAACGCCCCAATAGACACCGAACCAATAATCAGACCCC
>Ga0315289_10014229_pt1 | contig 11124 bp, 10 predicted proteins | sample YL17G11_40_MG_FD_203452 | JGI IMG/M metagenome (GOLD analysis project Ga0315289, IMG submission 203452) | Sediment microbial communities from Yellowstone Lake, YNP, Wyoming, USA - YL17G11_40 | ecosystem: Environmental > Aquatic > Freshwater > Lake > Sediment | place: USA: Wyoming | collected...
CACGTTAAGCTCAAAGCTTTCCAGAAAAATGTACTCGATCCCGAAATTAACATCCCTTCCGTCCTCTTCAAGTTTTAATGTCAGGGGGTTTTTTGAATCCTCAAAAAATGACTTTTCGATGCCGAAGAAAAGCCCGTTCAGTTTTGAGCTTACTTCACCTTCGCCAATGAACCTTCCGGTGCCGAGGCCCATATGCCCGATGCCGAAGATCCCTATGTTCTTGCTGGCCACAATATAATTTGAATCAAAATATTTCGCTGTTATTAAGTGCGGGTTCTCTGTTTCGCTTTCACCGCCTACGGCGACCGCCGGCCAGGGTCCTTCCTCATCGATCAATTTCACCTCGAGCATGTTCCCCCAGTAGAATTTGCTCCCGCTGTTGAACGCGATCAGTCCCATCTGGAAATAATTGAACAGGCCGATGGAGAAAACGGCGGAATTCAGGCTTGCGCAGAAACGGCCATGGCCCAAAAGGTTGGCCGTGGGGATATTAATAAGCCCCCATGATTGATTGAATGACATTTCGGGATACGCCCCTGCTGTCTCGCCAAAAGAAACGCCGTTATTAGCAAGAATACATATGGTCAATATCAACAGCACCTTTCCGTAAAATGTATCCAAATAAGCCATCTTCCCCGCTGATTTACTCCAAATAAAAAAGGCCGATGCTCAATGTGTTGATCACATGAACATCGGCCCTCTATTTTCCAGTCAAGCCGGCCCGCTGCGGGCAATAAAAAAAGCGTTTACCTATATTTCTTTATAGATAAACGCCTTCTGTCGCCCAGTCGGGCTTTACCGGATGCAAGTGTATGATACTGGAACATGTTTGTCAAGTGTATTATTCCGGCGTCTGGCCCGCGCATTAATGTATCAAAATACATCATGACCCGGCCTCTTTTTCTTTTATTTGTTCTTTGATGGATTGGACCCGCATGACTGCATCCAGCTTTAAGGTCTTAAGCTCAAGCACCTTATTAGTTGCCTTGCCGTTTTTTGCTTTTACGATCTTATTGTCCAGCTGTGAAACATAATTTTCAGCTTTTCCGAGTTCTCCTTTAAGTTCGATGATCTCCGACATGATATTTTTCCGCTGCGCTTCAGCGGAAGCAGATCTTACTTCAATGGCTGCGGCTTCCGGTGAGGAAATTGCCGGTTTGATGGGCTGGATCTCTGTTGCTGCCTCTTTTTTAGTGGCGGGTGCGGGGACAAGATCATACCGCCAGCCTGCCAAAAGATGTAATCCGCCGAAAGCCTCCCCCACAGCCCTGCCTAAAGAGCTATAGCCTGCCTCCACATATATTTTACCCCGATGATAGATCGGGATATCCATTCCCAGATACACTTCTCCTCCCGGCGCCGGTTGTTCATCGTCCGATATCTTTAACGGATAATTGGCCCCCACACCATAATATGAATAATCCGAATAATAATATACGGCATCCACGCACAAGGCGGCATACCTGCGCCAGTCCTTATTCGGGGAAAGGTTCGCGCTATCCGACACGTCCAGCCCCACTTTTATGAACATATTATCCAAAACAAGATAATTTGTATCGAACATTGCAGCGGCCATCCCGCCGAACGTCCCTCCGCCGATACTGATGGTCTGCTTTGGCCTTTCTATCGAGAAAGAACCAACGGACGCGCACAATATCATCCAACAGATCAATGCACACGCAAACCCTTTTACCATACATATCTCCCCCTTTTTTACGCAAACAAAAAGGCGCTCAACTAATATGTATTAGATGAACGCCTTCTGATGTCCAGATGGGCATTAACTGCTTATACTGTATAACAATGATACGAGCTTTTCAAGTGTATCATTTCCCCTTCATTGCTACATGTTAAATGATGCTATCTAGGAACAATAATTCCCAAAAAGGCAGGAACCTTACCATAGTTTTACCAATGTTCATATGCCCGCTAAACCCTTTCGTAATAACAAACGCATGCAAAGGATCATACTTATCAATGAAATTGCGCAGAGACCTTTCAATTTCAGGGCTGGCATAATCCCTATATTTTACTTCAACAGGGAAAATATCCCTGCCTCGTTTAATTACAAAATCAACCTCTGCCCTGTCGGTTGTCCGCCAAAAATGAATGGAAGCATTTTTGGAGTAAAGTTTTTCCTTAAGGATATGCAGAATAAAGTTCTGGAACAAAAACCCTTTATCCCTGGCATCCGCGACCTTGCCAAAACAACCAGCGGCAAAGTTCCGCATTCCAAGGTCATAAAAATAATAAGTGGGCGATTTTGTTATTTCTTTGCGTATATTTTTAAAATAAGGTGATACTTTTTCCACCACAAAAGTTTTTTCCGCATACCATAAATAGTTTTTAACCGTGGGGAGAGATATCCCCAGGGTATTGGATATTTCCGAGTAATTAACAAGCTGCCCAACTTGTCCGGCAAGCAACTTTATCAATTCGCCAAAAGCATCTACTTTCTCTACTTTCAAAAGAAAGGCGATATCTTTTTCTATATAACTGCGATAGATCTCATTTATAACATCCAGTTTTTGGGTAAGTGTTTCTCCTAAAACGATCCTTGGATAGCCGCCATAATTCAGGTAATCATCCAGAATATCATTGGTTTTTTCCTGTTCAGCAGAAAAGAATTCCTGCATGCGCGTTGAATAAATATAATTTGTGCGAAAGTCGGCAAATTCAGCAAAAGTGATCGGATATAATTCGAAGAGCCGCTTCCTGCCGGTTAAAGATTCATGGATCTTTTCTTTTAATTCAATGCTGCCTGAACCGGAAACAATGAACTTATATGGAAGATCCCTGTCATAGATGCCCTTAAGGAACACTCCCGAATCCTGTTTTCGCTGTATTTCATCGATAAAAACATATCCCTTATCTTTGCCAAATTCCAGCTCGATCTTTTTTATCAGAGTATTTTGAGAAGAGAAATATTTATTGTCCTCTTCAAAATCAAGGTTAAGGAATATTGTTTTTTCCCCTGATCCGATCAAATACTTTTCAAGCATCCGCATCAGGGTTGTTTTCCCGGCCTGGCGGGGGCCAACAATAAGAGAAATTTCCGGGCTCTCGAGATGTTTCTTCAAGAGATCCAATAAATTCCGCTTTATTACTTTATCCTTAAGCATGCCCATATTTTAACCCGATATTTCCATAAGTCAAGCTATCGTTTAATCTTAACGGTCGATTTAAGTTGAGATTAAGCCAAATAGTAAGGCGGCGAAATATTGTGATTGCCGGATTCCCCATGACCGTCACCTCCATATTAAAAACAAAAAGACGCCTATTTACAACCCTGTTACATATATCGTCTCCATTTGATCCATCCCAAGCTCAAGATCCCAAACAGCGAACCTATCCCATAACTTAGATGCAATAACAGGAACGTAACCGGCAGAGCCGGGAGATATTTTAATCCGTTTCTCAATGATATTTGTATTGAGAAGAATAGGTTAGCCAGAAAGTAAATACCGAGCTCATAACCAAGTAAAACCCGGGCAATGATTGAAAAGAAAGATAAAGCTCCCAGCAGAATAAGGGAAATAACAAATGAAAACGGGATCAAATGTCTTAATGAAACTGCATTTTTATCCTTTAGAAAGGCGGACATGGAATCACGGCCATTACCATGATTTTGCTTGACGAGTCCCCAAAGCGTGTTTTGACAATAATAAATGGTCTTTATATCCGGATTCATATATATCTTGCCCCCGGCTTTTATTATCCTATGATTCAGGTCCAGGTCTTCGCTTCTTGTGATATCTTCATTAAATGATCCTACCTTGTTAAATATAGCTGCCTGATACGCCCCGAACGGGACAGTATCAACATATTGGGCTGAATTCGAGTATCTGAACTTTGAGCCCGTGCCAAAGGGAGATGAGAGCGTAAAAGAAATACTTTTTCCCAAATATCCTTCGCCAACCGTATTCAAGACGCCCCCGACCACATCCGCCCCGGTATTTTCCAGATAATACAGGTTTTTTGAAATGAAATCGGGAGCAACCTCTGTGTGCGCGCCTAGAATAATTATCACTTTCCCGCTGGCATTTTTTATCCCCTCGTTCAATCCGGAAGCCGAATTCTTCTTCGGGTTTTCATGCAAATATATGTTCGGATGTTGAGCGGCAATGCCGGCGATCATTTCGGCGGACCTGTCCTCGGATATGCCGTCCGCGACTATGACCTCGTAATTATCGTGATCCTGCAAGAGCACGGAGCTGAGGCATTTTTTTATGTACTTCTCTTCATTCCTGCAGGGGATAACGACAGAAACTCTTTCTTTCATGTCTTATTAAATGCTCCCTTCCTCAAGATCGTATATATCGCCTAAAATGTCGTGAGCCAATATCGAAACATCAAGTTTTTCTCCGCAATGCCTGCAAATAAGCACCATTTTGCCCTTTTTCGCCTGCTTTATCTTTAGGCGTTTACCGCATTCACAGGCAAAACCGCGCAGCTTCGCGGGATTGCCGAAAGCAAAACCATGATCCGGGATATTTTTGGTGACCACGGAACCTGCCCCGATCATAGCGAACCGTCCTATTGTTACTCCGCATACGATCGTGGCATTTGCTCCTATTGAGGCGCCATTTTTGATAAGTGTCGGATAATTTTTGTAATTAGAGATGAACGCCCTTGGATATAGATCGTTAGTGAAAACGCAATGCGGGCCAAGAAGTACGCTGTCCTCCACGGTTATCCCGTTATAAAGAGAAATGCCGTTTTGAACCTTGACATTATTCCCCACCCTGACTCCGACATCAATATAAACATCCTTGCCTATGATACAGTTTTCGCCGATCTCAGCGCCTTCTCTAACTTGAGCGTAATTCCAGATCTTTGTGCCGTTACCGATCCTGGCCTTGCCCGATACTTCCGCAGTTTCATGAATATACATATCCTTCATGCCTTGTCTCCTTTCATTATATTTATCTTCATCACAAGAAGATCTCTATTATTCCGCTATCTTCTGTTTTTCTGTCAGGCTTTTGCCTGTATCATCCCTTCGTATGCATTGATCAATTTATTCTCCTCTGACCCCCAATTATATTCATCCTCAAATGCTTTTCTGCCATTGCTTCCATATTCGCTCCTTGCCGCGCCATCGTCAATGAGCCTCTTGAGGGCGCCGGTAATTTTGACCTGACTGGGATCATCAATGATAATTCCGCATTTATTTTTCATAATGATATTTTTAGTCCCTCCCACATTAGAAGCTATGACGGGCACCCCGGCTGCCATTGATTCGAATAATTTGATCGGATATATCTCCCTGTTGTTTTCAGTATTTTTGTATAACATGATCGATATATCCATCTTCTGATAATACTTTGGAATATCCTGACAAGGAACTGGCCTTATATACTCAACATATTTACCTCCGCGAAATAGGAGTTGATCGAACTTTGATCTGTAATTATCGTAGACGCTGCCAAGAAGCATCAACTTTATATTATATTTTATTTTGCCTAAATATTTTACGCTTTCGATAATTTCCTCTATTCCCATGTGTTCTTCTATTCGGCCGATCCGGCCAATGATCACCATGCCATTGCTCCGTTTTTCCTCATTCCTTGCGAAACAAGTAAGTTCGGGATAGTTAAGTATTTCAACCACATTGGCAACTTTATATGTTTTATACTTTTTAAATTGATAGGGGCTTGTTACAAATACTTGATCCACTCTTTTACATAAATATCTTTCGATGATACCGGCCGCAAAAGTGATCATTTTAAATGGGCCGTGAAAATGGCCGTAGTACAAAGGTTCGTGAGCATCATAAATAACTTTTTTCTTTTTAAGTTTCCCGGCCAAATAGCCCGGGATAAGCGTGTCAATATCATGGCAATGCACTACATCAAAATCCTCACTGAATAAATGGAACATCATTTTTGCCCATAGGATAGGGATAATAAAAAGCAGATAAAACGGCAACCCATATGGTGCCCTTAAATGGATCCTTCTTATCTTAATGCCTTCTATATCCTCCTTCCTGGAGTATTTTCCTTCTCTATCCCAGGCAAATATGGTCACGATATGACCGCTCTTTACCAGAGATCTCGCTTCCTTATAGACCCTGGAATCCGAATTGAACGGATTTGTCAAAAGCATGATTATCATCAACTTCTTCGAATGACCCATTTCAGACATAATTATATTTCCCTGCTAACCTTTCATATTTGCTTTCAATTTCTTTCATGTTTAGCTGCCAAGATGCCCTGTCCTTTATAATTTTCCAATTTATCTTCCTCGCTTTTTCTCTTAGATATTTATCCTCCAAAGCTAATATTATCTTTTTGCCCAGGATCTCGGGTTTATCTGCCGGAACCAAATAACCATTTACACAATGATCGATCCATTGGCGATTGGCAGGAATGTCCGTAGCTATAGGGAATACACCGCGGGCCATTGCCTCCAGCAGGGAAATATTCGAGCCGTCTGATGAACTTGTGGTCACAAAGACATCGGAAGATGCCAAATATTCGGCCACTTTCTCATTGGGCACATAACCGGTATATTTTACGATATCGCATATCTTTAATTTATTAGATCTTTCCATTAATTCATTTTTCCTCGACCCGTCACCGACCAATATGCATTCAAATCCATTTTTTCTCTGTTTAACATATGCTATTGCATCCAAAAGCAGCCCTAAATTATATATTGGCTCGAAATTCCGCGTGCTGATGATCCTAAGCTTCGCGTCTCTTTTCTGTCTTGATGCCGGGTTAAAAATAGAAGTATCTACACCGATCGGCGTTTCAAAGATCTTATCTCTCTCCACCCCAAGCTTGACCAATTCCTCGGTCATATGCCTGGCCATGGATGTTACCAGATCCGCTTTTCTAAGGACGTATTTCACGATATATTTCAAGATTATTGATCTCCTTGGGATTAATAAAACATCTGAACCCAGGGCAGTGGCAATAAAAGGTTTTATCCCTACCAAAGCGCCAAGCAGGCAATAGTTGGTCAGATATATTCCATGCACTACGTCCGGATCTATCTCTTTAAGTATTCTTTTGACTTTTTTAACATGAACAATGAAAGATAAATAATTGTTTTTAAATGGCGATTCTATATGATGATATGTGACTCCCTCAATGCCCCCTTTATGGAAGGATAAGATATGCACGTCATGGCCTGCCTTCACAAAATACTTAAGGAAGCGTTCGGTATGTATGTTTGTCGCCAAAGCCAGGTAACATATTCGCATTTTATTTCTCCGTTAGATCAGCTGGTCAAAACAGGCGCACAAGACCTTGGCCTGTTTGGCCCTTTCATATTTCTTTATTTCTTCCCAGTTCGGGTCGATCGTTAATTTCCCGTTCTTCTTTGCCTTATAGATACTTAGCAAGGCATTTTTAATAGCTCCGACATTTTCCGGATCAACAGCGATCCCGGTCCTGGTCGAATGGAGCAGCTTCTTGCTCTCTCCTTCAGGGACCAAGCCAATTATCGGTTTTCCGGACCTGATATATTCAAATATTTTAGCCGGGAAACATCCCGCCCCGGCCGGATTCAGCAAAAGCAGCAGCGCATCTGCACTTGCCATATATTCAATGCTTTCCTTATGGTCTACATGGCAAAATACTTTTACCACGTCATTAAGTTTCATTTGTTTACACATTTTGACGACCGGTTTATAAATATTGCCGACAAATATGATCTCTATTTCAGAAATAAGATCGGGATTCTCCTTGATCAGGATTTTTACTGCGGACAGGAATTTTTCCGGTGATTGCCCGCTGTAAAATGATCCCACATATACGATCCGGCATTTGCCCTGGTCCATCCTCACAGGAAGATCATTAAAATCATCTTCGTCATAACCATTTGTAATGGTTATGAACTTTTCCGGTCTCTCATATGGGTACTTATTAATAAATTGTTCGCTGTAACTTTCAGTGCTCGAGATCACTCGGTCTGCGTTTTTGACGACTTCTCTTTCCAGTTTTTCATCTATTATTTTATGGAACTTAGTAAGAGGCTGGTATGTAAAGTTGTCAATCCATGGATCCCTGAAATCGGCGACCCATGGGCGATTTAGGGTCTTTTTAAGCAATAGCCCGACAATATGGCTGGTATAGGGCGCCGATGAGGAATATATAAGATCTATTTTTTCATTCTTTATGATCCTTCTTGCACTTGACAGAGCGAAGGGGATCCATCCCATTTTATTATCAGGGAAGAAAATCAGGGATTCGATGAGATTTCTTACCCTCCAGGGCAATGACCTGCTAAGTTCAGGCGATGGAGTCCTATATATTTTGACATTTGACGGAATATCCCTTTGCAGGGATTCATCACCTCTCTCGCCCCATCTTTTATTAACGGTAAGTATCAACGGTAGCCAGCCGTGCTTTTGAAGATATTTGACGAACTTAACCGTTCTCATAGTCCCTACTCCACCCATGGGAGGAAAATAATATGTGACCATTAAAACATTCTTCATGATCGAATGCCCCTTAATGGATCCATATTGATCTTTTCTAACATTTCCGGAACAATATTGTCCCACGAATATTCTCTTGCGATTTTCTTGCGCCGCTCCGCCAGGTTATCAGGCCTCAATAAGGCGTCTCGGATGTGGAAAACAACTTCCTCATAAGTTTTTCCACATCGAATAACCTCCATTTTGCTGTATTTATCGTAGGGATCATAGGCCACAACGGGCTTGCCGGAGGTAAAGTATTCATTGATCTTATTGGGACAGCTGTAATAATTCATACCGACTGCGCTAAATGGCAGAAGAAATACATCTACCGCATTGAAACAGGAAGGTAATTCCTCCCGCTTCATGCACCCGAAATAAAACACATTTTCCCTCCCGGTCAACTGCTTGAACTTTTTGATCCATTCATCGTTATCAGTCTCCATAGGCCCCATTAAGACCAGGGAACACTCGGGCAGTTTTTCGGTAACAATAGCCAAAAGGTCCAGGTCAACCTTACTTTTAAAGCTTCCCGAATAAGCCAGGATCGGCTTTTTTATGCTCAGCAGTTTGGGATGGATGCCCTTTCCATAATTTGAGGCGCTGAACAGTTCCAGATCCACGCCGTTTGGGGAGAAATGAACGTTTTGATTATGCTTCCTCAGGTCATCGCACAGCATCTCGGAAACAGCAAAGACAATGTCCGCTTTGGATAAGATCCGTTTTTCCCATTCTTCCGCTCTCTGTTTGGCTTTCCTGTCTGTGTAAAATTCAACATACTTGTCATAACAGTCATAGCATATTATTTTCTCCCCGAATGCTCCGATAAAATCCTTATAATCCTGGTTGTAATATACCCATAGAATAATATTTTTAAATCTTAATCGTTGAAGAATAATTCTTATAAATAATCGGTTTATTCTGTCATTTATATGCCTGATCGCTCTAAAACGGTTCAACGGTAAAAGATTCACCTGACTGAAGACATATAAATTGTTTTTCACTTCCTTAAACAACTTACGGCGCGCCAATAACTTCACCCAGAAAACCGAAGGTTCCAGATATAATACCCGACTATAATTTGAGATCCTGCTCATGACGTGCTGACGCCGTCTCCAGAGCGAATCCCAGGGGTTGGCAGCTATGCATACGACGTCTCCGTTCATCATATTTTCATCTCGCCGCATTGCCATCAGATCCTCCCGCAGATGAACATTCCCTGGCGAAATAACTTATAACCCTATTTTTGACCTTACCGCCTAATGCCAAATAAAAAGGTATATCCTCCGTCCTGATAAACAAAGCTTCAAATAGATCCTCTTTTGACATTTTTATATAAACGAATAAGAGTATTAAGAAGAATACCCCGTAAGCTAAGGTAGAAGTGAAAGCCGCGCCGTTAATTCCCCACCAGGGGATAAATATTAGATTTAAGGTTATATTAAGGAACAGACCGCTTACCGAAGTCCAGGCTGCGATCTGCGGTTTTCCCCGGCCGGTGGTATAAGCCGACAATATCTCAGCTCCGCTTAAAAAGATCACTCCGGGTAAAAGTATCAAGAAAGGACCATAAGCGGGCAAGAAATCTTTCCCATAGAAATATAATATGAGAGGCCTGCCTAATATCGCCAGGAATATGCTTCCCATGACCATCCAGAACAGCACATTTCTTAAAACCAAGGGAACATAACTTCCCTCTTCATCGTTTTTCATTGAGGAGATCTGTGGATATAATACTAATGCGATGGAACCGGAGAACAGAAGCATAAGTTCGGCCATTCCCACACCCAACGAATAAATGCCGACGCTCGTATATTCCTTATAATAATTGATCATGAACATATCTGAGCGATAAGTTAAATACGCGGCAACAGTCCCGATCTGGCCGATCACCCCAAAGGTCAGGAATTTCTTCAGCAGTTCCGGGTTAATATTAAATGAGAGATCCGATATTTTGTTCAAATAAAAGACCAAGATAGCGCAGAATATAATATTCCCTATAATAGCTGCTAGGATCACTCCAAATACGCCCAGCTTAAATCTAAATAGCAACGTAAGCACCAGACCAAAACCAAGGAATAAGTTCAATATAGAGAGAAAGGAATAAGGCACTATTTTTTTTATGCCGATCAATACCTTCTGGATATAAAAGATCATCAGTTGAAGAGGAATGGTCAGAATAAGCAATAAAAGCCACAGGGGATTAACGTTAACAAATATCGAAGTCCGTGTAATATGATATATTAAAAAGAACAGAATGATCAGGGATAACCCTCCGCCCAGAGCAAAAGAGAGCATATTTCCCGCAACTTCCCGTAATTCATATTTTTTCTGCCCCAGATAATATATAATCGAAGAGCCGAGCCCCAGGTTGCCGAACTTTAAAAGGACCGCGGGAACAAGCAAAAGGATCGCTAATTCTCCCTTCCCGGCCGGCCCAAGGATCCGGGCAATAATGATACTGGATAAGATCCCTATTAATAATGAACTTATGCTGTAAGCAAAGGAAGCCAGGCTGTCTTTAGCAAAACTGGTCATGCTTGAACCTTCCTTAAAAGTCGGCGGTATTCGCCCGCAAATATCCCCATGTTCTTGTTCATATCCGCCTTAGCCCTCATCAGCTCAATATTCATTGCTCGAGCTTTCTTGCCTAATTCAGGATTTTTTAAAGCTATAAGTATAGAATTACCCAG